>Ga0247841_10010395_pt1 | contig 12680 bp, 19 predicted proteins | sample LaCruzMarch2015__2_FD_192410 | JGI IMG/M metagenome (GOLD analysis project Ga0247841, IMG submission 192410) | Freshwater microbial communities from meromictic Lake La Cruz, Castile-La Mancha, Spain - LaCruzMarch2015_18m | ecosystem: Environmental > Aquatic > Freshwater > Lake | place: Spain... | reverse complement strand
GTTCCGGGATTCTTGAGGGCCTTGGGTTCCGGTCCCGAATCGCAACCGGTCAGGAGTGTCTGGGCGAGGAAGAAAACGCCGCCCACCAGGATTTTTTTGCTGACCTTTTGTTTCTCCATGGCTGACCTCTCAGATCAGACGGCTGATAATCAGGGCGAGGGTGATGGTGATCCCCTGAACGAGAATGGCGGCGGCCGTGTTCGACTGTTTGATTTCATCGGTGATCCGGATCTTGGCAAGAAAGACGAAACCGATCAGCCGCTGGAAGATAAAAAGCCCAACGATGCCGGTCAGGGCGCTGGCGAAAAAATATCCCAAACTCTCCGCCCAGCCGGTGAAGCTGCCGGCAATCGTCGCTCTAAGGATCAGGCTGTAGGAGACAAGGAGCCCGGCGACGGTAACCCCGGCGCTTATGTTCTTCTCCCGGAGGCAGGCGGCGACATTGAAGCGGTAAACCTTTTGGTTGATTTTCACGGCGATGACGAGAAAGGATTGCCCGAGCAGGAAAAAGATCACCGCCGACAGGAGCGGCCCTTCTTCGCCTGCGAAGGCGCCGCTCAGGAGAATCCCTGTGGCCAGGAAACTTCCCGCCTCGACCAGACCGGTGGAGACATTGCCCTCCTTGATCAGATCATTATTGCTGATGCCTGGGACGAGGAGATAATCGTTGACGTAATGGGCGAAGAAAAAGAGGAGGATGGCGATACCGCCGTCGAGGATGTAGGTTGTCATGTCGAGCTTGGACAGCCCCCCGCCCATGACCCCCGTCATTGCTACGCCCAGGCCCAGAAACAGACCGAAACGCCGCAGGGCGACGGCGATGTTTCCTTCCTGTTGAATGGCCAAATCGTCGTCGAAACGGGTGAGCCTATCGGCGATCATCTTGGCGATGAACAGGAAAACCATGGTAAGAATAACATATACAAATACAAGCAGATAGACGTTGTTCATGGCGGCGTTCCCTCCTTGACCGGTCGTTCTCCGAAAAGGGATCGGCCGATCCTGATGATGGTCGCTCCCTCCTCAACGGCAATCTCGAAATCCCCCGACATGCCCATGGAAAGTTCCCCCATGGTCACCCCGGGAATGCCCGCGTCCCCAATCAGATCCCGCAAAGATCTCAGGGCGGCGAAGCAGGGACGCGCCTCTTCGGGATCGTCAAACCATGGCGCCATGGTCATGAGCCCCTGAATGGAGAGGTGTTCGAAATGGGAGATTTCCTTTACCAGGGTGGGCGCCTCCTCCCCGTCGATCCCTCGTTTGGTCGCTTCTCCGCTGATATTCACCTCAATGAGGATCTTGATCAGCCGGTCTTCTTTGGCCGCCCGCCGGTTAAGTTCCAGAGCTACGTCCATCCGGTCCACCGAATGAATCATGTCGAAAAGCTTGACGGCGTATTTGGCCTTGTTGGTCTGCAGATGACCGATGAGATGCCATTCCAGGGGCCGGCCCATGAGTTCGACCTTCCGTTTCGCCTCCTGGACGTAATTCTCACCGATGATATCCACGCCGGCGGCGATGGCGTCCAGGATCCGCTGGTCGTCCACGGTCTTGGTGACCGCCATGAGGCGCACATCGGTGGCCCGGCGGCCAGCTCGGGCGGCTGCTGCGGCGATCCGGTCCCGGATGTCCTCCACGTTTTGTCTGATGCCATGTTCCGTCATAAATCGAACCTCAGGGCGCCCGCCTTTTTCAACGCGTCCACGACCTCACAGAGGGGCAGTCCCATAACATTGGTGTATGATCCTTTAATTTCCTTGATGAAAAAGGCCCCCAGCCCCTGAACAGCGTAGGCCCCGGCCTTGTCGTAAGGCTCCGGGGACTGTATATACCACAATTTTTCGTCTTCCGAAATGCTCCTGAAGGTGACGGCGGCCCGGACCTCTTCCTTGATTGCGACATGTCCGGACAGGCGCAAAAGGGCAAAGCCCGTAAAGACCTCGTGGGTCCGGCCGCTGAGTTTGTCCAGCATCCGCCCCGCCTCGGGGGGATCGGCCGGCTTGCCCAGAACCTCGCCGTCGATGACCACAATGGTGTCGGCCCCCAGGACCCATGCTTGGGGATGAACCTGGGCGATGGTGTGGGCCTTGTTTTCCGCAAGCCTGAGGACATGCTCGGCAGGTTTTTCGTTGATGAAAAATGTCTCGTCCGCCCGGCTGGGGATAACCTGGAAATCAAGCCCCAACAGGCGCAGTAGTTCCTCCCGGCGGGGAGAGGCGGAGGCAAGAATCAGGGGATGGCTAAGAATAAGACCCATATCGTGTTTCCTTTCGTGAATACGCGACTATGTAACAGCTTCTTTGCCTCTTGACAAATTGAAAATATGGGGCGAAACAGAACGGTAGAATTCGTCTACCGTCGCCCCGGTGAAAACCGGAAGAATCATTGTAGAAAAAGGAGTTTGGAGAATCATTATGAAGAATTTTATTCTCGCTCTGTGTCTGATTATCCTGATGGGGAGCGGACAGCTTGCCTGGGCCGATACCAGAGCGGTTCAATTAAATATTCCCGGCTGCAACTCCTGAGGGGACCGGGCCAGGATGGGGTCCATCCTGAGAAGTACAGACGGTGTCAGCAAATTCGAGATGCCTAAGGAAGGGGTTGTCGTTATCACTTTTGACGACAGGAAAACCACGACGGCAAAAATCATCCAGGCCCTCGAAAAAGGACGTTTTACCGTTAAAGGGAAACCGGTTTATGTCAATTTGACTGCGCCTTCTCAGCAGGGCGCTTCACCGGGGAAAAACGTGCCGTCGCCTCAGGGATCTCCTCCGGGGATAAGTGGTCAGTCGCCACAGGAGTTGCCTCTTTACTCTACTTCCTCCGATTCCGGGGGTACGATGTCACGATAGATCACTTTGACCTTCCCCCCGGAAACTGATCCATTTTCAAATGGAATCCTTCCTGATAATGAGCTATCATCAAAATTCAACATTGGGACAACAGTGATTTCCTTTAAAAGCTAACGAAAAAACCAGGCGCGGGGCCTCTGAGCTTGCCCGCTAAGCCCCTGTTCTTTTTGAATTGACTGGTTAGCAGAAGGGCCTTCTTTTTATGCTTGTTTTTACTCCTCAAACCTCCCGTACTTCGGTAAGCAATTTTATGCCGTTAAGAATCTCTGTTATTCTTTTTTCTGAAACCTGCCCTATTTTCTCCACCAAATCAGTTTTGTTGACTGTGAAAATTTGAGAAATATTGACTACGCTTTGTTTGGGAAGATTTGCTTCACCCTGGCTCAGCAGGACATTGCCAGGAGCCTTTGCCCGTTTAAGGTTTGAGGTAAGGGAACTAACGACAACTGTGTTTATTCGGCTGGCGTTAAATAAATTGTTTTGAATCACGATATGGGGATGACGATATCCTGGCTCCGAACCCGTGGGTTCAGTAAGGTCAACCCAATATATTTCACCCTGTTTAATTACCATGGCTCTTGCTCAACCATCTTATTGTGCTTGATTTGCATGGATTTTGAGATTCCCCTTTCCTCTTCGCCAGGAAAATCCTCATACGCCTCGTTCAACTGAGCAAGCAAAGATTGATTCTCTTGTTTTTTTAGATAGTCCTGCACAGCCAAGGTAAAAACCTTGCTTCGGGAAACATGCAGGTCGTTGGATAATCTGTTGACTTTTATGAGCAATTCTTCATCTAGTGATATTGCCGTTTTGACTCCAGGCATAAAACACCCCCAACCTAATGAATTTTCCTATGAACTTTATTATGCACATTATTTATACCCGTGTCAATACCTTTTATGGCCATAATTGGTATGTTTATTTTGTCATCTGCTAACAAATTAATATACGAAAAGCTGTGATTAACCCAACTGCCGGATTACAGTGCTATACATTCAAAAACAGTTCAAGCGTTATCACCGGGGAATTCTAATTGACCTTTATACCCAAAAGCCAAAAGGGGAAATCCGGCTACTGACCGCCGGTCATTTTCCGAGAGGCAAAACTTTTCGGCAGTCGGTTGTTTTCCCATTAATATCAAAAGCTTCTGGAGCGACGAATCTCGTCACTCAAAAAATACTGCCCCTTCTCCTCCTCAATGCATCAGATAAAAACGGGGAAATGCTTCGTAAATTCGCTTTACAATTCCAGCAGATAACCCCTGCCGGAGCTCCGGCAGACTTTTATAAAAGAAAAGGCCCGTATCATTCATCTCCTCTTCTGCCTGGGGTAAAAAATGACTTTCTTCATCGTACTTTCGCAAATGCATCCCGATAAACATAATCCGCATTTGCCTTGGTTCATTTTCTTTTTACTTTCTAACAAAAAGCTCAGTGGGAGCCGGCTTTTTCGGCGATCCACTGCAGCGCCTGGTTCGCTCATCTTTTCATAAGTGCCACTTTCATTCCGAAGCCAATAAACACACACCCGCAGAGCTTCTCCAATACAATCCTGGTCAGGCTGTTTTTGCGAAGGGCTGAAGCTGCCCAGGAGGACGTACGTATGAGAATGCTGAGATATGTCATGCTGATGAGCTGAAATACAACGGCCATGGCGGTATAAGCAAGAAAGCGACTATGCTCTGGTGACCTCAAGAATAGAGGGAAAAACGCCATGAAAAAGAAGATGGCCTTGGGGTTCAAAAGAGTTATAGAGACGGCTTGTAGGAATGACCTATCGCGATTGGGTACGAGGACCGACTCGGCCTTTGATTTTCCGAAGACCAGCTTCACACCGAGAAAGGCCAAATAAACGGCTCCTGCCAATCTAAAAACATGGAATACCGACGGATATGCGCTAAAAATGGCCGATACGCCAAGTACCGATAACAAGATCAAGCAGGTATCGCCAACCATGATACCCACCATCGCCTTATGACCGGCTCTCAGACCAGAGCCGCCCGCAGTTCTTGCCACGAACAACGATCCGGGACCTGGAGCAAGTACAATGGCAATAGAAGCTATGACAAAACCTATCCAGTCAATACTTATCATCTATGTTTCCTCTTTGAGTGAACGTCTGAATTCAGGGGCGCGACGCGGCAGCCCGCGTCCGCCTGCATGTTGTGGTTAGGAGCCCTTTGGGGGTGGAAAATTGAGCGCCCCTGTTTGGTAATAAAATTTCCATTCACCCGTCGATAGTTTTGTGTATATTTTACAGACTCGGCCCTTCCAATGAGAATCCTCCTTCGTGACTTTATGCCGCCAAAGAGTATCGATATCAACCACGGCGAATGCTGCATCTTGTTCATTGGAGATTTCGATCTTCACGGTATCGCGACGATTATGGACTAGATCATAAGTATCAAAGAGGCACTGCCAGTTCTTACGCCATCGCTCCCTATCAAATCTCCCCATCACAAAAACCCAGCCAATGGGATCGTGGGCGTCGGCTGTTGGCGGCCACGGCCAAACCATATCTGGGTGGATCATGGATAGGAAGAGGTCTGGATTCTTTGTATCCCAACCTTTAGTTTCGAGATCAACCATCTCTTGTATTTTTTTTGCGATCACCGTGCTCATATAAAATTTCCTTTTATATCGCCTAACGCGGCAGTCAGCGGCGCGAAGCGTCCGCCCAGTCCATGGTACGTCCAGTGATATAGGTCTCATTGCCAGTTTCGTAGAGAACGCGCGAACAAGCCTGTACGTATTGCGAAGGGGCGAATATCATGGTCGAGATGACCAACGCGCCGATCGCAGTTTTCATCGTTGTGTATGACGTAGTTTGTTTCATTTTCGCTTTTCCTTTCCTTTGGTGTTGTTGATATGGTGTCGTCGAACACCGAGCTAACCCGGAGTGGCCCGACAGGGCCACGATCGGGTTCAGCGGATAGTTGGGCAATCTTTTATGATTCTTTTGTCCTTTGTCAATGCCTGACTCCTTTCTTTTTCCCTTATTGGTCATCCCTACTTGTTATGACCTTTTCCCTTACCTTTTGACTTGCCTGGTCTTTCACTCTGCTCATTAGAAGGCTGGCCACCAAACGTCAAGTCACCGCTCTTCAGAGCATGAAACTCCGCTGAGCCAGGCTTGATTCCCATTCTTTTAGCGATTACTCCCCACCCTTTACCCTGATTGGCCTTATAAACCTTTACAACCTGCTCGGTTGGTTTATGTGTCCACTGGCCGAGTTGTAGGCACATGAATGCATCTGACGGTTCCTTGACTGTGCTGATAACCATGCGAACCTGTACCTCTGGAACGCCGAACTGTGCGCTAAGCTTTGCTGAAAAGCCATTCATGTCTGCTTTTGCCTGGATATTAAGGTTGCTAAGGAAGCCGTCGAGACCTCCTCCTGCGATTGCAACTCCGTTAATAATGAACAGTGCTAGTAATACAAATACGATTTTCTTCATAAGTCATTCTCCTTTGTAATTTGTTATGGCCAACACAAAAATCACGCGCCGCTGTAAGCGGTCGCGTGGATTTAATTGTGTACGCCCGGCATGGGCGTGAACTTATGGGGTGAAAGTCCCCTGTATATGAATCCTGTCAATGGTTTGTACATTGACACAAGTACTAGCCGAAGGCAAGGGCGGAACCGCGAGGGACCGTCCGAAGGAAGCCGGAGTGCAAAGCTATGAGCCGACGAACAGAAACAGCATACAAGGCTGAGTCTCCGGGTAAGTCAGCACAACATGACAAAGCCCTGGATTCGGGAGATACGGTAAATGCTGCGGTTGCATAGTCACAGTTCACGTTCTTATCCGGGGAGACCTGCCCGGTTTGCAACTCCTCTGGTGGTGGCGCCCGACATGGCAACATGCCGTGGGACCGGACAGGAGTCAGCAGAGGCCATAGTAGGTGCGAGGAAACAAGCCCGGCGAAAAGAAGAAAAGCCGGGAAAGACTTACCCCGCCGAAGGGCCGAACACAGAGAAGGGAAGAACCTCTATGAGCTCTCATGACGTTCTGATGCTCCGGGTGGCGCGAAAGATTCGCGACAAACGGGTCCTGCGCCTGATCGGAAAATACTTGCGAGCCGGGGTGATGGCACAAGGCCGTCTTCAGGAAACCCGCTTGGGAGTCCCCCAAGGCGGTCCTCTGTCATCCCTGCTTGCCAACATCATCCTGGATGATCTGGACAAAGAGCTTGAGAAGCGCGGTCATAGCTTCGTCCGCTATGCCGACGACTTCATCGTTCTGGTGAAGAGCCGCCGGGCGGGAGAGCGGGTCATGGGAAGCCTGAAACGCTTCCTGGAACGTACTCTCAAACTCAGGATCAACCAGGATAAAAGCCGTGTTGTCCCGACAAACCAGAGTGCCTTTCTTGGCTTCACTTTCCGTGGAACCAAAATTCGCTGGTCGGAGAAAGCCTTCCGTGAATTCAGCGAAGCTGAATAGTGTTCACAATTCAAGCGAAAGGTCAAAGAACTGACCGGCAGGTCCTGGTTCGTCTCCATGGACTATCGGTATAAGAAGCTCGCCGAATACCTCCGCGGCTGGATAAACTATTTTGGGATTTCGGAGTATTACAGGCCGATCCCCGAAAGCGAAGCTTAATGTTCATAAATAGACCAGTGGCTGAGAAGGCGTCTGCGCATGTGCTACTTCAAACAGTGGCGCAGGGCAAGAACCAAAGTGCGGGAGCTTCGCAAGCTGGGAACGTCGCTCCAGGCTGCCATCTCTGTGGCGATCAGCCGCAAAGGGCCGTGGCGACTATCCCGGACGCTGGCAACGCAAACGGGCATGACCAACGATTGGCTCAAGGATCAAGGGTTACTATCTGTCAAAGAGCTGTGGGTTCATATTCACTATCCGGCTAAGGTCCGGTAATCTCTGTGAACCGCCCGGTGCGGACCCGCATGCCGGGTGGTGTGGGGGCTGGGGGAGAAAAACCCCCGGCTACCCGATTAGGCTCTCATATAAAGTGTTACCTGTGTCCCCGTTCGCTCATTATGCTTCAGCACGCGACTTCAGCGCAAGATTCATCTCTTCGAAGCCTCTCTTCGTGTCTCGATCAAGGCTGCTTCTAAACATCGGAACCAGGATTCCGGTGAATTGCTCGCTTTGCTGGAACCGCACCTTCCCTATGGAGACAGGCTTGATCACGAAGCGATGCTCTCCATCAAACACGCAGGGGAACAGGAGGCGACCAAGCCACCGAAGCTCCCGGCCGGTATCGGCCACCAAAACAGTGGGACGAAAGGTCATACCTTTGGTTCCACTTGGCTGAATACGCACTTCAAGCCGCGCCCCTTGTTGCGGGGCTCCATGGATGAACTTGATAAAGGGGTTCCATTCCGGATAGGCCGCGAAATCAGTAAGGATAGTCCAGACGCGGTCTGGCACCGCATTAATTTCTATTTCTGTATTTAGCTGATGACTGCTCATAAGATTCCTTTCATCTTACTTTGCCTAACGGCGCAAATAAGCGCGTGGCGAAGCCATCCGCTTCATTTGCTGGTTGGGCGATAACCGAGCACCTGGATCTCACCTATGCCAGGAGATGGAATTGCATAAACCTCAGTATTTGCCTGATAGTCTCGCGAGAGGTCTCGCTATCATCCATCAGATCAAACGCGTGTGGTGCTGCAGGGTGATTCACGAATGTAATCGGCAAATTGCAGGACAACGCCTTCCCCAAGAAGCTGTCCATGGTTTCATTCAGATGAGGCATTTCGTCTCGGCCTGCTCTCACTATAAACAGAGGTATATCCGGGGGAAGATCAGCGACTGATTTCCCCGCACACGGATTCGCGAAGCCAATTTGCTTGGCCGCATCAGCTACGCTAGAGGTTCCTTCGAAGTCAAGCATGAATCCATAACACAGGACAGCACACTTCAGATACTCCCGAGCTCCCTGCATCAAAACCGATAACGCATTAGGAACATTGCCGGAGCCAGCCCATACGCCGATCCGATTCTCGTCAATTCCCAAAACGGCGGAATTGTGCCGAACGTATTGAAGCAATGCGTGAACATCTGCTGCCGGTTCATTACCGGTCGTGTAAGTGATTGCCACCAGCCCCGAGGCAGCCGCCAGTTGTCCCCAAGAGACGTAGAATTCCATGTCCTTGAGCTTGCATCCGAGCATCTTCTGAAATCCCGGATCAGGATATCCACTTATGAATACGACAGCGGGTGACCGCGCGTCACTTCTTGAAGCAGGCGGATAGTAGATATCCATTGTAAGCACCCCCGCATCAGTGACTCGGTATTCCATGTCTTTGCGCATTTTCACGTCATCTGTTTGCGGCATTTGCTAGACGGCCTTCATTTTGGTCATTTCATGTTGCGCTGTTGCCTGGCTCATGTGTATATCTCCTCTTCTTTGGCCCAACGGAAAAATCAGCCGGAGCGTAGCGATCGGCTGGATTGCTCTTGTTAGCCCTTTTTTATCTCTATGAGAAGATGGCAATTGGTAATACCTGCAGAACTGGACCTTTAACTTCTAGTTCCATGGTGGGAATTTTGAAGCCCTGAGTCTTTGATAGTTCAGACAATCCTCCAAGTGCGACATTCAGTATATTCTCCGGCATAGCACTAAGTGCGGTCTTTCTTATCAAATTTATTGAATCTTTATCATCATCAATCACCCTTATTACTTTGCCGAGAACGTTGAAGTGGCCATCTACAAGATCGGACATAGTTGGATCATTGAGAAACTCTCGTTCCAACGTTATTACAGATTTATAACCGCAGGACAACGTGTCTGTAACAATATCTACGGTGTCGCCCGCTTTCAGGCTTTCCAAGAAGTGTTCCATCTGCGTTTTCATTGCTTGATTTGTATCTGGAGTCTGGGGTTTGTGGCCTTTATGTTGCTGAGGAGGTGTTTGAGAAAAGAGAATGGCCATATTCATTAATCCAACAAAAGTGTCCATGGTCTGGATTATTGGATTCTTTCTCAAAGGTGCCGTAAATTCCACAATCTGTCTTATCTCTGGTTTGTACTTATCATCTATGAAACTCAACTTGTTACCGGCAACAAGACTTTTACGAAGCATCTGAAACATTGACGCTGGCGTGTGTACTTTTTCTTCGTTTGTTTGTGTTCCAGATGAATCATTTTTTTGTTTTTCCCTATTTCCTGAGACATCTATTCGCAGAAGACTTGACAGAGCTTTGTTTAGACCAAATGTCGCACCATACTGCTGCTTGTCACCTACAGAAGATGACTCCATGGATGTAACCCTAGTAACTGTGGCAATCCCTCCTTGAAGCATAGCGATCATGTCGAATACTATGCGTTGGTTGAGATAAACGGGAATAATTAATTCATTTTCAATATTAGACATCTGACAAACCTCCCTTTTCATCGCGGGACTAACATAGGGATCAGCCAGAGGCCGGCTTTGTGGCCGATTGGCTGCATCCACGGGTTGGGCAAGGTTTTTCTCTCATAACTTTATTCCAGAATTCCAGAATTTGATGGGCGCCCGTCATTTTCCTCCTCATTTTCCCCAACTTGCTTCACGAATATCACCCAGCCGGCACGACGGATACAACACTCGCAGTCGGTTTGTTGCCGTCTAACGTGATGCGGTAAAACGCCTGTTCGGCCACGGAGCCATCTGCGTCAAGCACCAAGGCACGTTTACTATAGCTTTTGCTGTCACGTATGCTGTTGATGGCAATACTTCGTACTTGCATCGGACGAGTCTGTGCCGGTATGAATTTTTTCCTGAGACCGACCCCCATGACCTTACCTTGATGGCCGAAAGCGAGTACATCGATTTTGCCTCTTACTACTGCCATAAGTTCCTCCCAATCTCGCAACGTCATGACCAATTCCCACTCTGCGTCTTTGTTGGGTATGTGATGCAGGAAGAGAAGTCTTGGTGTTTGCGTATCGCACTGCGTTAGTTTATTGGCCAGTTCGTTCCTCTGACTTTCTCCGACTTCGCCTTGAGCTAAGTCGAATACTCCCTCCTTTGCGCATGAATTGAGGCCGATCATCATGAGGGCGTTGTGATCGGACTGGTCCTGTAGTGGGCGCGTAAACACTTTCTTGTCGAAGAAGGGATGCGTGAATCCGAGTGCCTTGGCAAACGGATCGTCGAAGTACTGCGCCTTCCGCTTGGAATAATCCGTCCCCAAGAGAGATCCGTAATCGTGATTGCCTGGTGTGACAAAAATCCGGTCTGCGAATGGTGACAGGGCTTGAATGGCAAGTTCATACTCGTCTTCCTCTCCACTCTGCGTAACGTCTCCCGTCACCAGAAGATAGCGGTTGTAGTGCTCATTGAATGGGAAATGCCGACGGATTCCTTCGAGAAGAGAGTTGGCCTTCCGGTTCTGCGAGTCACTCTTTCCAAAATGGAGGTCACTTACATGGAATATCTCGATCATACAATCTCCTTTCTTGTGTCCAACGGAAAAATCAGCCGGAGCGAAGCGATCGGCTGAATTGCCTTTGTTATGTGCTCACTTCAAGATGAAAAAGCCGGGCAGCGTTTTTCCATAGCACTTTTTCCTCATCCTCCTGGGTGAGTCCCAACCCGGCGACAATTTCCGCATGCTCTTTTGGGTTGATGGGTACCGCAGCATAATCGCTTCCGAACAGAACTCGGTCAATTCCAAACAGTTCTATTACATGCTTTATCCCCTTTGGAGAAAAGCCCATAGTATCCACGTAGAGATTGGTCTGGTAATATTCGCTAGGTCTCGCCTTACAGACGGGGACTTGTCTTGAAGGGAGCCCTTTATAGCCAAGCCTGTATCCGAAGTCCAGCCTGCCATCTAGCATGGACAAACACCCTCCCATGTGCGGCAATACAACCTTCAATCTCGGATGCCGATCAAACACCCCTGCGTAAATCATTCGTGCGACCGTCAGCGTTGTGTCGAAGGGACGCCCTACCATTTCTTCCAATTTGTAGGCAGCCATGTGCTTGTGCCCAATTGGAACTTGTGGAGGATGAAGAAACACGGGGACATCCTTCGATTCTATGAACTGCCAGAAGGGTTCTAATAAAGAGGAGTCTAGAAACATGCCGTTCCAGCTTGTACTGATATTGACTCCAATTGCACCTAATTCGTCCAAGCAACGTTTGCATTCGTCAATGCTGGTCTTGGCGAAGGGATTCACTATTGCCATAAAACTCAGCTTCTCTGGATACTTTCTTACCATTGCAGCGGTAGAATTGTTCAACATGCGGGTAAGCTTGGCTTCGGTGACAACGAAAAGCGCTTTTGAAATGGTTTCCAGTGCCATCGAAAAGCTTAGGATGCCCTTGGTAATTCCGGCTTCATCTTGTCCTCTAACTTGAGCATCTATGTCCATTAGGTCTGGGTAGACAATGGATGAAATTCCTTTGAATTTGGTTATTGCGTACTCACTTGTCTCTTTCCAGCCAGTTCGGCTTTCCAGTAGCAGCCGGGCTCCTCCGCTGACTGCTGATGATGGTCTTGGCAGGCAATGGCGATGTACATCAATGATTCTCATTTGAGCTCCCGTTTCGCGAATTGTTTTTGAGTACATAGCGAAAAAATCAGCCGGAGCGTAGCGATCGGCTGTATTGACGGGTTATGTTATTTTTTCATGCTATCAATCAAAACAAATGAGGTGGACCCATTTGTCAAGACAGTTTTTTCGAAAAGTTAAGTTACACCCTGGGGCGGTTTTTGTATCTTTTCTGCCTATGCTCATGCCCCCTTGGCTGTGGGTAAACCCGTCGTAAGCCATAAAATTAGTCAGCACCTCGCTCTTTGAAAATATACTTCCGCTGGCGTTTGATAGCCAAGGGATTGGTGAGGCCGGTCATCATTATAGAACCCAAAG
>Ga0247841_10010394_pt1 | contig 12682 bp, 11 predicted proteins | sample LaCruzMarch2015__2_FD_192410 | JGI IMG/M metagenome (GOLD analysis project Ga0247841, IMG submission 192410) | Freshwater microbial communities from meromictic Lake La Cruz, Castile-La Mancha, Spain - LaCruzMarch2015_18m | ecosystem: Environmental > Aquatic > Freshwater > Lake | place: Spain... | reverse complement strand
TAAAACCTTATATTTTTTAGATAAAAAGGCATAAAGAAATTCTTTTGTCGAACTTTTGCCATATGACCCGGTAACGCCAATAACAATAAGCCCTTTATGCTTTTTTATCTTGTTCTTGGCCCGCGCATATATTGCTATTTTTACAAAAAAAACAGGGATTTGTATAATCTCTGTTACCAAAAAGATTGCAAACGACAGAATGATTTCGGTTGCAACAATAAACACGAAAAAATTGCTTACAAAAATAAACGCGCCATACAGTAACGCGGCTATAGACAAAATTAATAAAAAAGCCGATTTTTTAGTGGTTTTCGGCGCTTTCCATTTTTTTCCGGAAAATAAAAAAAGAGAATAAAACCCCAATAAATAAAAAATTACTAAAATGGAGTTATTCCATAAAGATATATTTTTAGCGCTTAAAAATATAGGGGATAAAAGCAAAAAAACAAAGGCTATAATTGCTGTTTTCGGCAAAAAAACGCTTACTGTCGTTTTGAGGTCGGCTTTCATCCTATCGATTCGATAATCCTTCAACTGCCAAAAGTAAACGCAGTAAAAAACTCTTCTGATTATATGAATCAGCCAGAGGAAAAAAAGAATGGGCATAATATATTGAGAGACCATATTATATTATTCTTCTTATTACTTTAATAATTTTATAAACACTGTACCAAAATTCCTGAAAAACTATATCAATTCCTTGCGGATATTCAAACTCCTCGCCCCCAAAACCTTTTTTAAAAATCGTTATGCCCGGCCATTTTTTTTCATCAATGCCCCAAAAATCCAACTCTTTCAATCCCCTTCGTTTTGCTTCCAAAATTATTTCCCAATACAAAAGGTTGGCGCTTTTAAAATGCCTATACTCATAATCTGAACCTGCGTGCAGGGTTGTTGCCCGGTTGCCAAAAAATAATGCAATCGCAGAATTGATTACCTTGCCCTTAAACAAAGCCGAAAACAATTCGCTTTGGACCCTCCCCTCGCTAATTTTTAAGATATTTTCGTAATAAAGCCGGCTGTGTATGCCAAACTCACGCCTTTCCTTTGTTTTTTGCATCAGCTTGTAAAAATCCTCAAAAAGATTTTTTTTCTTTACAACCTCAACTCCGCTTTTGAGGGCAAAATTTATATTCTGTCTTGTTTTTTGCTTAAAATCTTTCTGCAGTTCTTCTTCAGTTTTTGAAAGGTCTAAAATTAAAGTTTTTCGGGGCTGTACTCTTTTTAAGGCGGACAAAATTTTAAAACCATTTACCACTCCCAACGAAACGGTCGGTTCAACTCTTAAAAAAACACAGCCTTCATTAATCGCCAGCTCCTTAATCTTTTTAAACAAGGAATTAAGCGCATTCTGCTTTTGCTTGGCGCTGATATTATTTTCAAAAACCGGGCCAAAGGGAATATAAAAATAGCTCTTGAAGGAAAACGATTCCTTTATTACCTGAGACTGAAGCAAAACCTCTCCGTTATCAACAACTCTTAGTCTCAAAACATTGCTTCCAGTGGCACCTTCTGAGCCTTGCCTAAATTCTCCCCACTCGAAGGACTGCAGAAAACTGCCGACGCTTTGAGCCAAGAAATTGTTCCATTCATTTTTATCGCTAAAAAGTATTGTTTCCATTTAGAGCCAGCGAAAACAATTAAATATTTTCCAAAACTTTTTCTGCTAAAACTTCGGGATACTTTCTGTTTAAATCGTGCCCGGCGCCGGGAATTATAATAATTCTTGATTTCCTTATTTGTTTTTCTATAAAATATCCCTCTTTAACAGGAGTGAATTCATCTTTATCGCCCCATATAATGGTTGTTGGAGCTTTTATAAACGGCAAATGAAAAGACAAATCCTCGCCCACAACATTTAAATATGTTGCCTTCATCACGCCTTCGACGTAAGCATAATCTGATTTTCTAATTATAAACTTATAAACAGCTTTTCTTAAAAGGGCGTAATAGGGCAAGAAATAAAATATCTTAATAACCTTAGCAATAACTGCTGAAAAATTTTTTGTTGCTGTTTTTTTTCGCACACAGGCAGCAGAAACCAAAAACAATTTTTTGACATCTTGAACGTGCTTTACCGCCATTTTTGAGGCCAACGCTCCTCCAAAGGAATGCCCCAACAAATAAAATTCGCTAATGTCCAATTCTTTAACAAATTTTTCAATCCAATCGATATATCTGTTAGTGTTCCAAGGCAAGGGAAGTGCATCGGATTTACCAAAACCCGGCAAATCCGGAACAATAACCTTAAAAGGCCCTGTCGCGGACGAACCCTTAGCAATAACTTCTGCCACAGGAGCCCATCTATCGGAGTTAGAGCCCCAGCCATGCAAAATAATAAAAGGCTTGCCCTCTCCAAAAACCTGGTAATTTGTTTTAATCCCGTTAGTTATAACTTCCATAAATCAAATGTTATTTTTCCCGCTGAGGCGGGATCCCGCTATGCGGGAAAACCCGCAGTATTTCTGCAAAGCTTTGGGAACCTTTATGCTCCCATCTTTTTGTTGGTAGTTTTCCATTATCATTATTAAAATTCTGCCAATTGCAAAAGCCGTTCCATTCAACGTGTGAACAAAATTAACTTTCCCGGATTTATCGCGGTAACGGATATTTAACCTGCGGGCCTGAAAATCGGTGCAGTTTGACGTTGAGTGCGTCTCTCTATATCTTTTTTCCGATGGTAACCACGCCTCAATGTCATATTTTGCCGCTGCCGGCCGCCCTAAATCTCCTGTACAAATGTTTATTAACTGATACGGCAAGCCCAACGCCTTCATCAACTTTTCCTCAATAGACAAAAGCAATTCGTGCTCGTTTTTTGAATCTTCCGGCTTTGAAAATATAACCATCTCTAATTTATCAAACTGGTGCACCCTTAAAATTCCTTTGGTGTCTTTACCATAACTGCCGGCCTCTCTTCTAAAACAGGTCGAAAATCCAACATAACGCAACGGCAGATCTTTTTCGTTTAAAATTTCGTCAGAATGCATTGCCACAAGCGGCTGTTCCGATGTACCGGCTAAATACATTTTGTCTTCGGGCAAATAATAGGCCTCTTTTTCATCTGTTGCCTCAAAATATCCTGTACCTCGTGCCATTTGGTCTTTAAGCATTATTGGCGGGATTACAGGAATAAATCCTTCTTTTCTTGCGGTGTCCATAACCAAATTTATCAAAGCAAATTCCAGCAAAGGCAATTCGTTTTTTAAATATCCCGACCTAGACCCCGCAACCTTTCCGGCTCTTTCCGTGTCGATTAGGTCTAATTCTTTGCCAAGCTCCATGTAATCTTTTGGTTGCCAAAATATAAACTTAGGAATATGCCCGACCTTCCTTAAAACAATATTGCCTGAATCGTCTTTACCAATCGGCACGCCATCAAAAGGAATATTCGGCAGCTGCAAAAGCAGTACTTTTAATTCTGTGTTAATTTTCTCCAACTCTGGCTCCATTGCTTTTATTTTTTCTTTAATCTGTTTGGCTTGGGATATTATGCCTTTATTTTCAAACCCACCCCCGCCTGCATCGCCTGTGGCGAAGCCACTGCGGGCAGGACGGCTTATTTTATTTTGCTCGGCCTTCAAAGTTTCCATTTCTGTCATTAAATCCCTTTTTTCTTTGTCCAAATCCAAAACTCTGTCCACATCAATATTGGTATTTTTATTTATGCATGCTTTTTTTACGACCTTCGGATTTTCTCTAATAAAATTTATATCAAGCATAGGTTAAGAAAATAGAATAGTATTTTATTCTTTATAATACCAAAATCAAGAGACATGGTAAACCCTTGACAAAACAGTGCAATAGACATAGACTAAAGGTGGCAAATTGACAATTCTAATCCCAAAAACATCATGAAAATATCTGTTGTTAACCACAGTCAGGGCGTAATTAAATGCTGGATTGCTACTATAGAGGGTCGTCCGGAAATTCGGGGTGGCGGCGAAACTTTTGACGCAGCTGTTGGAAATCTTTTGCGATCTCATCTGCAACTCCAAGTTAGCCTCGGCATCGATATCGTGGACGAAACTTCCGCGAATAAAAAAGCAGACTAATCTGCTGGCTTTCGACATCGTGAAAACACTAACCTGAAAGAAGTAACGAACCGATATGAGAAAGAAAAACATTGTCGTTAGGGTCGAACTGGCAGAAGATGACGAGCGAAGTTCCATCACCCCTGGCTGGGAAGTAATCATCGAGGTTGGTAATCTGTTCTTTTCATATGATGGAAGTATGTGTGGGGCTGACTTGTCTAAGGCGGAGGCAACACGTATCGGACAAGCTGTCGCCAGGCGCATTGGTGCCGAATTCAAGCTCATCGAGTAGACATCCGGCGCATCGAAAAGGCGACCAACTAGGCCGCCTCTTTTTTTTGCACAAAAATATGCCACTAAAAATATACCACCATAAAAACCCTCGATACAAATAATTGCAAAAAAAATAAGCACGAACGCTACCATGATTAATATAAACAAAAAGCGTCTCAAGCGAAAGAAATGAAACGCTTTTTAATTTAATTATGGATTTAAACGATTAATTGTTCTTGGAAATGGAATTGTCTCTCGAATGTGTTGTATGCCACAAATCCAGGCGGTAATTCTTTCTAGGCCAAAGCCAAATCCTCCATGCGGAACCGAGCCATATTTTCTCAAATCTAAGTACCACTCAAAGGCAGACTGTGGCAAATTGTGCTCTTTAATTCTTTTTAATAATTCGTCGTAATTATCTTCTCTTTGTGAACCGCCGATAATCTCTCCATAACCTTCGGGGGCCAATAAATCGGCGCACAAGACTCGCGAATCATCTGCTAGGTCGCGTTTCATATAGAAGGCCTTAACCTCTCGCGGGTAATGAGTTATAAAAATAGGGTTGTCATATTGTTTTGTTAAAATTGTCTCGTCGTCGGCTCCCATGTCGTCGTTGTCTTTAATGTCAGAGCCAAATTCCTTTAATTTTTTCACAGCTTCCTTGTGCGTTATTTTGTAGAAAGGCTTAGTAATATTTTCTAATGGCTTTACGTCCCGCTCAAGCATTGCCAACTCTAATTGGTTTTTTTCTAAAACCGAATTTACCATATGCCTAACCAAATTTTCCTGAATTTTTAAATTTTCTTCCAAATCCACAAAAGCCATTTCCGCGTCCATCATCCAAAACTCTGTTAAATGCCTTCTGGTTTTTGACTTCTCGGCGCGAAAAACCGGGCCAAAATCAAAAACTCTGCCATGCGCAAAAATTGCTGCCTCTAAATAAAGCTGGCCCGACTGAGACAAGTAAGCCTTTTGCTCTCCAAAATAGTCAATTTCAAAAAGTTCTGTTGTGCCCTCGCAAGCCGATGGGGTTAAAATTGGCGAATCAATTTTTATGAAATTATTTTTACTGAAAAATTCATAAGTCGCCAAAATTAAAGTGTTCCTAATTCTCTGAATTGCCCATTGGCGCGAAGACCTTAGCCACAAATGCCGATTATCCAGTAAAAAATCTGGCCCGTGCTCTTTTTTCCCAATTGGATATTCTTGGGCAACCTGGATAAAACTAAAATCTATTACCTGTAATTCAAATTCTTCTTTTTTGGGATGCCTTGAGACAACTCCTAAAATTTTAACCGAACTTTCCAGCGTAACCCTTTGCGATTCTTCCCATTTTTCTTTTGACAAAACATTGCTGTCTAAAATTACTTGAGTAAATCCCGAGCCATCTCTCAACTGCCAAAAAGCAATCTTGCCAGAAGATCTAAAATTTGCCACCCAGCCCGAAATTTCCACCTCTTGCCCAATAAATTTTTCTAAACCTGAAATTAAAACCATATTTTTACTTTGGCTTCATCAACGGAAATATCTGACAGTCGCGAGCTGGTTTATCCATTAAAAATGAAAATAATCTTTCAGAAACTCCAAACCCGCAAGTTGGCGGCATTCCTTGTTCTAGGGCCTCAACAAAGTCTTTGTCATACATTTGAGCTTCTTGGTCGCCCTCGTCGCGCAATTTTTGCTGTTCAACAAACCTTTCCGCCTGATCAATTGGATTGTTAAGCTCCGAATACCCGTTGCCGTTTTCAGAACCGGCTAAAATTACCTGAAACCGTTGAGCAATGGCTGTATTTTTTTCGCTTCTTTTTGCTAATGGAGAAATTTCAATTGGAGTGTTAACCAAAAACCCGGGACCAGCAATTTTTTTCCTGCAATATTTCCACAAGCTGTCCATTGCCCGCGCCCGGTTCCAGCCTGCGGCTGGTCCGCCTTGGGCGGAAAAGCCTTCAGCTTGAATGTTTAATCTTGTTAGGGCCCCCTCCATTTCCTGCAACGAGGCTTCTGCAACGTTTACCTTTGTATATTTGCTTATTGTTGAAATGTAATCGTATTTTTCCCATTTTTTGCCTAAATCAATATCGAATCCTCTAATTTTAAATTTTAAGGTTCCAAAGGTTTTTTTGGCAACATATTTATACATCTCTTCAACCAGCTCCATTCCTTGTTCAAAGTCGGCATATCCCCAGTAAAATTCCATCTGCGTGTAGTCTTGCAAGTGCTCCGAGTCCATTCCCTCGTTTCTAAACTGCCTGCCAATTTCAAATGTTTTTTCAAAACCGGCAACCATTAATTTTTTCTGCCACAACTCACCTACAGAAATTCTTAAATAAACATCTATATCCAAGGCATTGTGATGAGTTACAAAGGCCTTTGCATCGGCTCCGCCGGGAGTGCTTTCTAAAACCGGGGTTTCTACCTCTAAAAATCCTTTCTCCACCAAAAATTCCCTCATTGAATTCCAAAAAATTGCTCTCTTTCTAACCATTTCTTTAACCTCGGGATTAAAAATTATATCCAAATACCTTTTTCTTAGGCATTCCTCAACGTCACAAATTCCATGCCATTTTTCCGGCAAGGGCAGCAAGGATTTTGAAAGCATTTTAAAGTCCTCTGCCTCAATTGTTTTCTCGCCCCTTTGAGTTGTAAATAAGGTTCCTTTTATTTCCACAAAATCTCCTATATCAAAAACATCTAAGAAAAACTTATAGCCCTTCTCCCCTATTTTGTCTTGTTTTAGTAAAACCTGTATTTTTTGGTCTACGCCGGGCTTAGACCCAGAACCATCGTTAACATCTAAAAAGGTGGCTCCTCCGTGCCCGCGCATGGCCATTATTCTGCCTGCCAAAACAATTCTTTTCCCTCCCTTAGATAATTTCTTGAATTCTTTTTCCTCTAAAACTTCTGCCACAGAATGGGTCCTGTTTGTTTTTGCCGGGTACGCCAAAATTCCGGCTGCTTCCAGCTTCTTTAATTTCTCTATCCGCGTTTTTCTAAGTTCATCTATAGTTGCCATATGTGTGTTAGATAATTTCTTATTGCTTTATTCTATATTATTTTTTAGTGAAATACCAGTTCAAAACGTCGCGAGCCACGGGCAGAGTGACAGCGCCCAGGGCGTTTACATCTTCAACTGTTACGACCAAAACTATCTCGGGGTCCTCGTACGGCGCAAAAACTGAAGACCACAAATTAAACCTGTCTTTATACCCAATTTCCGCTGTTCCGGTTTTGGCTGCAACTTTAACCGGTAACGTGCTTAAATAAGTAGACAATCCATAAGACTTATAAACGCCGTCTAGCATGCCCTCTCTGACAATTTGAAGATTTTGCGGGTCAATAAATCCGCTTCTTACAACCTCGGGCTTGAATTCCTTTACTACAATTCCTTCAGAGTCTGTAATTTTGCTGACAATTTGCGGTTTGTACACAGTTCCGCCATTGGCAATGGCGCAGTAAGCTGTTGCCACCTGCAATGGGGTTGTTTGCAAATCCGACTGGCCAATTGAAAGGTTGTAGGTGTCTCCATCCCACCAAGACTGGCCTTTTGTTTTTTTCTTCCAAACAGGGTCAGGAATAAACCCGGAAAATTCTCCCGGCAAGTCAATGCCGGTTTTTTGATCCCAGCCAAAAAATGAGAGGTATTTTTTAATTCTTGTTGGGCCAAGCCCCTGCTGGTCGCCATATCCCCCGCCAACTGTATAAAAATAAATGTTTGAAGAAACCGCCAGGGCTTTACGCATATCAACCCATCCGTGAGGCGTAACTCCGCCATATCGGTAAACTACCTCGGGGTCATATTGGCTTTGAACCAAAATATACCCCGGGTCGTTAATTTGCTTGTCTGGAGAAATTAATTTTTCTTGCAGGGCGGCCGAGGCTTCAAACGGCTTTATTGTAGAGCCGGTTGGATATTTTGCAGAAATGGCTCGATTAAAAAACGGTTGCGCCGGATCATTTTGAAGTTTGTTAAAATCTGTCTGAGAAATTCCCTTAGAAAATAAATTATCGTCGTAGGCAGGGTAAGAAACTAATGCTAAAATAGCTCCTGTTCTTGGATCCATGGCAACCACGGCTCCTTTTTTAGCTCCAACATTTTTAATACTTTTTTCAAGGGCGTTGTAGACCCGTTTCTGAAGGTCGGCATCAATGTTCAAAACTAAATTATTTCCTGATTTTGGAGACAAAAGCGCGCGATCATCTGGTTGCAGGCTGGCCGAAGAATCGGCGGGTTTAGACTGGCCAGGCTCTCCTCTTAAATAAGACTCATAATATTTTTCTAAGCCTGTTTTTCCAATGTAGTCGTTAATTGCGTATCCGGCTTTAGTTGAATATTCTTCTCGGTTTATTCTGGCAGTGTAACCCAAAACCTGGGAAAAAATTGAGCCAAAAACATAATCTCTGGCAGTATTTTTTTGTATTCTGCACTTTGGAAAATCATTTATTTTTGTTTCCAGCAATAAAAGTTTTTCGTGGTCAATGTTGTCGGCAACCAAAACCTCTGAAGAATCTGTGCTTTGTATTTTATTTATCAAATCATCATAATTTAAGCCAACCACGCCGGCTAAATCGTTAATTTCTTTAAAAACCTGCTCGTCCATAACAGAAAAATGAGCTCTATCGCAAATCAAATCATATGCAGGAGAGTTCAGCACCAGCTTTGTCATGTCCTTATCGTAAATTATGCCTCTGGTTGGCACAATTAAATTTACACTGCCTTTATTGTTCTCCGCCTGCGTATATAATTTTTTTCCCTGTAAAACCTGGAAATAAAAAATCTTTGTAAATAATACCAAAGCCAGAAAGAAAAAAATTGCGAAAAAAATATACGATATTTTCTCTTTAAGCGGGACCTCGAATTTTTTCTCAGACAAACCAAGCTCCTCTTCTTTGGAGTGAGCCAGCTTATCTAAAAAAACCTCGTGAGGTTCTATGTCAATAAATGCTTTTTTTACCCAATAATTTTTCATCGGTTAAATAATCTTAATTGGCGATTATCGGTTTTTTTTGCAAAAAATTTCTTATAAACATAAAACAATAAAGCTGCAACAAGTGAGCTATAAATTAAATAAGGAATTGTCTCTTCGCTAAGAAACATTAAGCCTTTACTTGCATCAAAAAAATAAATAAACAGTTTAAATAAGGCATTATATGCAAATAAAAATATAATAAACAGAGGCAAATAATAAACAAATTGAGCGCCTTCTTCGTCATTTCTGAGCAGAGCCAGCAATTTTTTAAATAGAAACGCTAAAAGAGACAGCAAAAGAACCGATACCCCCAAATAGTAATCCGAAAAAAGATCCAAAAAAATACCGGCAATAGCGGACAAAAAAATAACTTTATAAATACCGCCCCTTTCGAAAAAAAGAAGGAGGAAAAACAGCGCAAAAACTAAATTAGGAGAAGCTCCGAACAAAGCAAAATGAACAAAAAAACTATTTTGCAACAATGCAAATAAATAAAATAGGATTATTATAATTAAATATTTCTTCCACATTATCTTTTGTAGTTTGTAACTACAAACAAATTATCTACGGCTTTAATATCAAAAAACAAGCTTATTTGCGCTTTCTGAAATGGCTTTTGGTCATTTTTTTCTTTTTGGATAATTCTGGCCACCAGTAAATCTTTTGGAAATGATTTTTCTATTGTAGAGGTTACCAAAACATCTTGGGGATTAATTTCGCTACTTATGGGAATTAGGTCTAAATAAGCGCCCAACCCTCCGCTTCCCTTAACCACGCCATCTATTTCTGGAGTAAATGACTGCTGTCCCCCTTCGGGGGATCCCCCGAAGGGGGATACTTTAACGTTTACTATGCTGTTTTTATTTGAAACCAGCATTACTTTTGAAAAATTTTTATACACTTTAGAGATTTTGCCAAAAAGAACACCTTGCTGGCTTATAACCGGCATGCCTTCGGAAAGTCCGTTGGCCGAACCCTTGTTTATAGAAAGAACATCGTCTTCATCTAGGCCAATTACTCCGGCCATAACAAGTTTAAACCCGCTATTTTGGCAAGTAGCCGAAACATCGCTTTGCGCTTGGTTGCCCTGTAATATTGATTGCAACGAAGCAACCTGCGACAAAAGTTTTTGATTTTCAATTTTCAGGTTTTGGTTCTCTTCCGAAAAAGAACCGGCACTAAGTAAAGAAGCCAAAAAACCAGAAGACGACTCTCCGGCTGTCCAAAAGGTTTTCTCAATTGGCGAGGATATTGTATAAAAAGAATTTTTAATTGGCAGAACAAAAATGTTAACAACAAATAAAAAAAGGGAAAGAACAACTGCTCCGATTAAAATTTTTAACCAGCCGTTGCTCTTTTTATTTATTGAAAAATCTTTAACACCTTTCATGGCTTGATTTTACCCTATCATATTTTGTTTTGCAAATTTTTATAAAAAAAGGCCCCGACTAAAAGATAGCAGGGCATTACGTGGCATTGCCTTTTGGCTCAGCCTTCGGCTTTTCGGGATTATGTGCGCAAGACCCAAGAGGTTCTCTGCAGAAAGGACAATACAAAGTACCGCCCTCACCCGCGCACTCCTCCTTTACGCAAGCAAACACAACAAGCCTGGAGCCCGAAGTATTCCCGTATGGATAAAAGCTTGCTTTCGAGCCGCATCCGCAAACATATTGTTCTGCCATGTTGCCCCCTTTCCTTGTAAATATACCGTCAGGAAACCGGCTTACCGGACAACTGTGCGGACCTGCTCTCGGCTGCTTTCGTCTGGAAATAGGCGATATATTCTTCTTGCTTATCTCCTTTGCTCGTGCCTCCCAGTGTGGCAAATACCCCATGCATTGCTCCTATATTGAGAAAGGCCTCAGCTATTCTATAAAGCTCTCCACGATGCTCAGGCTGTAACTTTTCGGCAAACTGATTTAATCCCGTTATTGCAGGAATTCTTTCCATTTCTTCCAATTTTCCCGGTTGCATTTTGGACCCCCTTTCTTTGTTTTCAAGTTGCAAAGTTGGGTGATGTCTGCATCACCTGGTTTTGATACTACTGCCAAATAATGAAAATTGCAACTAAAAAACCGACTTGCTGTCGGCTTTTTGTATTGAATACTCTGGTGACGATTACCTACTCTCGCGCAAAGCACTACCATCGGCCTTGAGGTATTTCACTTCTGAGTTCGAAATGGGATCAGGTGGGACAACCTCAGTATAATCGTCACCGGAATATTCAATTTTTCCGGTTTATTTATAAAATAAATAAAATCTGTATCTATTAGCGACTTACGCTAATGAATCTTGATATACTCAAATGCTAAGTATATCGAAGGATAAAATGATTTATTAGTACTCCCCGGCTGAAGCCATTACTGGCCTTACACCTGGAGCCTATCAACCCCGTAATCTGCGGGGAATCTACGAGTTCTCATCTTGGGGTTAGTTTCACGCTTATATGCTTTCAGCGTTTATCTATTCCCGACTTAGCTACTCAGCGATGCCCTTGGCAGGACAACTGATACACCAGAGGTCAGTTCGTTCCGGTCCTCTCGTACTAGGAACAAATCCCCTCAAAACTCAACGCCTGCAGTAGATAGGGACCAACCTGTCTCACGCATGTAATCACTTATTACTAAGTGCATTGGACTATATCTTTACCCTTCGCCTTTGCTCAGGGTAATCAACGTGTAGTCTCTACGGGGTTAATGTACGTACTTTTCGCATTTTTGAATAATTTAATTCTCGAAAAGTATCAATTAATTTCGCAAGAGCTTCAAAATCTTTTTTATTTTGAACCTTATTCTTCAAAATGATAATTTTTTTAATGAGCTTTATTTGTAATTTTTTAAGTACAACATAGGGCTCCACTAAATTTATGAACTTGCCTATATTTTCTTGTCTTCCGATAATATACTCTAAAATTCCATCTTTCCTAACGCGCATATAGCCAAGATTTATCATTGAACAAAGAGTTTCAAAATTTTTCTGGTCTTTCTGCGATTGGAATAAAACAATATATAGCGCAATCTGAAAACCAAATCTGTATGTTTTGTTTGGTTTTAATTGCACATAAATACTGCCGTCTCCATCGAGAAAACCAGCTAAATATGCTCTTTTTGTTTGCGAAATCAACTTTTTCATACACAACTTCCCTCGGTATTATCCTAACATATGACAGTTTAATATTCAATATGTTGTTAGGAGTTTACCGATATAGTTGATTTATGCATCTTGATATTACTATCAAGAGCCGCCGTGATTATGTCTTAACCTCGGGATTCAAACCGTTCGTGCGCCAATTTAAAAATTAGCACATAAACGGTTTGAACCCAGCTCACGTAACTTTTTAACCGGCGAACAGCCGGACCCTTGGGACCTGCTCCAGCCCCAGGATAAGTTGAGCCGACATCGAGGTGC
>Ga0247841_10010393_pt1 | contig 12685 bp, 15 predicted proteins | sample LaCruzMarch2015__2_FD_192410 | JGI IMG/M metagenome (GOLD analysis project Ga0247841, IMG submission 192410) | Freshwater microbial communities from meromictic Lake La Cruz, Castile-La Mancha, Spain - LaCruzMarch2015_18m | ecosystem: Environmental > Aquatic > Freshwater > Lake | place: Spain... | reverse complement strand
CACCTGATATACCACTATATCCACTTACACCAGAGACACCTGATATACCTGAGAAGCCTGATGTGGAACTGTATCCAGAGAAGCCTGATGTCGAACTGTAACCTGAAACACCACTAACTCCAGATATTCCTGAGTAACCTGAAACACCACTAACTCCAGATATTCCTGAGTAACCTGATTTACCACTGTAGCCTGATATACCAGATATGCCAGAATATCCAGAAACACCTGATATACCTGAATAACCACTTACTCCTGAAATGCCACTGAAACCAGATGTCGAACTGTAGCCACTAACACCTGATGTCGAACTGTAACCTGAAACACCACTTACTCCTGAAATGCCAGAATAGCCAGAGAACCCAGATGTTCCAGGACTACTGTAACCACTGACTCCAGATATGCCAGAGAATCCTGATGTCCCTGGACTACTGTAACCACTGACTCCACTTACTCCTGAAATGCCAGAGTAGCCTGAAGGACTCGAATAGCCACTAATCCCAGAAACCGCACTATATCCTGAAAACCCCGATATACTCGAATAACCAGAGAAGCCCGATGTTGAACTGTACCCAGAGAATCCTGATGTGCTTGAATAGCCACTGAAACCAGATGTTGAACTGTAACCACTTACACCAGAGACGCCACTATATCCTGATTTACCTGAAATGCCACTGTAGCCACTGACACCACTTACACCAGATATTCCAGAATAGCCAGATACACCACTTACTCCCGATATGCCTGAGTGACCACTTACACCAGAAATACCTGAAAACCCTGATATTGAACTGTAACCACTGAAACCAGATGTACTTGAGTACCCAGAGAAACCCGATGTCGAACTATAGCCTGAGACACCACTGATTCCTGAATAGCCTGAGACACCACTGATTCCTGAATAGCCTGAGACACCACTGATTCCAGAGTAACCTGACACACCACTGATTCCAGAGTAACCTGACACACCACTGATTCCAGATATTCCACTAAACCCAGAAACACTAGAATAACCACTGAATCCTGATGTTGAACTATAACCTGAGACACCACTGATTCCTGAATAACCAGATTTACCAGAAATGCCAGAGTATCCTGAAACACCACTGACTCCTGATATTCCAGAGTGACCTGAAACGCCACTGATTCCAGAATATCCACTGACTCCAGATATACCACTGAATCCACTTACACCAGATATTCCACTGAAACCACTAACACCAGAGAAACCAGATGTGCTTGAATAACCTGAAAACCCAGATGTAGAACTGTATCCAGATATACCAGAGTAACCACTGACTCCTGATATACCTGAATAACCTGAAACACCAGAATACCCAGAAACACCAGATATACCACTGAATCCAGATATTGAACTATAACCTGAAATGCCAGAGTAACCTGATACACCACTGACACCTGATATTCCAGAATAACCTGACTTACCAGATATGCCACTGTAACCTGAGACACCACTGACACCTGAAATGCCAGAATAACCGCTTACACCTGATATTCCAGAATAACCTGACTTACCAGATATTCCACTGTAACCGCTTACACCACTTACACCAGATATTCCACTGTAACCTGATACACCACTGACTCCAGATATTCCAGAGTATCCAGATTTGCCTGATATACCTGAATAACCACTTACACCAGATATTCCACTGAAACCAGATGTTGATGAATAACCGCTGAAGCCCGATGTTGAACTGTACCCAGAGATACCACTGTAACCAGATTTACCTGAGACACCACTTACACCAGAAACACCAGAGATACCACTGTAACCAGAGACACCAGAAATTCCACTGTAACCTGATATACCAGATATACCAGAATGACTACTATATCCACTTATTCCAGAAAATCCACTGAATCCAGAATAACCTGATCTGCCTTGTCTAAAAATATCAATGTTTGAGTATGTTATGCCACCGGTAACAATATCGAATAATTGAAACGATGAATGAATTGAATCATCAACATAGAATGAAAATGCACCATTTACATCTGATGTTATCTGTGGTGCAACTGAAACACCTGTTCCACCTGAAATAGCAATAAAAGTTGTCGCTGGTGTTGTTGTCCCAGCCAGAAAAACAGAAACCCCTATATTAGCAACAGTGTTTCCATATGAATCACGGGTACGGCCTACAAAATGATAACGTGCCATCATCACCTCAACTAGAAAACATCACCTAGATAATAATTTTCAATCCAATCAACAAACCCACCATATACCATGTAAACACCATCATAATCATTAATAATGAAATTCAAACATGTTGATGGTGTTCCACTATATATCATTTTTTGTTGCAATATATTAAAATTTAAGTTTTCTGTTAAACCTGTAAATATTAACATTGTCGATATTATAGTGAATAACAAATCTTCCCCTTCTTCAGAATATCTCTTAGGAACGGTACCAGATAAAATATTGTTTGCAAAAACAACAGCTGTATCAAGTGCGGAAGAAACTGTAAATACATCACCGACAGAATAATTTTCAATAAAATCCATCAAGATTTTATATATTATCCAGGCACCGCCATAATCATTAACTTTGAAATTTAGACCAGGAGTGACTTCATTAAAATTTAACCCTGGCTGTTTCATTTTAAAATTTAATATTTCAACAGAATCATTAAATATTAATACTGGAAAATTTATGTCATAATTTAATTTCTCATTATTGTCAGTATAGTTCTTTGCCACATTACAATTCCTCTATGACCAACTGTGTTTTATGATAAAATGTATATGTTGTCTCTCCTGCTGTTTGTAATATTTTCCATATAATTTCATATTCTCCAATGGTTGCCGATATTGTTGATGTTATTAACATCACTGCTTTATTTCCTATTATTAATGCAGCTGTTTCAGCCATGACAACTGTTCCGGCAGCATTAACAACAGTTGCATAAACAAGTGATGGTGTGTATTCAGCATCATTCTGATCTCGTATCTCAAGTTCAGCTGCACGTTGTTCATTCTGATATATTGTCAAATATGTTTTCATTTATATTTTTCCTCCAAATATCTTTTCTAAGTCTGCCTTCATTGGCAACAGCTGTGTACTCTTTGCCCTGTTTTTCCTCATTACTTCCATAAATGCCATTCCAGAGAAATCTACCATTTTCTTCTGCATCACAACATTCTCCATGTTATCAGTTGTTATTTCAAACATGTTCCTGATGTAACCTTTATCCAAATGATACCTCCTTACTGACAGTTCAAGAACAGGATACATTCTCTGAACGTCAATCCATGACAGTCTTACATTGTTATTATGTCTTTTCATGTTGCCAATCCACTGTTTAATAAACGTTCTTCTTAATGCTAATGGGATATAGGTAAAATTGCATGCCTGCAAATAATTGTGTCTGTGACCTGTTGTTGGATGAACACCTTTAACGGCATTAAGCACAATTACTGTAGGATTTGGGTCATACTGATACTTAGCGTAATTAAAATTATAGCAGTGGCCTGATTTAAACCAGACCATTCCTTGCTTAACATTATCATTTGATTTCAGCGCCATTTATTCAGCTCTCTTAATAATTTCCGCCAATTTATTTCTAAAATTAACCAACTGTATGTTTAACTCCCACATGATTTCTGGTAGTTTTTTATAATTTTCATCTGGATTTTTAAGCATTAGCAAAATATCTGCTGAAAAATCACTCACTTCTTTGTTAAAAATTCTTGTCTTTGACAACATGTTAGTAGCCTTTACCTTCTCACTACCTTCTGTTAAATATTTGTCTAATTTCATTGTTCCTCCTTATTTCTTGAACATTTCTTTTTCTGTTATTATACGGAAGGTCATATTATGTTTCAAACAATAGTCCTCGGCCGCCTTCCACTTAGCCATGTTTGTCATATATGTGTTTGACTCATATATCTTTGAGACCTCTGACTTCTTTTTCGAGTTCTTTGGTGGCACAACCTCTTTATGGGGTTTGATTTCCACAAGAAATATTTTTTCCTTTCCATCTTTATCTCTAACCTGCATGATGAAGTCTGGAAAATATCTCCTCTGTTTCCTCTTAACAGGGTCAATATATGTTATTGCAACAGCTTCACTATCCCACTTGAGTATGCTGGGGTTTATGTCCAAATACTGACAGAATTGGCGCTCCCATGATGACCTGATCACAGGATATTCTTTTCCATCGAACTTAGCCATGTTAATAGGAACATACACGCTGTGTCGTTTTGGGTCAAAGTTGTGTTTTGCCGTATTCATTATTCACCCTGTGCAGCCTTAGCTTCATCTTCCATTTTCTTCAGTCTTGTATAATAATCATCAAACTCAGCGAGATGATCTTGCGCTATACGCTTTGCCATTTTAGGACAAATCGTATGTTCCATTTCCACCTTAATGCCAGCTGCAAGTTCATCTTCAGGTATATCTGATTCACTCATGCCTGATTCATTAAATCTCCCATTAGCCAGAAATGAACTCAGGATACTATATATTTCACTCTCAAGCTCATCAGGGTCAAGTTTTAATTTGTCAGCCATGTCGTGTATAGCCTTGTCCTTGGGATTTGGATTATTCTTGAAGAACTCCATAACTTTATCCCGTAAATCCTCTTCCTCCTCATTGATATATCGTCTGAATTTCATTGTATACCTCCTACTTTAATTCTTTATTAACCCACTTCCTTATTTTTGCCGAATTTACAATAAAATCATATGTGTCTGTACCAGCTCGTCCATTCTGATAATAATGTAATTTTTCGACTGAGTATTGATGATCAACTATTTCAACGACATTTTCATCAAATTCCATTTCCATTTTATCAAAAAAATCCTCAACATCTTTTTCACTCAATCCATCAAGCCTGTTCCATATATCATCAATTAAATCCTCGGCATTTATGATTTCTCTGCCATACATGCTGTAAACCTTTCTTTCTTTTCCTTCACCTATATACTTAGTTAATCTCATATCACCTCCACGTGCATCAAATATGATGTTAGAGTTATTCACTCCAGTAATACTTTTCACCACCAGCTTGAACCAGATAATCATCATCTACAAATGAATCCCACATTTCATTAAAGTCATCATTATCAGCATTCCTGAACTTTACTTTAACAAGTTTCCACATTTCTTCTTGTGTTTTTTCTTTAACACGCATTGTCTTTCTAATGAAATTCTCTACATCTACCCCTGTTTCTTCTGTTAAAATCCTATCAATCTTATCTATTATACTCATTGTGACCTCCTCATTTTTCTTTGATTTTTCATACATTGAATAACATATTGCAGCAGCCTGATCTTTTTCCATATCAGGATTCTCATTTAACTGGTATGGAATACATCGTCCTAACCATTCCTGTTCTGACTCACCTTGTTTTACTTCTGGCATAAGTTCTACCTCCATTCGTTCATTATATTTATTTATGAAAATAAAACAATTTCAATCATTAAATAATAAATAATATTTTATAAATAATATATGTTATAATTATTCATACACTCCGGGAGAACTAAAATCAATGAGCGAAAACAAAATGGATTACGTCCCAGCTGACATTGTGAAAATGCTATTTGAACAGTCTAAGAATGCCATTGATGCAAATACTACTGCTATAACAAAAATGACAGAATCAGTTAATGAGCTGGCAAAGGTCATGGCAGCACCACCAACAAAACGTGATATTCTCGATGAAATAAAAGAACATGAAAATCACTGTGGCAACAGAGTAAAAGAGACCTGTGAAAAACTTGAAAACATTGTAGATGATGAGGAAAAATTACAGGCCAATAAGAAACTGGAAGATGAAAAACGACACAATGTAATAACAAATGGACTTGGAACAATTCAAGGCAAAGTCAATGCTGTTCATAATAGAGTATTGTTGATGATAGCAGTTGTTCTCATTGCATTTAGTTTAATTTCAATCACATATATTTACGTTAATAATTCTGTTAATTCAGCAGTGAAAAGTGTGTTGGAATCACATATAGAAAAGGAGAACAGATCAATGGTTCATCAGGAGGCACCAAATGCGCCTAAATAAATGGCTCAAAGAAGAAGGTGAGGTTGGCGGTGGAACAATAACGCCAGATGTTGCACAATTTGCACCCAAACTTACGCTGGCAGATAGACGAAAACAACGAAAAGTTAAATTCAAAAAGAAATCAAAACTACTTGGATAAGAGGTAGCATATGAGATTCAATAGTTATATAGTAGAAGAAAAGGAAAAGGTAAAAGTCATCATCTTAACATCAAGAACATCAGATGATAGTGCAGAAGATATGCATGAAACAGCTGGAAGACTAAGACAGGAATGTGAAAAACGTAATCAAGAATGCCATGTGTTCTTTGCAGAGGAATCATATATTGAACGTGATAAGAACAATATTCCAAGAATATATAATATTAATGATAAAGATAAAGGTGTTAGATTAAGTAAACTGACAACTGTTGTTTTTGTTCGTGGTGGAGGAAAATCAAAGGCATGGTTAGACTTGTTATCACAAATTGAACGCCATGAACTGTTTTGTATCAACACAAGAGAAACAATTGAAATATGTTCGGACAAATATAGAACAGTTCTATGTCTTGCAAATGCTAACATACCAACACCTAGAACATCAATAGTTACAAGTGAAAATGGTCTTAAAATTGCATTTGAAAAGATTGGTGAAAAATTCCCTGTTGTAGTTAAAACTCTTACTGGGTCTAAAGGAATCGGCGTGTTTCAGGCAATGGACTGGCCAAGTCTTAAATCAACACTACAAACAATATGGAAAATAAGTTCAGGAACAGAATTAATCATTCAGGAGTATGTTGAAGCAAAGTTCGATATTCGTGTTCATGTACTTGGGAATGAAGTCATAGCTTCAATGAAACGATTTAAAATTAAAGATGATTTCAGATCAAATTATTCTCTTGGTGGTGAAATCAAGGCTGTTAAATTAACAGAAGAACAAAAAGAAATTGCTATCAGGTCGGCCATTGCTGTTGGAGCAACGTGGTGTGGTGTTGATATGATGATGGGTGAAAAAGGCCCTCTTGTTATTGAAGTGAACAGTTCACCTGGAACAGAAGGCATTGAGAAAGCCACAAAGAAAAATCTTGTTGGTGAAGTACTTGATTATATTGAAGATAAAGATGTATGGACAAAGAAAACAATTGAATGTGGATATTTAGAAAAACTCACAATTGTTGGAATTGGTGAATTAGATGCCAAGATGGACACAGGAAGCGGGTCATACTGTGTAATACATGCTGATTCATATGAAGTAAAAGGAAGCAAAGTGATATGGAAGCATAATGGTAAAACATACAAACATGAACTTGAAAGTATGATGAAGGTTACTGTTGGCGGTGCAAATAATGAGGTTGAAGAAAGACCAATAATTCGATTGGATGTTGAGTTCTATGGAACAGTATATAAAGATATACGATTTTCATTAAGTAATAGAAAAGGTCTGACAACTGACTTGTTAATCAATAGGAGATTCATTAAAAAGGCAAATCTTGTTGTTAATCCAGCTAGAAAATTTGTTCTGGTCACTAATGTTATTAAAGAGGGTGTGGAACCTGTGGCAAAGAAACCAGAAGCCAAACCAGTTAAGAAGCCTGAAGTCAAGGCAAACGATGTTGCAAGTGCGATGGAGAGTGAGCCCATATTAGATAAAAATGCCATATCAGATTTCGTTAAAGAATTTGATGATGAAACGAAAGAAGATGTTAAAGGCATGATGGACGACATAATGGATGCATTGGATGCTACATTCCATTATGGGAAACCTGAAAAAGGTTCCATTGGATGGAAAGCAGAGGAACGAATTGCGCTATATATGTTAGATGCGTTAAAGAAAGGTGAAACGAAGGTCGACAAATTTGCTGAACTTGTACATCGTGGCTGGTCAGAAGTCATTAAAGAAGAAGAAGGTGAAGATGAAGGAGATAAAGATGGAGAAATTTAAGGAATATATGTTGACTGATGCTACAGTGAAGGCTAAACCTGCTGCCAAGAAAGATGATAACAAAAAAACAGAAACTCCTGTTGTAAAAAAGCCATCTAAAGAAACAATTGCTTGGTGGAACAGTCATAATGCAGTCCAACAAAAAAAGCATGTTGCAGACAATCCAGATGCTGACATCGCAAAACATGTAAATGCGGGTCATTTGAACTATGGTGAAAAGGCAGGTGGTGGAGTGTCTGGAAAAGATAACAACACAACTGATTCAAATAACACTAATATATCACCTGGTGATGATAAAAGCAATATTGAGAAGGGTACGAAAGCTCTTGTTAAAATAAACGCAATGGAAAATCTGACACCTGAAGAAAAAGTAAAAAAAATGCGGAATGCACTAGCAAAAACATCATGGGCAAATTTATCAGATGAAATTAGAGAAGAATGTAGAAAACAAGTTAAACCTACAGTTGCTATAATGATTGATTTTTTAAATAAAAAAACAGAAATTGAGAAAATGTTACCAGGTAATGTTGCAGCTGAATATTTTAATGCAAAAACTAAAGTTAAAGCAATGAAAGAATTTAATGACATATGTGCGGATAATAGGAAAGATGCGTTAAAAGGGGGAAAACCAATAGTCGGAACAATGGTTTCAATGGTAAATGAGTTAGCTGTTGGTGAAGTGATGATGGAATGCATTCATGGTTCTGAAAATTTATATAAAAAGGGAAGTAAATATGAGCTTGATGTTGAAAAAACATACGAATTTACACTCAAAAGAATGAAAAAAACTGGAGCAGGTAAACATATTGAAGCAAATGATAAGACAAAGAAAAATCTTGAAGAAACATGTTTATCATCGGCATTGGTTGCACATAGACAAATGATAAAATTGCACACACTTATTAAAGAAAACAATCTTAACATTAAAAATTGTGATGTTTCATTTGTTTGGCAAGACCCTGGGTCAACTGCAACGCTTATTGCATATATAGAACATAAAAAAATTGAAAATATAAATGGAAGGCCAGCAAAAGAGTATATTAAAGATGTATTGTTAAAGGGGCCAAGAGATGGAAATACAACAGACACATATGTTGCAGTAAGAGATAAAAAAACAAATGAATTTTATCTCGGACATGTATCAAATAAAAAGTCAAATACAAATAAAATCGGGACAACATCTTTGCCCGCCATATTACAACTACTTGAAAAAAAAATAAATAAAAAACATGATACAAAAGGACTAACAGATGAAAATATAACCAAACTTAAAGAATTGGACAAAGAAATAAAGAAACTTTTTACAGAAGCTAACTTCGACTATAGCAAGAAAGCAATTGAAGTTATTAGGGGGCTTTCAAATGTTAAGGACAAATATTATAATAGTTTAATTAAAAAATATTACGGTAAAGATGCAAAACCAGATGATTTTAAAAATAATAAAAATAAAAAAGAACCAGAATTTTATAATATACTCATGGCTGATGCAACAAGTGAAGAATCAACATTAGATTCTAAACTTAAAGGACGCGTTTTATCGGCATTAATAAAAGAACTTGACCCAAAAAGAGACCTACAAGTAAATAAAACATATGAAAAAATGTTTGACACATTTAATGAACATAGAGAAAAATTAGAAAAAATACAAAAAGGTCTCGGCGATGAAGCATATAAAAAATTTGTAATGCATTTTGGCCACATTAATGGTGATGTTACAGGTGGAATTGAATATAAAGACACTGAAATAAATATGGGATTAAATGATACAACTCTTAGATTTCGTAAATCTGATGGATGGCCTTGTGTAAAAGTAAAAAATAAATATTATATTGCAAATGAAAATGGTACGACATCAAGTGAAGAAGTTAAAAAAGAAGATTATCAAGAACAAGCGCATGCCACAGTTATAAATGGTGAAGTGCTATCAAAAATAACGGGTGAGAATATTCCTCCAGCATTGGCAGATGGATTCTATAAAAACATTGAAGTTGAACGTGTATCATATAAAGAAAATGGAAAAAATGGAAAAGCAGATGTATTTACACTTGTAAAAGGAAAAAGATTAAAAATTGCATTTCTATCACATCAAACAAAACAAGGTGGGTCTGTAGAAGTTATTCTTAAATATGATAAAGAATTTGCAGCAGAGGCATTAAAAGAATCTGCTTTTATGAACATCAGAGAGGCGAGGAACCTACAAGGTGGAAAATCAGCAACAAAAGATAATAGTAAAAAATCTGAAAAACAAAATTTATCAAAACTAATAGATTTCTTGAACACTGATAAAGAGTTAATACAAGAAACTGTTAGTAATCCAAAAATTTCTAGTTTTTTACTAAATAAGTAATTAAGATGGAGGATGTAGAATGACCATTAATACAACAATTAAAAAATATCTTGATGAAGTCGCATCACGACCAGGGAACCAAAGGCAACAAGATTTTGACGATTTAGATGCCGCAATTGAGCGTTTAGAAAAAGAAAAAAATCCAATGATTATAATGAACCTAGAAGATAAAATTGATAAATTATCTAAAAAATTACATGTAAAAAGAATTGTAAAGAAAACACAAGACGGCACATTTTACTAACCTAGAAAAACATGTCAAGGCCAGTTGTGTTATCATTAAGCAAACTTGCTTTTCCCATAGGCTCCACAAGAGTCATAATCTTATCAATATAGAATTTCTCAATATGCTTCTGGAAATCAACCTGGATAATATCATCAAACTCAACAGGCCACCTTTGAAATGCCAATGATTCTATACCAACCATGTTTTTCTTCACATACACAACTTTAGCCTTGGCACCACTACTCAATGAGTCATACTTGTTCTCCAGTCTCATGTGCTTCAGTAACTTCTTATACCCAAGCGCACCCTTCACCTGGAATGTAGCACCCTTAGTTGGGTTCCCATCAGCATCCTCATACTTCTCAATGTCAGAGATGCCAATGTTCACGGCAACCTCCTCTGGATACACACAGGCAATTTCCTTCTTATGCTTCATTATCAACAACTTCAATTCAGAGTCAGGTGCGCCATGGAGTATCATCTCCACGACCTCTTTCAGTCTGGGTTTGATAGCACTCGGGGTATCTGACCTGATGATTTCAAGGCCTACGTTTTTCACATAATCAACGTTAGCACCTTCATCATTGATGTGCCACATTGAGTACCGCTTCTTTGATATGAACAGTGCCGCTTTGGCAATAACCTCCTGTTTGAACTTTATCCTGAAATCAGTTACAGCAGAGTTGTATGACTTACGCTGCGTCTCCCTGTAGCAATAATCATTAACATAAGACTCCATTTCAAGGCAAATCTTCTTGATGTAAAATATCTTCTTATCATCAGGAAGAAGTTGCCAACCAGTACCTATCTTGATGTCCAGGAAACCACCTATATCAACAAAAAGTGAATCTGTGTCGCTATACAATACTCTATCAATTTTATTCATTATTTCCTCAACCTGTTAATAAATTCTGCTTCCGTTGAATCCACTGTAATGAAGTCCCCAGCTCGCGTCAATGTGCAAATTTCTTTAAGTGACTCATATATCTCATAATCAAACCTCTGCCTAAATCTAACTTCATTCTTAACATCTTCTTTTTCGTCCCAGAATGCAATAACATTTGCACGTTCATCTGATAATGGGAACAGGAACCTCTTCATCAGCTTGTCTTTCCTAACCTGCATCTTTTGCTTAACAAGCACATCAAACATTTTTTCATATTTTTCACAAACTCTTAAAACATCATGTGCGCTGATTCTAGTGTATGCCATCTGTATCTCCTTTGATAAATTTATCTATCATTTCCCAGTCCTTATTCTTGACCCAAATTTTTTCATGTATTACCATATAGTCAATATTATTGTCTTTACACCATTGAACTTTTATTACATCACACTTTTTTTTATATTTGTCAGAATGATAATAATCGGCCCCATACTCAATGGCCTTCTTGATTCCAGGCATCCAAACATCAAGCTCAAGAAACCTTCCCTTTGGACCAATTATCATTGTTCTGTCATTACGAAACATTATAACATCTGGATGATGTTCAACAATATATGCTTGAATCTCACGTTCTGGTTTTGATGAACCATTATTTGAACATTTAGGACAATTTTGCATATTTTTTGTAAAATTATGAAAACCCATTCTAAATTCGTGTCCGTTTGGACACTCGATCAATATTTTCGTTCTACAAGATTTATAATTTTCATCAATAAATTTATAATCAATTCTTTTTTCAACCTGCTCCTTGACATATTCGTATGAATTTCTTTTTTTACTACCAGACCGTTCGTACCGTGTGCAAGGACACTGTTTTCTTGCCATAAACTTAGCATATGATAATTCAAAAATATGAGAATTTACAGGGCACCAAATCTTCATTTTTTCATTATTGCCAACATACACTTCACTTAATAACTTATAGCCATTAACACTTTCTATTTCTTTTTTAACAAATTCATAATCAAGTTTACAACTGTCCAAACACTCTCCAATTGTACAATGCCCACGCCTCATAAACTCTTTATATGTTTTTGTAAAAATATGTTGTTTATCACATTCTATTGTAATTTTTGTTTTTTTATCAACATAATCTTCTTCTTTTGTTAATAGTTTGTAGCCTGGTATAGATTCTATTGATTGTTTAACTGTGGCATAAGGTGTTCTCATTTTTATCGCTGCTTTTTTTCTAGTGCATA
>Ga0247841_10010390_pt1 | contig 12687 bp, 9 predicted proteins | sample LaCruzMarch2015__2_FD_192410 | JGI IMG/M metagenome (GOLD analysis project Ga0247841, IMG submission 192410) | Freshwater microbial communities from meromictic Lake La Cruz, Castile-La Mancha, Spain - LaCruzMarch2015_18m | ecosystem: Environmental > Aquatic > Freshwater > Lake | place: Spain... | reverse complement strand
GAAGGTATACACCACGACACCTGAAAAAAAGAGCACACCTGTTACCAGGTCGTCAACACCTTCACAGAACTATTCCACACCTGCCAGGTCTGGCTCAAGTTCAAAGAACACCTATTCTGCTCCTTCCAACTCAGGAAGCCGGAGTTACTCCAGTCCTTCCAAATCATACAGCGCTCCGTCAGGCGGATCCGGCAGTGCAACCAGGTCTAGCGGCAGCAGCAGCGGAGGCGGAAACAGCAGTAGTGGAAGCAGCAGCGGAAGCTCACGTGGCGGAAGAAGATAAACCTAAAATTTCTCAGACATGAAAAAGTTACTGATCATTTCGGCTCTCTTACTGACAGCCGCTACTACAACACGAGCTCAAACTTCAGCAGATGCATTGCGATATTCCCGGATCGATATAGGAGGTACAGCCCGCTATATGGGGCTTAGCGGGGCTTTCGGCGCACTTGGTGCCGACTTCACTTCTACCAGCACAAACCCGGCAGGCCTGGGCCTGTATAAATCCTCAGAATTTATCATCACACCTTCCGTCCATACCGGCAGTGTCGAATCCGATTTAAATGGTATTTTAACATCCGACACCCGCTCAAATTTTTACCTTGGTAACATTGGCGTTGTGCTGTCATCCAAAGGAAAATCCGATCCTTCAAAAACGGGTTGGAGAAATGTCACCTTTGCCACCGGTCTGAATAGACTTAACGATTTTAATCATCGTTACGAGATGACCGGTACAAATACGACTAACTCCCTGCTCGATATATATGTCAGGGATGCCAATGGGACGGATTTCCTGGAGTTCGAAAAAGATCCCCCCGCTAATCCCTTCGATCTCAGTTTAGCCTGGTGGTCATTCCTTCTTGACCTGAAATATTCGGATACAGCTAATATTTATATTTCTCCTATACCTGTGGGAAGCAAATTGCAAACCAAATCTATCGATAGCAGGGGATCGATGAATGAGTACGTTTTTAGTATTGGAGCAAACTACAGCGACCGGCTCTACCTGGGTATGACGCTTGGCATTCCGTTCATACGGTATTATGAATCATCAGTTTACAGTGAAAGTGATATTAAAAACAGTGACCTGAAGTATTTTGACCGGATTGAAGACCTGGAAACTCATGGAAACGGGTTTAACTTCAAACTGGGTGTTATTTACCGGGCGACCGACTGGTTCAGGGTCGGTGCAGCCTTCCATACCCCTTCCTGGTTTAACAATATGAAAGATTACTGGACGGCGACCATGGTTTCGGAATTTTATACACCGGATGATAATGGCGATACCCGTTATATTAGAAATTCTCCTTCAGGGTCAAACAACTATATGCTCCAAACCCCTTTCCGGGTGCAGGGAAACCTCGCATTTATTATAGGTAATGTTGGATTGATAAGTGCTGATTATGAATTTGCCGATTATGCTACAGCCCGTTTCGGTGCATCTGATAATATCTATAATGGCGAAAACAGGGCGATTAAGAATAGTTATGCTGGAACACATCATATACGTGTCGGTACGGAGTGGCGTTATAAAATATTCAGCTTGAGGGCGGGAGGTAAGTATTTTACTTCACCATACCAGAATGATATCAATGACGGGAGCCGTTTTGGCTTCTCCGGCGGTGTTGGCATCAAAGAAGGATGGTTTTTTATGGATCTTGCTTATGCTTACAATAAAATGCAGGATGATTATTACTTCTATCATACTTCTACGATTTCTGCAAATCCTGTAGCTAACAGTACGAGGAATCATAACGTATTGCTGACGCTGGGAGCGAAGCTGTAATTACGTCGTTGTCAGGGTTTAGTGTAGAGACGCAATATTTTGCGTCTCTACACTAAACCCTGACAAACTTAACATTTGCAGCCTTGAAGCTGATCCAGACTTCTTTGCCTTCGCGTAAAGCCAAATTTTGTAATGATTCACGGGTTATCCTGGCGTAGAAGCGGGTTCCTGCATCTATTAAAACTTCAAATCCAAAAGGAGACGGGCTTATTTCAATGATCTGTCCTTTCATCTGGTTGGTTGCACTGGTAGGAAGATCATTCAATGAGATGAAAATATCTTCACCCCTTAATAAGATAAAGCCCTTTCCTTCAGGTTCTTCAGTGGTTAACCTCAAGACCTGGCCATTTTCCAGCTCACCGTATTGCCTGTCTTGTTCCCGGTACAACCGTGCGGGAAAGTAATTCTTTACTCCCGTGAACCGGGCTACAAATTCTGACCCGGGCTGGTGAAAAACTTCTCCGGCCGGTCCAATCTGAATGATCCTGCCCTGATTTATTACAGCGACCTTATTGGCCAAAACAAGCGCTTCTTCGTAATCATGCGTAACATGGATGATGGTCTGTCCTCCGGCATTTATTCTTTTCAGCAGGCTGCGCAAGCCCTGGCGAAGGGAAACATCAAGGGATGCCAAAGGTTCATCAAGTAAAAGGTACTTAGGTCTGCGTATTAGGGTCCGTGCCAGGGCAACCCTCTGCAATTCCCCGCCGGATAAGGTCCGGGGCCACCGGTTAAGCAGATGGCCTATCTCAACTGCTTCAGCTTGTTCAACAACCCGTGATAAGATCTCTTTACTACCTATACGCTTATAACGAATCGGGTAACTGATATTTTCCCTTACATTCAGATGCGGAAAAATGGCATAATCCTGGAATACAAGGCCGAACGGCCTCGATTGGATCTTCCAGCCGGTTATATCCGTGCCATCAACGATTACACTTCCTTCATCAGGATCAATCAGACCTGCCAGCAACTCCAGTATCTGGGTCTTACCGGCGCCTGAAGGCCCCAGAATTACAAAATAGTCCCCGTCTTCAACCTGAAAGGTAATATCATCCAGCTTAAACTCAGGATAGGTTTTTATTATATTTTTTAATTCAAGCATCTTTTCTTGTTCGTGATAAGAAACGAAGCGCTATGAAAAATATGAGACTGACGACAATGAAAATAACGGCTACAGGCCTGGCATAACTGAGTCCGAAAGAACTGAAACGCTCCCAGATCAAAACAGGTGTGATCATCGGGTGGTATGCAACGATGATGACTGCGCCGAATTCGCTCATTCCCCTGGCAAACATCAGGATCAGCCCCGAAACGATATTACGCCAGGCCAGGGGTAAGGCAACAGAAAAAAAGACCCTGGCCGGGGAAGCTCCCAGACTAAGTGCAGCCAGTTCCAAACGGATTGGGACAGCAGAAAACCCATCCCGGCAGCATTGATAAGATAAGGAATGCTGACAAAAGCCATAGCAATGGCAATTCCTGCCGGTGCACCTACAAAATCCAACCCTATCATCGATCCTAACTTTCCTAAGTAAGAATCCCTCGATACAAAACCCAGAACTGCAATACCTGCTGCTGAATGAGGGATAACGATGGGCAAATCGATAATTCCCAGGACGAGCCGTTTCAAAGTAAATTCCTTCCTAGCCAGCAGATAAGCCAGCGGGATACCTCCGAGGGCAAAAACCAATGTAGCAGCCATAGATACCCATAAGGTAAGGCCTATGCTGCGCTGAACCTCTGGATCTTTCGATGACTCAAACAATTGATCCGGTGAGGTTGCCACAAACATGCCAACCAAAGGTCCAACTATGAATAGTAAAACTATTCCGCTGAGCAGGATCAGGAATAATTGAAAAGGTTGAAATCGCATGACGATTCGAAATTAACAATTTGACATGAATATTATACCAAAAGCAATGAAAAAATATGTCCGTAATAAATAATGAATTTTGAATATCTGATTTTAAAACATGTTGTTTTTTAATTACATTTGTTAATCTATTAACAGATAATTTTTCTGCTCTTATGGGGCGTTTATACGACCTACTCAACCAGGATGTCAGGTTTATTGAAGGGCTGAAAGCCTGTATCAATTGCGGCACCTGCACGGCCATCTGCCCTGCGGCGGAGTTTTATAATTATGACCCGCGTATACTTGTTACTACTCTTCAAAGTCGCGATGAGGAGCAGATCGAAGCTATATTAAAAAGCGATTTTATCTGGTATTGTGGGGAATGTATGTCGTGCAAAACACGCTGTCCTCGTGGAAATGTTCCCGGTTCACTTATTTCTGTGGTTCGCTCTTTATCACAGGACCTGGGATATTTCGTGGAATCTGAAAAAGGAAGGCAACAATTGGCCATTAAGAGGACTGTTGGCGAGTGGATCCTGGATCACGGTTATTGTATTTTTCCCCAGGGTGTCGAACCGGAATCGCATCCTGAGCAGGGACCTGTCTGGAGTTGGATTGCTTATCATCTGAAAGAGGTGTATGGCCGTTTTGATGCCAATTACCAGGAAGAAGGGCCGGGAATCCTTCGTAAGATACCACAGGAATCTCTTGATGAACTGAAAAGGATTTTTGATGTCACCGGAGGTACCGAACGGTTCGAAAGGATCGAAGAATTCTCAAAAAGGAAAGCTGAAGAAATGGGAAAGGAATTCAGCCCGGGGCAGAAAAGCGAGTATTATTTTCACGTTTATAACACCAATAACAATAAGCACGGCAAAGATGAACATTGAGGGTAAAAAGGTGATCTGGAAAGAATACCAGAAAGAGATTGCTGAAAATGATTTTTTTTATGTCAGAAGTTGTGTAAGACAAAGTTTCTTCCCCGGATCTGAGACAACATTTCTGAAAATCCTGCGTGAAGAACTAGGTAAAAATATTAGTGAGCATCCTTTCCACACTACTTGCACCGGTATTGCATATCATTCCGACATCGTTCCTTTTGAAACGACCATGACTGTTATAGCCCGGCAATTTGCTCTCATGACCGAAGCCGGTTTCCATAACTACGTTCCATCCTGTATCACTTCTTTCGGCATGTACAATGAGGTGCTCGATACCTGGCACCATTTCCCGGAAGTGGAGAAAAAGGTCAGGAGACTTCTTAAAGAAGCCACCGGTAAAGAATTTGAAAAGCCCAAAAACCTGGTCCACTCCAGTGATATCATTTATAAATTTCGTAAAGAGATAGCTGAAAAAGGCAAATTCAGGCTTATCAACCGGTTTACAGGCGATCCGTTGCGGATAGTTGAACATATCGGATGCCATTATGCTAAAATATTTCCCAACAAAGGAGTCGGAGGTGCGGAATACCCGCATGTTTTGGCAGGCTTGATAGAAGAATGGGGAGGTGAAGTGATTGATTACCCTGAACGTCGCCATTGTTGCGGGTTTGGCTTCAGGCAATATCTTGTGAAGGCCAATCGGGGTTATTCAATCGCGTGCTCCCAGAAGAAATTTGAATCGATGAAGCCTTATAAGCCGGAAGCCATTTTGACGAACTGCCCCGGTTGTCCTTTTTTCTTTGACAGGTGGCAGTACGCAATCAGCGAAATGGAAGGTGTGACATACGGCGAAGATGGCCAGGGTATCCCTGTCCTTACTTATGAAGAACTGGCCGGGATCGTACTTGGTTATGATCCCTGGGACCTTGGGTTCCAGACTCACCAGGTCCCGGTGGAACCATTGCTTGATAAAATAGGCATACCCTATGATCCTGCCAGGAAATACCTGGGTAAAAACGGGGAAAATATAGGTAAACCTGAAATAGCCTCAAATTTGAAATTTTGTCATTAAAATATGGGAGGAAAGAAGGTTGCAATAATCGGTGGTGGCGTTGCAGGCCTTGAAGCCGCTTCGAGTTTAGCGGCTTTTGGTATTGACATCTCTCTTATTGAAAAAGAAGAACATCTGGGGGGGCATGTCAGTCAATGGGACCGCCTTTTCCCGTCCCGCCGCCCTGCAAAGGAGGTTACCGGTCACCTTACCGGGAGGTTAAACGAAAAAGTGACCGTTCATACCGGTACAGAAGTGCAAAAGATTGAACGGTCGGGAAAAAGCTGGGATATATTGTTGAACAATTCCGCGACGATTGTTGCAGATGCATTGCTCCTTGCGACGGGTTTTGAACTTTTTGAAGCCCGTAAGAAGGAGGAATATGGCTATGGGATATATGACAACGTTATAACCTCGGCAGACCTTGAAAAGAAATTTGCCCGGGATGGCGAAATCCGGAACGCGCAGGGAAAGATTCCCGAAAGGGTTGGTTTTGTGCATTGTGTGGGATCCAGGGATGAAAAAGTCGGCAATTTATATTGTTCCAGGGTTTGTTGCGTGACCGCTGTGAAGCAGGCTGTCGAAGTTAGTGAGATGATCCCTGGTTGTGAAGTTTTTTGCTTTTATATGGACCTCAGGATGTTCGGTCTCGATTTCGAAGCGCTATATAAAGAATCACAGGAAAAATGGGGAGTGCATTTCATCAGGGGAAGACTGTCGGAAGCTTTTGAGAACCAGGATGGCTCGGTGCTGGTAAAAGTTGAAGATACCCTGGCCGCCCGCCCGCTGAAAATGAAGGTGGACCTGCTGGTGTTGATGTCAGGCATGGTTACGTCATCAGGGACTAAAAAGCTGGTGGATATGTTAGGACTGGAAACCGATGAAAATCGTTTCCTCCAACCTGCCGACCGGCAGTTACGGGCAAATGAAACCGGAATACCCGGCCTTTTCCTCGCCGGAACCTGTACTTCACCGAAGAGCATTGATGAAACGATAAGTGATGCGCGGGCAGCGGCGCTGAGGATTATGGAGTACCTGAATTTGCCTGCCCCCACCCTTACTCCCTCCCCCAATTGGGGGAGGGACGGGGAGGGGGCGGGGACCAATAACCAATAACCGATGCCAAACTTCGGCTACACGATAAGTTCCGACCGGCAAATCGATTACGACAGCAATGACAGGCGGATCGCGCGGTACCTGGCTGAGCATGAGCCGTCTTTCCTGGTTTGTTTCGCTTGTGGTACCTGCACGGCTACATGCAGCGCGGGAGTATTTACCACATTCAGCCTGCGGGAGCTGATCGGAAATATTAAACGGGGTGAAATCAGGAATATAGCAACCGAAGCCGAAAAATGCATGCTATGCGGTAAGTGTCAGCTTGCCTGCCCGCGGGGTGTCAATACCAGAAATGTTATCCTTAATATACAAAGAGCCCTGGAGGCTTGCGGATTATGACATTTGACCTGTTTGTGCTTCCTTTCTTCCTTGGACTGAATATCCTGGTGGTAATACTTGTTGTAAAGTATTCCCGTTGGATCAAAGGATTTGAGCCGGCCGACAGGGAACGTTTCCGGAATGGGATTTTTAGCTGGAAAAGCCTGGACGCAGCCGGAGAAGTTTTCATGGAAAGCCTTCTCCACCGCAAGATGTTCAGGAGAAATGTCTTGCTCGGTTACATGCACATGAGCTTTGCGCTCGGTTGGTTCCTGCTTATCGTTTGCGGTAACCTTGAGTCGAGAATATACAGCAAGGTTCACCTTAATCCCCCCTACTACCCTATTTTTCTGAAGTTTTTTGTAGCTGATGAGCACGTATTGAGACATGAACTCCTGTCGATACCGGGTTTTTTCCGGTTGATGATGGATGTATTCCTGCTTTTGGTGCTTTCCGGTTTGGTGCTTGCCCTGGTTAAAAGGGCATCTTCTCATTGGTTCGGCTTGAAAAAAACCACCAGGCATACTTTTTTTGACCGTTTAGCTATCACCACTCTTTGGCTGATCTTTCCCCTGCGATTACTTGCCGAAAGCTTCACGGCTGCTCATTACCATGGTGGCAGTTTTTTAACCAACAATTTCGGTGATCTGCTGAATAGTTTTCTGCCCGCCGAGCAGCTTTCATATCCTGCCTGGTGGGCCTATTCGCTGGCATTGGGCGGATTTTTCGTGAGCCTGCCTTATTCAAGGTTCATGCATATTCCGACTGAAGTCATGCTGATATTTCTCAGGCATTATGGTATCAAACCTACGCTTCACTTTAACCATTATTCGAATTTTGAAATACAATCGTGCCCGAAATGCGGGGTGTGTATCGATGCCTGTCCTGTTCACACCAATGCACATGAAGATGGGATTCCCCCGGCTTATTTTCTCCGGACATTAAAAGACAATAACCCTTGCATAAGTTCTACCTATAATTGCCTGCTTTGCGGCCGTTGCGAAGCTTATTGCCCGGTTGGCATCAATATAAATGCTTTGCGTGTCTCACAGCGGATACGTTATGCTAAAAACCTTAACGGCTCTTTCAGCTATCTTAAGCCGTCGAAAATTCCAACTGCAGAAGTGGCTTATTTTGCCGGCTGTATGACCCATCTCACTCCATCGATAAAAATAGCGATGGAGAAAATACTTACCACGGCAGCAGTCGATTATCAGTTTATTGACCGTGATGGCAGTGTCTGTTGTGGCCGGCCTCTGTGGATGGCCGGTAAAGAAAAACAGGCAAGGGAACTTATGGATCACAATAAAAAGCTGATCGAAAGCACGAAATGCAAGACATTGATACTTTCCTGCCCGATCTGCCTGAAGATCTTCCGGGAAGAATATGGCTTGAATATAGAAATGCTGCATCATTCACAATATATTCTGCGCCTGGTGCGTGAAAAGAAAATTGATCTGAAAAAGGAAGATTTACAGGTTGCTTTCCATGATCCATGCGAACTGGGAAGAGGATCGGGGATATTTGAAGAGCCAAGGCAGTTGATCCGGCAGATGGCAACTCTGGTCGCCGCCAGCGAGGAGAAAGAAATGTCAATCTGCTGCGGCGGCAGCCTGGGTAGTACCGGGATTAGTTGTTACCAAAGGGATGAAGTATCGCAGCTCACTCTTGAAACTCTTACAGCAAATAACCCCGAGGCTATTATAACCGCCTGCCCGCTTTGTAAAAAAACCTTACAGAAAGATTCACCGGTCGAGGTATTGGATATTAGTGAAATGGTTATTGGTAAACTAGTGGATAAGGAAGTTTTCAAACGCGATTTGATTTATCAGGAAGAAAATTTATAAAGCCATTGTACTTTTTAAAAATTTATATACATTTGCAATCCTTTTTTGACGTACTGCGGAAGTAGCTCAGCTGGTAGAGCACGACCTTGCCAAGGTCGGGGTCGCGGGTTCGAATCCCGTTTTCCGCTCCAATAAAAAGTCCCGCAAACCGGGACTTTTTTAATGTTGAAGATTGAAAGTTGAAGATTGAAGGTTGAATGCTGAATTTTAATTTTTAATTTTGCACTTTGAATTTTGAATTATTAAAGTTCCCAAACTTAAACCTTAAATCTTAAACCTCAAAACTCAAACCTCAGTGCTTGCCCGGGTGGCGGAATAGGTAGACGCGTTGGACTTAAAATCCAATTTCCAGTGATGGAAGTGCCGGTTCGATCCCGGCTCCGGGTACATGCAAAAACCCTCGCAGAGCGAGGGTTTTTGAGGTTTAAGGGTTGAGGTTTAAGGTTTAAATTGATTTTCCTTAATTCGAATTCTTCCAGATATAGCCATGTGGCCAGTCTGAAGAAGTCGATGAAATGGCAGTATGGCAAACAAGAATCGGCTTACTTGATCAGGATTAGTTTTTCACACTGTTCGATGCCGTCTTTTTTCAAACAGATCAGATAAACCCCTGCAGAGAGTTGGGTAAGATGTTGTTCTGATATTTTAAAAGAAAATGAACCAGGCTCAACCCACTTTCCCGGCACGATTTTTACAATTTCTGAACCGGTAATTTCCCGGATTGTCAATTCGATTTCAGATGATTTATTGAGATAGGCTGAAATCATAATATGGTCCTTAGCCGGATTAGGATAAACATTAAAAGCATTAACTGCTTCTTGTACAGGCTGTCCGGCGCTGACAATCTGTCCGCCTTCTAACAGTGTGTAGGTGTTATTCACTTCCAATCCAATGAAGGTTTCATACAGAGGAGGACTAACGGGCCATTTTACGATCACCGAATCAATAGATGAAGAAGTTCCAAGACCAAAATGCAGCATATATGGATCACCCATACGTGCTCCTCTTCCCGTGCATACTTCTCTGGTAAATTGCTGACTTCCGGCATAAACTGTGGCGCGCCCTCCAGGGGCATAGCTATTTCCGCTCGTAGACCGGAGTAATAGTTTAAGATAATTGTTATTCCCGGGAACATTGTTTTTGAACAGGGTTACATATTTGTTAAACTGCCCCGTCATAAGGTCCAGCCGGCCATCGTTGTTAAAATCAAACATCAATGCATCCTCCCCAGTATTGTAATATTGGCTTGACAAGTAATACTGGGTTTTCAGTTCAAACCTGTGATCCGGCTTCTGCAAATATAGATCGGAATACCGGCAATTGTAAAAATTCGTTATGTAGAAGTCGGAAAAGCCATCATTATCTACATCTCCAAAAACCGCCCCGGCATGTGTTTCTTCATATTCAATATCATCGTCAAGAGAGGGCGTGCCGATCAGGTCAGTAAAGTTGTAGGCAGGCGGTCCATCATTTTGATAAATGGTTGTGCCTCTGTGGTCATAAAGAACAGCATAGTCAGGATGAGCGAACTGGGGCAATAAAAGGTCCATATCCCCGTCATTGTCATAATCGGCCCATGCAACGCCTGTTCCGTGATTGGATCCTGTTGCATTGGTATCAACCCCTTTGGCAGCGATAATGTTGGTAAAGGTCGTATTTCCATTATTCTGCCAGAATTCATCCCGTTCGAGGTAATAATTAGTCACATAAAGGTCCATCAACCCGTCGTCATTAAAATCGACGAACTGTGATGCCCGTGTGCGACGAAGATTCTGGCCCGGCAAGGGATATAAGGTTGTGGTAATATCGGTTAATGTGAAATCCTGATTGTTCAGATAGAGGTAATTTGGCAGTGGCGTGGGGTAAGTTTTCCACAAGCGTCCGATAAAAAGATCGGGGTATTTGTCATTGTTAATATCTGCAACACTGAACGTCTGGGTCCCGTCATATCCGTAACTGGCAGTGGATGTGGCTGCAGTGAAAGGTGTAAAAGTTTCACCTCCATTGTTCCGGTAAATGATAATGGAATCGATCAATACAAAAACGATATCCAGAAGCCCGTCATTGTTCATATCTGCAAATGCGCTGGCATAAGGATTTCCTGAAATGCCTGCTGATGCTGTAATGTCAACAAAGACCCCGAGATCATTTTTGTATAGCAGATTTCTCCGGATAAAATCATCCCATCCGTCGTTATTGAAATCGCCAACTGAAGCACCCCGGTTGGAGTAAGCATCCGAAAGAATTCCGCTGGATGCTGTGTAATCTTCAAAATAAGAAGGCGAAGGAATAGATTCGTAATCAATGATAATATCTATCTTGAAAGCATTTTCCCGATAAGTAGTCGACCCGGAAATGTATTGAAGGTATTCAAAATAAAAATCACCTCCTGACGCTCCTGCAAGGCAGAAAGGTGGATAAACAATATTGTCGGAAGCCAGCTGTGCTCCATTCTGGAAATCGTCGACCCACACAAAGAACTGATTATTATCGAGGTGGACAGGCGAGTCCAGGATCACAAGAATCCCTTCATCACCGGTTATTGTCTTCTGAAGTAATATAGGCGTTGTCAAATCAAGTTTAAGCTCCGGGATAATATTTCCACCTTCATGCCCATACAGATGTAAAGTTGCTGAACCTGCAGGATTATCGCCACCTAACGTCACAATTAGAGAAAGGATGTTTCCCGGTCCAGGAAGGTTGAACCTTGCAATCTGCACCGGATAAGTTTGAAAATAAATGCTTGGGGTTCCGGGAGTGTAATGCCTGAGCGTATCGATAGCAGCAAAGGAAGGGGCGCTTAAAAATGTAATTAATAAAATAATAAATTCCTTTTTCATGATTTGCGGTATTTTTCAACCGACAAAATTACAGATCACTTCTTGCGTGAAATTGTATAAATTTAACCTTCGCCGAGAAATATCCAGTTTATTTTTCCATCATGGGTGGAACTCAGCTTTTTGAAAAATTCTTTTGGCGTAAATCCGGTAAGAACTTTAAAATCTTTGATCATGTGCGATTGATCAAAATAACGGGAAATATATGTTATGTCGGTCAGATTATCATCTCTGCGTTCTAATGCCTTTTGTTTCAAAGCATTCCTAAAGCGAACTATTTTTCTGAAATCAGAAGGTGTTTTACCAATGTTTTGCTCAAAATGCTTAATCAAGGTTTTTTGGGTAATCTTGTTTTTCTTAGCTATTTGTGCAATAGTCATTGTTTCGTTGTTTGGTAGCAGTAAGTCATTAAGTGCCTGATACAAAAAAGGATGGCTAACTCCCCTGAGCTTACTGATCCAATAGCCTTCCATCGCAACAATTTTTTCTTCATTTTTTTGCATTTGCATGATGGCTTTCATCTTTTCAAGAAAATCATCAAAGGGTATAAATACATCCAATATATTGTCATTATTGGCGTAATAGTTTAAAGGATGCTCTAAAAAAGCGTTGAGGGCTAAAGGTTTAAAACAAATGGTGATTTCATTCGCTACTCCGCGATATTCAATTAGTAATGGCTTCTTATATCTTACAGCAAGTCTTGTTTCCAGCAAGTTTTTTGCATTATATTCAACGGTCACTTTATTCCCGGTGGTGTTTATGGTTGCGTAATGACTGATGGAAACCATGGAATAAATATTCGGGAAAGTCAAATAGGTATTAGCTTCCTCATTTGCTCGCCTGGTTAAAACATAGAAGTATTCTATGAAGTTTTGCAGTATTAAGTCCCGAGTTTGACAGTTGATTTTTGTAACTAATTAATTTATAAAATATTAACAGGTGCCAAAAAAGTTTGTGACACTACATTTCCTCTTTTTTCAGTATCTTGGGTGG
>Ga0247841_10010388_pt1 | contig 12690 bp, 7 predicted proteins | sample LaCruzMarch2015__2_FD_192410 | JGI IMG/M metagenome (GOLD analysis project Ga0247841, IMG submission 192410) | Freshwater microbial communities from meromictic Lake La Cruz, Castile-La Mancha, Spain - LaCruzMarch2015_18m | ecosystem: Environmental > Aquatic > Freshwater > Lake | place: Spain... | reverse complement strand
GAGCGGGCCATTCGGCGTCCAATGGATACCCCAGCCATAGTACCATGGATTGGTAACGGTAGTGACTGAGGCAATTTCTGCTAATGGCCAGCTCTTCTTAATAAGCCCGACCGGTCCGAACCGGATCCTGAGTGTATCTTCACCTACCGATACCGTTAGCGTGGAGAAGATTGCGAGCACAATTATCATAATGCCGAGCACAAAGATCGTGACCCAGACAATCCCGAACAGGTACATAGATGCAAGAATAATGATGATAGCTGCAATTACCGCTCCCATTACGACAAGACCCCGCTGGGTATGGTCATACAATCCTTCCCGGGGCTTCCCGGATCCATCGGTCCCTGATGGCCCGGGGTTTTTTGTCAAAGTATTGCCGGCAGGGAAAAAGTGTCCTGCATCACTACTGTTTTTTGCCTTTGTCATACGTGCATTCGGGCACCAGCCCATCCGTTCATGAATAATTTCTGATATGCGTGCAATCGTCATACGAGCGCCTTCACTTTCGTAAACAGTTCTTCTGCCATTTTTGTCGGGTCAGCGGTTTTTTCGATCCTGATTCCAGGCTCGGTCGGCAATCGTGATAGTGGAAGAGCAACTGCGCCGCATCTTCCAGAACCCGAACTGCTTTTCATTCGTGGGCAGAAGCATACATCAAATTCGAATATTGACAAAATATAGTTTCGCAACAGGATGAGAACACTAATTGTCACATCCACATAAGGACGTTTATCGACAACTTTCCCGTGCCGGTCCTTTCGCTCCCTGAAGAATGTGCTGGTTCATTGCAGAATTCTTGAAATTTTTTCGCAGTTCATTCTCTATTGCGGTTAACTGCTGGTACGCGGCGCAAAGTTCATCACTCTTTCTCTTAAGTTCAAGATCTGCAGTTTTTCGATCAGTGATATCTTCAAGTGACTCAACAGCTCCGATGATTTTCCCTTCCCGGTTTTTGATGACCCCTGCCGTAAAATGAAGCCATTTTCCCGTTTTTCCAATGTGGGGGAAGAAATCTGTTGCTTCATATGCATTGTCGATAAGGACCGATTTTGCATACTTGTCCCGGTAGCATTCCGGAATCTTATCCATTGCATTCTCCATGAGAAGATCGGCCAGACTGGGTCGTGGGGAGGTGTAAAAAGCCCTCCAGTGCTGATCGGTCCCGACAATCTCATCTGCTGATATTCCGCTGAACACTGCAAGAGCACGATTCCAATAGAGTATCTTATGATCGCGGTTAATCACAAATTGCGGGATCGGGGATTCCTGAAGGATCGCATTCAGGGTCATCTCCTTTTCTTCAAGAATTTGCTGGCTTGTTGCAAGATCATCGTAACTGTATCGAAGCTCTTCTTCAACTGCAGCCATCTGTTCATACGCAGCGCAGAGCTCCTCATTCATTTTTTCCAGTTGCAGTTCTGCAGTTTTCCGATCGGTGATATCCCTGCCTACCGACTGGTATTCGACAAGATTGCCGGCATCATCGAAGATAGCCCGGTCACTCCACTGGTGGTACCGATAAGTACCGTCCGGCAAAATTGCCCGGTGCTCCATTGTACCTGTGGGACTGTCCCGGGTCAGTGATGAGAAATGCGAGCGGATAGTCCTGGCATCTTCTTCCGGGATATGGGGAGTGAACCGGTGACTGATGGTACTCTCCCCCTGCACTCCAAAATGCCGGCAATACGCATCGTTCACAAAATGGTGGGTTCCATCAGGTTTGAACCGGCAGATAAATTCTGTCTGATCCTCGACAACATTCCGGTACCGTTCCTCACTCTCTTTTAATGCTCTCTCTGCACGTCGTTTTTCTACTGCCAGTATAATTTTATGACTTAATTCCCGGAATTGTGGACGTGTCTCTCCTCCTTTCTGGACATAATAATCTGCACCGGCATCGAATGCCTGAATAACAATTTCCTCCCGCCCTTTACCGGTAAAGAGAATGAACGGTAGATCGGGATGCCGGGAACGGATTTTTTTGAGTAGTGCAATTCCATCCATTTCCGGCATCTGGTAATCGGAAATTACCCCATCATAAACTCTCTTTTGCAGCAAAACGAGTACTTCTACCGAAGAGAGGGTGGTCTCAACATCAATCCCCCCGCGTTCAAGATATTTTTTTCCAATCTCTAAAAGGGCAGGTTCGTCATCAACATACAGAACAGAAATGTGATTGCAGGGCACAGGCACGTTAAACACCTTATATAATACAGGAAACTGTCAATTCATCCCATGCCTAAATGGAGTCGAATGATTTAGAATCTGATAATTCTTACAGTTTTTCATATGATTCATTAAATTTTGATCCTATAGTTCTCGTTTTTTATCGCTTTACACAAAATCTATACATTAAACATATAAATTTTTTTACATTTGATTATCAAAAGAATGGACAAAATACCGATGGATGACCATGATTATTTCAGGAACTGAGGATTACATCTATTGATTGTCCGGCATCAGCCAGACTGACTATTGATGGAGAGGGTATTCTGGACGAGGAACATTACCGGAATATTATTGGCCTTTTAAAAGATGCACGAAAGGGTCTGACTATCGAAGAAATTTCAAAAAACCTGAACCTGAGCAGGATAACTACAACAAAATACCTCAATTCCCTTTTTGTTTCCGGCCAGGTGAATATGAGAAAACTCGGCCCGGCGAAATTATACTCTCTCTCAACAAGACTCCCTGCCGAACAGATCCTCAGCCAATCATCTGATCTGATCCTTATTCTTGATGAATCTTACATCATCAGGGAGGTCAGCAAATCCTTCCTTCTGACATTTGGGATCAGTAAAGATCAGATGGAAAACCAGAAGATCACTTCAATGTTCATCGGTCCTGGTCTGATTGATCGTATCCGTGACCCGTTAAGACAGGCAATGGCAGGAAAGGAGTCTGTAGTCAATGCATGGATTCCGGTACAGAAAGAGAGGAGGGCTTTTCGTATTCGCATAATCCCCCTTGCATTCAGCTGGGGGGACAAGGGAGTAATTGTCATGCTTGAGGATCGGACTGATGAGATACTGGCACAGGAAGAAAACGCTCTTCTTGCCGATCTGCTCAACGACTCTCCGGCAGCTATTACCGTTTCTGATTTTGAGGGAAATTTCCTGTACTCGAATAAAAAAAATCTCGATCTTCATGGGTATTCGCTCAGTGAGTTCCTTAACCTGGACCTCTCCCGCATCGACATTCCGGAGTCTGCTCAATGCATTGCAGATCGGATGAAGGAACTCAAAGAAACCGGAGAGGCGTCATTTGAAGTAGTCCATTTCAGGAAAGACGGTCATAAAATCCCGCTTGAAGTTCATGCAAAAGTGGCCACATGGGGAGAAAGGGACGTGATCATCAGTATTGCTACAGACATCACTGAGAGAAAACAGGCAGAGAGTGCACTTAAGGAAAGTGAATGCAGGTTTTCAGATATAATCGCGTTTCTCCCGGATCCGACCCTTGTCGTAAACCGTGAGGGTATTGTTATTGCATGGAATCGAGCTATTGAAGAGCTCACCGGTGTCAAAGCTGGCGATATTGTAGGAAAAGGGAATTATGCATATGCAACTGCCATGTACGGGGAGCGACGGCCGTTCCTTCTTGATCTTATCTTCCATGATGATCCGTATGTGAGGACGCACTATCGTATTCTCCGGAAAGAAGGCAGTACCTTCACTGCAGAAACTATCCTAACTCCTCCAAACGCCGGGGAACGGAGTGTCTGGCTGAAAGCATCTCCGTTGTATGATAAGGACGGCAGGATTACCGGGGCAATAGAGTCTATCCGGGATATTACCGACTTCAAGCAGGCAGAAGCAGAGTTACGCGAATCAGAACAAAAATTTGCTACAGTCTTTAAGAGAAATCCGGTTGCACTAACTCTTGTATCGGCAACCAATGGTGTATTTATCGAAGTAAATGATGCGTTTTCAATAAATACCGGATATGCCCGGGAAGACATAATCGGCAAAACCTCAGAGGAATTGGGAATTTTTGCTGATAATGAAAAATATGCATGGATGGTCTCCCAGCTTCAAAACCAGCATCAGGTTCATGGCATGGAATTGCGATGCCGGCTAAAATCCGGCGAGATACGGACCTGCCACTTTTCATCCAGTATTATTATCATGAACGGCAAGCCGCACATTCTCTCATCGATAGAAGATATCACGGAACGTAAAAAAGCAGAGGATGCGGTGCGGGAAAGCGGGGAACGTTACCGCCTGATACTGAAAAATGCGAACGATGGAATACTGGTTAATGAAATGACTCCGAAGGGACCGGGAAAATTCATCGATGCGAATGACCAGGCATGTCGGATCCTTGGCATGACCCGCGAAGAGATGCAGGATTTTTGCCTTGTCGATCTTGACACTCCAGAAATGAAAGAACGAGCTCATGACATTTTCCATGAGATCGTGAGAAACAACCATGCTGTTTTCCAGACCAATTACCGGACAAAAGACAACCGTGAAAAAATCATTGACATAAGTGTCAGTATTTTCGATCTCAATGAACGCCCAACCATGTTGTCGGTAGTCCGTGATATCACTGAACAAAAGGCCACTGAGTTGGATGTCAATGCAGCGCTCCTGAAGAGGAATGGATATAAGGGAAACTGAAATCCTGATAAAGAACCCGGTTTGGAGAGGCCGGGGGTGGGTGTTGAAGGATCTCACGAGGGTTCTGCATTACTAAAAAAATGGGGGAATGATACGTGCTGCGGTTTTGAAATATTTTTTTTAAGTCTTCCCACTTTTATTCTCACGATACATTCCCGGAGGGACCAGCATTTCCAACCGTGCACCCGTACCGTTTATGCCGGTCTCACGGATACTGATTCCCGTTGTTGCAAGAATTTCTTTGATAAGGAAAAGCCCATACCCAACAGATTTACCGGATACCTTTGGGAAGAGGAAACTGTTCTTATCTGCAGGTATCCCGACACCGTCATCATGGCAGACAATGACAAATGCATTTTCTGATTTTTTACCATAAAACCGGATTTTCGATAATTTTTCACCGCCATGTTTCAGGGAATTGTCTATCAGGTAAAAAAAAGCCTTTTCCAAAAGACGATCGGCATAAATTTCCACATCTCTTATCTCAAGTTCAAAGGTAACCTTACCCAAATCCACACCGACCTTTGCTCTCATGATGGTATCAGCAACATTCTGCCATTCCGGTGCATTTGCCCCGATATCCTGATACTCTTTGGTGAATTTGATCTGCCGGCGAATACGGTTTATTTTTGTTCTCATATTCTCAATTTCAGGCTTATGCCCGACAGGGCCGAGGTCTGCGTAGAGTTGTGTCAGCTCATTGAGAATATCTTCGCGGATAATGGTGTTGAGAAAAGTGAGTTTTGTATTAACCCGGTATAACGACATTTCAGCAGTATTGCAATCAACAATTACCTGTTTTTGCTCACGCCACAGCCAGAAGATCAGGAATGCCAGGGCAAAACAGAGGAATACCAGAACAATAAGAGCAGTGTCGAGGTTCAAGGGTTCTATCACCTGAAGATTGCGGAACAACGCTTCTCCATGGTTCGTTACTCTCGGAATAACGATCAACATAACTGAAAAGATCACAATGATGAAAATATAGACTGATATCCTGAAATTCGGCATTTTATGTTTTTTTACCGCATCGTCTTCCATACCAGATTCTCATTTGATAATATCCTATGCTGGAAGGATATTATTTTCGGTAAATGATTCTTACAATGGTATCACGGGTCATTCAGAGTTTTTACTGCAAATTGTGGAGTCAATAAAGGGTGTAATTTTTCCACGTAATTCCATGAAATCACATTGGCTTAAGAAGTCGTATCGCAAAACTAAAAATCCAATTATTTATCGGATCTCACAAGCAATAGGAAAATTAAAACGGGACTTACTCATGCAGAGGGAATATATCGCATTATTGTGCTGTTCCCGTATGCAATCCATGAAAAAGAATGAAACGGTATGATCCCGGTACCGTGATGAGGGTGAAAAAATATGAAATGTTACGTCTGTGCAAAAGAGGGAAAGGAAAGTGATGCCGTGGCAGTCTGTGTTGCCTGCGGTATGGGGACCTGCATGAAGCATACGATCAGAAAAGAAGTTGAAGTCTGGGAAGGGAGTTATCCTCTTCCCTCACATAAACTTCCCCGTAAGATGCCACGGATGCTCTGCCCGGACTGCAATGCAGCCCATGGGGAGGGTTAAGTAATGGCATCGCTCACTTCCAGATCACTTGCAGAGGGTGTCGGCACGCTTCTTCTCGTGTACTTCGGTGCAGGTGCAGCGGCGATCACGCTGATGATGGCGCACGGGACAAAACCGGCAACACCGTTCAACATCGGCATCGGCCAGCTCGGAGGGCTCGGAGACTGGTTTGCGATTGGGATCTCGTTTGGCATCACGATTGCGGCTGTCATTTATGCGCTCGGCCGGGTCTCCGGAGCTCACATAAACCCGGCGGTAACCATTGCGCTCTGGGCAACGAAACGATTCCCGTCCGGTGACGCTGTTGCGTACATCATCGCCCAGTGTCTCGGGGCTGCGATCGGGAGCCTGCTCTTCTTCTTCACTGTGGGGATGGATGCAGTCACGATCGGCGGGCTCGGGGCAACAGCACCGTTTCCCGGGATCGGGTATGGGCAGGCAATCCTTGTCGAGGCGATAGCAACCTTCGTGCTGATGCTCGTGATCATGGGTGTTGCCGTGGACAAACGTGCCCCACCGGGATTTGCCGGACTCATTATCGGTCTGACCGTTGCCGGCATGATCACGGCAACTGGCAACATCGCCGGGGCTTCGCTCAATACTGCCCGGACCTTCGGGCCGTACATGATGGACTTCCTTTTAGGAGGTCCGAACCTCTGGGTATTCTTCCCGATCTACATCATCGGTCCCGTCATTGGTGCTGTTGTTGCAGCAGTCTTCTACGACCGTATAACCGCAGAATGACGGATATTAAACCATCTTTTTTGTTAGTGGATTTTTTATTTTTTTCAAGGAACCGCCATGAGGGTCTGACTCCTCCTGCAGGCAGTGAGACAGGATCCCGGGTAAAAACCGTAATCTGTTCAACACGCACCCCAAGAATCTTTCATATCATGAAGTCCGGTGTCGGTCTACTGTCTTACAGTCGGAGAGATGTTTCCCAAAGTCTAATAGTAAATACACTTATAAACAACCTGTATTGCAATATCCAGTAATCCCATACGGAGATCGGATCATGTACACCGTCCTCTATGTTGATGACGAACAGGCACTTCTGGAACTGGGAAAAACATTCCTCGAATTATCAGGATCCATCACCGTAGTGACAGCCATCTCTGCAATAGAAGGGATCGAGGCACTTAACAAAAATGCCTTTGACTGCATCATCTCCGATTACCAGATGCCGGTGATGGACGGTCTTGCGTTTCTCAAATTCTTAAGAAAAGGAAATATCAATATCCCGTTCATCCTCTTCACGGGCAGAGGCCGCGAAGAAGTGGTCATCGAAGCGGTGAACAACGGAGTCGATTACTATCTCCAGAAAGGGGGAGATCCAAAAGCGCAATTCGTTGAACTGGAACATAAGATCAAACTTTCTATAGAACGCCGACGTACTGATGACGAACTTCTGGAGTCCCGCCAGCGGATGACCGACGTTATCGACCACTTGCCGGACGCCACTTTTGCAATCGACCTGGATGGGAACGTGATCGTATGGAACCGGGCTATGGAGGATATGACAGGGTTCAACAAAGAGAAGATCCTTGGGACAGGGGATCATTCCTACGCCCTTCCGTTTTACGGAACAAGACGCCCCATTCTCCTCGATCTGGTTTTAAGGAATGATGAAGAGACCTGGAAAAAATATCCGCAGATCATCAGAAAGGACACCAAACTGATCTCGGAGATATACATCCCTATTCTCTATGGCGGAAAAGGTGCTTTCCTCTGGTTTATCGCATCCCCTCTATATGACACGCACGGGAACATTACCGGGGCAATCGAATCCATCCGGGATATCACGGACTGGAAAACGGCAGAGAATGAACGAAGGGGCGCATACGAACAGATTGCGGCAACAGAAGAAGAGCTGCGTGAACAATACAATGAGCTGAAAAAGAGCGAAGACGCTCTCTGCGAAAGTGAGGAGAATTACCGTACCCTGTTTGATGAAGCTGCAGACCTCATTGCCATTGTTGATGCCAAAGGCACGTTTCTCAACATGAACAGGAAATTTGTAGAAGAGAGCGGTTATGAGCGGGAAATAATGATGGGCAAAAACGTGCTAACATCAGGTATCGTAACTGCAACCTCCGCTGCGAAGATCGCATTTCACATGGGCCAGATTTTCCTTGGGAATGAATTTCCCCGCTTTGAAATTGACGGTGTTACAAAGAACGGGACAATTATTCCCTATGAGATCCAGGCGACACCTATTGTAAAACACGGAAAAGTAATTGCAGTCCAGGCAACATTGCGAAATCTCACCGAGCGAAAAAACGCGGAGAAGGAGATCAGCGATCGTAAAAAAATGTTAGAAGAGATCGTTTCAGGCTCCCCGATCCCACAATTTGTCATCGATAAAAACCACCGGGTCGTCAGCTGGAACCGGGCACTTGAGGAATACAGTGGTGTGATGGCAAAGGATGTTCTTGGTACAAAACATGCCTGGAAAGCATTCTATGACCAGGAACGGCCGGTGCTGGCCGACCTGCTGGTGGAGAATGTTCCAAAAAAAATTCAGGAGTGGTATGCCGGGAAATCTGACAAGTCAAAATATGTCGATGGTGCATACGAAGCAACCGACTTTTTCCCGCGAATGAGGGGGGGCGGGATCTGGCTGTACTTTACGGCAGCAGTGCTCCGGGATTCCGGGGGTAACATTGTTGGTGCAGTTGAAACGCTCGAAGATATTACCGAACGCAAAAAAGCAGAGGATGAGCTGCGAGCTTCCTATGAGCAGATCACTGCTTCTGAAGAAGGACTAAGGGACCAGCTTGATCAGCTGCAAAAGAGTGAGGTTCTGCTCCGGGAGAGCGAGCGTAAATTCCGGGCTATCTTCGATCAGACGTTCCAGTTTATAGGTCTCATGACTCCGGATGGCACACTTATTGAAGCGAACCGGACCGCACTGAAATTCAGCGGGATAAAAGAATCGGAGATATTAGGAAAGCCATTCTGGGAAACTCCGTGGTGGATACATTCTGAAAAGCTACAGGAAAAATTGCGTAAAGCTGTAAAGGATGCCGCTAAAGGAGAATTCGTACGTTTTGAAGCAACGCATCTGGCAGCTGACGGGCAATTCCACTATATCGATTTCTCAATAAAACCGGTGATGGATGAAGCGGGCAATGTCGTTTTACTCATTCCGGAAGGGCGGGACATCACAGTCCGCAAAAAGATGGAAGATTCACTCAGGGCAAATGAAGAGAAATACCGTTCGCTTGTTGATAACCTCAACGTGGGTGTCTACCGGAACACCGCTGAATTTCCCGGCAGGACAATCTGGGCAAACCCGGCATTTGTCAGGATATTCGGGTATGATTCATTACAGGAATGCCTTGAACACCCGGTCATGGATAGCTATGCTAATCCGGAAGAACGGAAAAAATTTATTCAGATGCTCAAGACAGATGGTTTTGTTAAGGACTATGAATTACAGCTGAAAAAGAAAGACGGTAAACAAATCTGGGTTTCAATCACCGCACAGGCAAAGAAGAACCCGGAAGGAACTATTGAATGGATTGACGGAATTTGTGATGATATCACCGCATTAAAAGATGCAGAGGAGAAGAGCCGGTGTTATCAGATCGAGATGTCAAGGGCAATCGATTATCTGCCTGATGCCACCTTTATCATCGACCGGAAAGGCACGGTTCTTGCATGGAACCGGGCAATTGAAGATATGACCGGGGTTAAGGCAAGGGATATCATTGGCAGAGGAGATTACGAATATGCCATCCCGTTTTACGGGTACCGCCGGCCAATCCTTATCGATCTCATCTTTTCATCTGAGGATGAAATCAAAAAAGGAGAATATGTTGAGATCAAACGAACCGGGGAAATCCTTTCTGGTGAATCTCCCAACCCGACACTTAAGGGAAAGCCTGCAGTTTTAAAAGCCATTGCCGCTCCCATTTATGACGAAGCCGGAGATGTTGCCGGGGCGATTGAAACAATTGTCGATATCACCGAACTAAAACGGGCGCAGGAAGAACTCAAGGCGTCGGAGAACCGGTACCGGACAATATTTGAGAACACCGGGGCCGCTACGGTCCTCCTTGATGAAAATACCATAATATCCATTGCCAATGCCGAATTCGAGCGAATGTCAGGATATTTACGAGAGGCAATTGAGGGAAAGAAGAGCTGGACGGAATTTGTGGTAAAAGAGGACCTCGACCGGATGCTTGCCCAGCACCGCATGCGGCGTGAGAGGCAGGAGGCCGCCCTGAGACATTACGAGTTCAGGTTCGTTACAAAAACCGGCGAGATTCGCAATATCTTCTTAACCATTGACGTAATCCCGGGCACAAAACAATCGGTGGCTTCCTTAATGGATATCACTGCACAGGTCCAGGCACAGGATACCGTTAAACTGGCAAATAAAAAACTCAATCTCTTATCCAGCATCACACGCCACGATATCAAGAACCAGCTTCTTGCCCTTTCGGGGTTCCTTGAACTGTCGATGGAGTCTTTCAATGATCCAGCCCGCATATCTGAATTCACCGATAAGGAGATGCGTATCACCAATACGATCTCAAGCCTGATCAATTTCACCAGGGACTATGAGGGATTAGGTGTGAATGCTCCCGTGTGGCAGAACATACATACGGTTATTGGCAATGTCGCCACCCGGCTTCCGATGCGGAACATCCGTGTTGATGCCGGAGATCCTGCCCTTGAGGTGTTTGCAGATCCGCTGCTGGAAAGAGTGTTCTACAATCTTATTGACAATGCCCTGCGGTACGGTGGGGACCGGATGACCTCCATTAATCTCTCATCTCATAAGAGCAGCAACGGGCTGGTGATAATTTTTAAAGATGACGGTGCAGGAATTGCCATTGATGATAAAAACCATCTCTTTGAGAAGGGTTTTGGGAAGAACACCGGCCTCGGGCTGTTTCTTTCGAAGGAGATTCTCGGAATTACCGGAATTACCATCACGGTGAACGGGGAGCCGGGCAAGGGGGCACAATTTGAGATCACCGTGCCTGAAGGTGCATTCCGGTTTTCTCGCACAAAATAAAAAATCCGATGTAAAGAAAAGATCTGAAGTATTATTCTCCCTCCGTAATCACAGAGTTGCACCATGAGAGAAGTTGTAACAATTCTCTACAATGATTTTGAAACGCTCGATGTTTTCGGCCCGATCGAGGTCCTGGGCCGGTTGCCGGGACAGTTCAGCCCACAGTTTTATTCAATGACCGGGGGCATTATCACGAGCAGCCAGAATGTACCGGTGATGACACGGCCCCTGTCTGAACTCATATCCACGCAGTATATTCTTTTTATACCCGGAGGAAATGGTGCAAGGGCACTGGTAAACGATGACATGTTCATTGCCACGCTCAAATCACTGGCAGGAAATGCCGAATTCGTTCTCACGGTCTGCACGGGTTCAATACTTCTGGCAAGGACCGGTATTCTTCAGGGAAGACAGGCCACTTCGAACAAGCGGGTGTTTGACTGGACAAAATCTGTACCCTGTGTCAACTGGATAAAAAAAGCCCGCTGGGTGAAAGACGGGTCCATCTATACAAGTTCCGGGGTCAGTGCAGGAATGGATATGGCTCTTGGATTTGTTGCAGACCTGCTGGGGCATCCAGCAGCAAAACAGGTGAGCCGGGAGATAGAATATGAGTGGAACGAAGATTCCGGCCATGACCCGTTTTCAGAACTTTACTAAGAGAAAAAGGGATAAAAATTCCCCCCTTTTGATTCCGGCCGGAACCTGAACTGCTGGTGCCGGTTATTCAGCAGGCAGTTTTCCTGTTCTTCCTGTAGCCGGGATTCTGCCAGTCTTTCCGTAACGGTAGAGATTTACGACCGTAATACCGGTTATGGTTGATATGACAAACGCCAGACCGCACAATGCAAGCATGAAGAGCATTGCAGCAGCGATCCATAAATCTCCGGGATACCAGAAGAGCAGCATATCAGGCGCAACATATCCGTATACTACGCGGAAGAGAAGGGACATCATAGAAACCATGCAAAGGATCAGACCGTAGATAAGGATGCAGATTATCATCTCCACCCAGACCTTTTTCATAAGGGATATGGATTCTGCAACCGCTTCTTGCAGGTGCTTGTTTTCCAGTACCAGCATCGGAACGACAAAAAGTGTCAGGATAAACAGGAGTACATTGATTGCTGAAAGGATCAGCGTATACGTAAGCCCATACTCAATTGCAAACGTACCGCCAATAGGGCCGATGCTAAAGTACTCCGGCAGAAGGATGAATCCGAAGGGAAACTGCGCAAACGCAGAGTGCAGCACCATATAGGTGGGCAGGATCTCAAAACTCCTGACGGCAATTAAGAGCAGAGTGCCAACGAGTGCCAGGACAACTGACCAGTCAGCAAGAGGCCGTAAGTATTTTTTTGCCCGTACGAGCCCTTTACGGAATGAGACGGGATCGCCTTCTTTTGCAGAGAGACTCAGGACAAGCCCGGCCAGCAGGAC
>Ga0247841_10010387_pt1 | contig 12690 bp, 9 predicted proteins | sample LaCruzMarch2015__2_FD_192410 | JGI IMG/M metagenome (GOLD analysis project Ga0247841, IMG submission 192410) | Freshwater microbial communities from meromictic Lake La Cruz, Castile-La Mancha, Spain - LaCruzMarch2015_18m | ecosystem: Environmental > Aquatic > Freshwater > Lake | place: Spain... | reverse complement strand
TGGTACAACGTTCATCTGACAGGAGGCTGGACAAACTGGAACGGCCCATGGAACTCTGCATTAAAAATACACGTCGCCGGGCACCTTGACTTCAGCGACGAATTGCTTTACGGCCGAGGCAGGAGCGGCTATTACTGGGGCAGTACGCAAGGCGATACCTACCATGCAGGCTGGTTAGTGGACATCTACAAGGATGAGAGCTGCTGGGTGACCCAAAGCTTCAAGGGGAACGCCTATTCCCTCCGCTGCCTCAAAGACTGAAGTGCGCCCACCTAAACATAATTCAACCCGGGAATATAAAATCCCGATAAAAATATCTACGTTACACGATTAAAAACCATCAAGTTTGAAAAATAAAGATCCAGCATTACCAGATATATAACGTCTTCTATTTTCAGGAATCAAAATGAAAACCAGGGCTTTATACTTTGGTTTTATAAAGTGCCTATTTAGATAAAAAAGTATTTTTAATCCTTTAAACTATTACGACCATGAAATCAAAAATGTATTTTATCCTTTTTGTTTTTGCATCGACTATTGTATTGTCATCTTGCAAAAAAGCAGAAACAAATTATTGTGCATCTTGCATTGAAGCAACAACAGGTTATAAGCCAGCGGATTATTGTGGGCCTGAATCTGAGGTAGATTTGTACATCAGCACATTGAAAGCAGATGGTGCTGCAGCAGGTCAAAGCTGGAGTTGTACAAAAAATTAAATGCACCTAAACTCATACTAAACGACCGGAAAGTAATTACCGGCCAATATCAACGAAGCTTGCAATAATCAAACTGCTTGGCTGTATACAATATCAGGCCGATGAAATGAGCGGATGGGGGATTCTGATATAAGAAGGTGACCTTATGAACTTTCGCCCGTGTATGCACATATTCATAGAATCGTTATTTTACATCAGTTTTAACAAGCCAAAGGTTTTGCACCGTATGACTGGGCAAATTGCACAATTTCATCCTCCACGAAAATATCTGACATTGTTATTTTACGCTTGAGAAATAGGCCATCCAGAGAGGTAACTCTGCTCAATGCCACATAGGATTGACCACCGCAGAATGCCCCTGAACCCAGATCAACAACCACGTTATCAAATGTTTGGCCCTGACTCTTGTGTATCGTAGCGGCCCAAGCTAGTTTCAATGGAAACTGCTCGAAGATTCCAATGACCTCTGCGTCAATCCGTCTGGTATCAAGGTTGAATCTGTATTTGATTCTTTCCCAACGTTCCCTTTTAACCTGGAAAATGCTGCCGTCATGAAGAATAACCTCGATCATCGTTTCGAGGATGTTGGTTATTTGGCCGATGGTTCCGTTGACCCAGCGTTTATTAATATCGTTTTTCATGAACATGACCTGCGCTCCGATTTTCAAGGAAAGCTCTGATAGCGTTGGATAATAATCACGGTGAAAATCGCCTTCAATGGTTGCTGTGAATAAATATTCGTCCGTGTTGAGGACCTGAAGTAGTGAATAATTGATATTATTTGCCATTTCATTTGTTGTAGTCAAGGCAATCGTAAAATTCTGCTTGCCTGGTTTTTTTACTGACATCACACATCTGTTTATTTGATCAAGGTCGGATTGTGTAAATGAATCGGTCCTTACCCTGTCCAGAATATTGATAAATTCCAGATCTGTCTGACGATACACTTTCTTCAGTTCAATTATACATAAACCAGTTTCATGGAAGATTGTTGAGTTGAAAAAAAATAGGCTCCCGTAGGTTCTATTCAGGATTTGCTGCTCCTCTTTATCCTTGGGAGGCACGGGAGGCAACTGAAATACATCTCCAACAAACACAACCTGTTTTCCCCCGAATGGTAACTGAGGATTCCCACCATTGATCCGTAGTGAGCGATCAATGGCATGAAGCAGGTCAATCCTGACCATGGATACTTCGTCTATGAACAGGGTGTCCAGTGCCTGTATTATCCGTCTTTTCTCGGATCCCATTTTGAAAACCGTAACGCCGTCGTCATTTGGTAAGAATGGCCTCGGTGGAAGTTGAAAAAATGAATGTATCGTGACTCCTCCTGCATTTATGGCTGCAATGCCGGTCGGTGCGACCACAATAAAATTCTTCGGAATGGTATCAACAAAATACCGCAAGAAGGTCGATTTACCTGTTCCTGCCTTCCCGGTTAAAAAAAATGTCTGGTTGGTATTCATTACCAGATCATATGCTTCCTGGAACTCTTCGTTATCCAGGTCAAGCTCAATTGTTTCTGTCATAAATTTGTTATTCATCTTCATGTTAAAATTTGTATTTGTTATTGGCAAGGGTACCCTTAAGGAGCCCTTGCTGTTGTAAAATCGAAATTGTAAGTTCTTCTATATCAGATTTAAATTGAAAAAAGGAGGGGTGGGTACCCTATAATTGATAAAATCATAAATATGCCTATTACTTGAGCGTTCATGATGTTTTTAGTGATTTTACCCCACCCACCCCTCCCTGCATTTAAATTATGGAAGGTTGTGTCGGATTATTTATCCTTCAGTTTGACTGCCCATACGTTACTTCCTCCTTGTTTGAATTGCTTGAATTTCCTAGCATGAAGGGCTTTCCCGAGTCGCTGTACAGCGGCATTGCTCATCGCAAGATGTTCCTTATTTTGCTGAATTGCTCCGAATAACATCGTTGTCGTAAAAAGCCCAGTGGCATCATGTTTTTCACATGGCTCATAAAATTCATCTAGCAATTCTTCTTCGATGGTCCTTGCGCGGAATATTTCATTGTTTTCAGTGATGGCGCGAATTTCCTCCTGATCAAACCAGTGTTGAAATCCCGACTTAAACAATGATAAAGCCTGTGAATACGCCAATGAAACGTCCAATCCATGCTGGTAATTAATGTGTTTCACGTCAAAGCATAAGAACCTTCTTGATCCTGTGACGTCTGTCAAAAAATTAACCTGGTTTACGGATCCTGTAAATGATGCTCTACGGACAAGGTATTCAGCAACATGTCCATACGGCCTGCGTACCCGTATGCTTGGTTTGGTGATCAAATCCTTGAGGGAGCCAATCTCTGAACGGTTCAACGTTTCCAATTCATCAAGGTTAATCAACAGGCATTCTGAAAGTTGAATCATGGCATCCTTATTAGTAGGATCAATGATTCCACTGTAGAAATACCGCTGCAGCTGCGAAGGAACCAGATTCTTCAACCATGTTGTTTTCCCAATGCCCTGGCCGCCAACAAAAATAACAACGGTATGGTTTATAACCTCATCCTCGACCATGGAACCCACCAGTGCAACGAACCATCGTTTAAAGCAGGTGTACCAAAGGTCATCATTTGTCGTTTTGACTGTTCCAGCCAAATTCTGGATATAATCAGTTTTCCCATCCCACTTTGGAAGGCTGTTAATGTATTCCATGAATGGATTGTATTCTGCTGAAAAATCTGAGAACAGAATGTTCCGAAGCGCGGACAGGCTGATCTTGTGTTTTTTGTTGTGAAGGCCACGTAAAATGCTGTTAATTTCATAATCTGTTGCCGTCCGGAAATCCGAAGCCGGGCTTTCTTTATATTCCAGGCAACCTGTAATAATATTGTACCTGAAATAATACTTGTCGGCCAAAAAAATTTCGATCTCCCTCACCAGTTTTGGTTCGGACATTTGTGACAGTGGTTCCACCGTCAAATCATTTTGTTTTGTTCGTTTCATTCCTAAAAATTAAATTCTATTGGCTCCCGCCAGAAAACATGTAAAAATTGTTTATTCATATGTGTCATTGTGTAGGTGTCATTTATAATTTGCATTAAATTAAGCCGTTAGAACGGCTGTTGTCTTAACAAAATTATTTTTTTACATGCCGCATCCCCCTTTCCTTATGAATGTTGTTACATGATGCAGCCTTTTGCCATTCCCTGTCATCCTAGCATGTATTGAAATTTACTCATGGCCTCATCAAGGGTCCTGCATGTCCAGGCTGTCACCCCAAAGCTTTTTGAGCCCGGATAGGAAATGCAATTGAACCGGTGATTGATGATTTTGCGGAAAACCTCGTAATGATTGAGACCCCCAGGCTGGGTAACCCTATAGACATATCTAGAGTCATCGGCGAGGACTTGTTTGAAAATGAAACCGCGCACCTCTCCCCGGCCCACGAAAATTTGCGGTAATTCATGCGGCGAAGTGGAATTTTTCGCACGATCTGTGACTTGTGGTATCATTGTACCACTCTCGCAGATACGTAATTCTTTTGCGGTATCTGCAATTAAAAATTCCCCACTCATCGAACAAGGGATTCGTGGGCTGCCTGACTGATTTCTTCATTCGTCAATCTTTTCCCTGCGTTTAACCAAGACAGGAGATCTTTCCTGAAAAATAGGAGTTTGCCTCCACGTTTGGTGACGGGAATTTCACGACGATGCACATAACCATAGATGGTGGCGACCGATCGCTTAATTACTTTGGATGCCTCCTCAATATCGATGGGCATATCATCGGAAACCTGTTCTGAATTTTTTTGAAGAAAACCCTGCTCTTCAAGAACCTTTCTAACCGAGCTTTGTACCAGAGTCTCAAGCTCATATCGCAAAGTGGTTGATAATAAAGCATACTGCATGACTGTCAATTTTAAAAACAGCCGCAATTTACAACAACCCCAAGATTTAACTTATTGATTTACAGGTATTATGGTACTTTGGTACTTTCAGAGTACCAGTGAGAACCAAGTACCAGATTTATGAGGTTATAATGTGGTTTTCTATAATAAATGCAGCAATGCTGTATTGAATTTCTTTATAATCCTGATCGGTTTTGTACTCCCCCTTTTGATAATATTTATTGATACTTTTATCAGTTCCAATGTCTTCACCAAAAAACAACTTGATGGATTTGTATAATTCCGTGTTTATATCAAAAGACACCTCTTTTCTTTCTTTCAGTACCATTAACATGTATGCAATCCATTTCCCTTTTTTTCCATGAAACTCCTTTTTCAAAAATTCAGCAACCAAATTGCGATGGTCCTCATACCCATAGGTCAGATACTCAGGAAACGGTTTAATTTGTTTTTCTGGCCTCGGCTTTTCGATCTCTGTTGTCTTTAATGAAGTTGTTTCTGCTTGTTCACTTGGCAGGTTTGCTGGTAGGCAGCTATTATCCTTGCCTTGAAATAATGGTCTCAGGGATTCTTCTATTTTCTCACAATATATATAGTAGTCGTAGTTTTTGGGCTTATCAAGGACAGAATCAATTGGTTGGTTTTGAATAAATTCAAGAATCTCTTCTATTGTTTCCACACGTCCTGACAATCCAAATGAACTCCAAGTTTCTTTTGATTTTTTCCAGATGGAGTTACACATTTCCAGATTCTTCTTCACTGCATCATAAATATTCTTTATCTCATTGCGGATATCTGCGCGGCTGACATCTAACTCAAACACCCTATCCTTAAATGATTTATAGTCAAGCAAACCGGATAGTGTCGAATCCCTCTGAGTTTTATAAATACTTATGTTATCCGACTGATAACTCAACTCAATTGACATCTGCTCAAGCACATGTCTGGTTTCAGCGATAATATTTTTCATTGAGCAAAGTTAAAATTTATCCAATTTTTCAGCCCATTTACGTTTTTCCTCAATCTCGAAATCTGCCAGGTAGTTTTCAGTTGTTGTCATGCTTGAATGCCCTAATGATTCACTGATAAACTCAGTTGATGCACCGGAACGCTTCAGTACAGTTGCAAAACTATGTCGTGCAGTATAGCTTGTTACAGATTGTTTGATGCCAACCGCAGTTGCAATCCTGGCGATGTATTTATTGATTTGCTTAGTGGTCTGTTGAATTTTCTGATGTTCCTGTTTCGGTGTTAACCCGGCCTGCAATATGGGAAATACATACTGATCTGTGGATGATGGTTTATTCCCCCAGGCAGCTATGATCTGACTCATCAATGGTGTAATCACTATTGTAATTGGCTTTGGTTGCTTGCGCCGTTCAGCTTCTGTCTTTGCCCGGGTAATCGTTATTGTGTCATTGTCAATGTTACTGTATTTCATGCGGGCAATGTCCTTTACGTTAATCCCATTGCATAAATAACCAAAAAGCCAATAATCACGGTATCTTTCTTCACTCGATCCTTTTACGGCAGAATATTTAGCAATAAGGCCAACATCTTTTATCGTTAGTGCCTTTTTTATGTTTCGCCCGGTAGGAATCTCATATTTCCCATCCCCGAATGGGTAGAGTGATGTATCAATAATGTCATCTTTGATCGCCTTATTAAACGCAGCCCTAACATTACGAAGGTATATGCCAACAGTAGTAAGACCGTTTTCTTCTTTCAACATCCATTTTTCATATTTATTCAGAAAAGGCACATCAACGTTTTCAAATAGCAGTTTATCTTTTCCTGTGAAAGCTTTCAAGGAATGGAGCACGTTATTAAAGGAATTGGCAGTTGAGATTCTTTTTTCTTTTTCAAGTGTATCGGCTCTTGATTGCAGGATGGAAAATAGATCAGTTTCATCAGTAGTTTTCGAAAAATATCGGCGCTCAAAAGCTTCGAAGGTGAAAACCGGAAGCTTCCCAATATCATAAATGGCTTTTTTTTCTAACTCATTCAGATGGAGTGCTGTTTCTTTATAAGAGTCCCTTGGCCGCTCTCCCCTAATTTTTTGAAATTCCTCCTTGGTAAAAGCAAGGGATTTCTTTTTTTTATCCTTCAAGGTGTAATAACGACGTTGCCGTTTGTAAGTTATTCTTAATTTTACCGGATAGCGGTCCTTTTGTAGCGGTTTTCTTAACTCAAGGATTATTGCCGTGGTTGCTTTGGGATCAGCTCGCATAATCTTAATTATTTAGGGTGCACACAAAAGTACACACAAAACTACAAAAAGCCAACAAAAGGAACAAAAATAATTTTTGTAAAAAACATGTAACTAATTTATTTATAGTAATTTTAGCAAACGAAACTTAACAGAACAAAAAGTATTGATTATGACTCATAATCAGCTGGCCACAGGTTCAAGTCCTGTTGGGCCCACAGATAATCAACCACTTGCAAGCGTAAACTGTAGGTGGTTTTTTATTTAATGCTTGAGTCTGCTCCGAAAAGTCCGATCAATTGGATCCTGAGCGGAGTCGAAGGATGCAAACACCTGACAATAAGGACACTTCGACTTCGCTCAGTGTCCGGTTTTCCGTTAAATTGACTTTTCGGTGTGGACTCATGCTTTACACACCCATGATCAACAAGAATATTCAGTTGTGTTGACTGAAATAAGGTAGTTTTAAGAGAACCGGAACGTTTACTTGTATGTAATATACCGGGACGACTAAATAATTAAAATCACAACTTCGGCGGTATCAGCTTATAAATCACCGGGGTTACAATCCTCGAAAGTAAGGTGGAACTGATGAGTCCTCCGATGATCACAATGGCCAGCGGAGAGATGAGGGGGTTGGTCGAAATAGCGATTGGGAGCATGCCGCCGATTGCTGTCAGGGTCGTTAATACGATCGGCAGGAACCGGATTTCGGCAGAACTCCTGATGGCCTCATTGAGTGGTACGCCTTCCTGGCGCATCTGGTTGGTGAAATCAACCAGCAGGATCGTGTTTTTAACTTCAATACCTGCAAGGGCAATCAAGCCGATGATGGCAACAAATGAAACAGAATTACCGGTGATCCACAATGCAACCATGGCCCCAACCATGCCTAAAGGTATCACTGAAAGCACAATGAGTGTGTTGCGGAATGATTTAAACTGCAGGATGAGGACGGCTACGAAAAGGAATAAGGCCGTGAGAACAATACTTGTAAACCCGCTGAACGATTCTCCGCGACTTTCAAATTCTCCACCCATTTCGTAACTATATCCTTTGGGCAAAGGCAAAGCCGTCATTTTACGGGTCACTTCCGTGTTGACATTATCGGTGAGGTATCCTTTCCTGATATAGGATATGACTGACACCGTGCGGTTTTTATTGTGATGGTTGATCACCAGGGGTGATGTCTCCAACCGGATACTGGCGAGTTGCTGAAGGGGTATAGCTTTGCCCTGTACATTGTTCACATAAAGATTGTCGAAAACATCAAGCCGGGGTTTTCCATAACGCGGTGTGCCTACTTCTATGTCGAAATTGTTGCCGTAATCATCGGTGAACCGGCCGACCGGCAGACCGTTCACAGCCATGCGAACAGTACGTCCGATACTGACCGTGGGAACTCCGAACTGGCTGGCTTTATGCTTGTTTACCTCTATCACCAGGTCTGATTTCAGGTTACTTACCGGGTTGTTTATGTAAATGGTCCCCGGAATTTTGCTGAGCATTTTTTCTACATTGATGGCAGCCATGCGCAGGGTGTCAAGGTTATCGCCAAACAACCTGACTTCGATAGGTGCGGCAACCGGTGGTCCCTGCTCGAAGTTTTTAACTTCGATTTTGGCGCCAGGGTAGCTGCTCCATTGTTTTCTCAAGTGTTCAATAATTTCCAGTTTTTTCGTTGCCGGGGTTTTGCGCTCCAGCATTACCAAAATTTCCGACAGGTCGCTGCGGGGGTTGGCCTGTGTAACATTGTAATAAACCTGCGGATTTCCCTTCCCAACATTGGAAGCAAAGAAGCGGACCTCCGGTGTCTGACCCAATTGTCTTTCAATATCCCGGGTAACAGAATCGGTATATTCGATGCCTGACTGAAGCGGCGTTTCAATACGGATAAAGAATTGTGGCTTCTCCGATGCAGGGAAAAGGCTGAATCCGTTCACCCAGAACAATCCGATGGATCCGGCAAACAGCACGGAGGTGACTACCAGGGTCAGCAAGGGTTTTTCGAGGGAGTGGGTGAGGACTTTATGATAGGCGCCCCCGATGAGGAACCGTTTGAAAGTTCGCATAACGATGTTGCCTTCCCAGGGACCATCGTGTTCTTTCAGGATGCGACCGGCGATCAATGGTATCACGGTGAGTGAAACCAGCAGTGAAGCCAGCATGCTATAAATAACTGCCATAGGTAGCGCGCGGATAAACTCTCCTGAAGCATCGGGCATCAGGGCCAGGGGAAGAAAGGCAATGATCAGGGTGACCGTGCAACCCAACACAGCCGGGCCGATCTGACGTGTTGCTTTGATTACTGCCTCTTTCCGGCTAAATCCCTGGAACATCCACCGTTCAATGTTTTCAATGACGACAATGCTGTCGTCGACCAGTATGCCCAGGGCCACCACCAATCCTACAATACTTACCTGATTCAGGGTGAAACCGGTCAGGTTGAGTAGGATGATAGCGATGGCCAGCGAAAGCGGGATTGATATCATAATGATGAGCGACGATCGGAATCCCAATGGCAGCAAGGTAATCGCCACAAGCAATATGGCAATAAGAAAATCAGTTCCAAGACCCGACAGCCGCTTGTTGACATGATCGGCCTGATCGAAAAAGTGAACCATGTCGATGGACGATGGCAGATTCTTTTTGAAGCGCTCCAGTACCGACTTGTATGCTTTCTGGGTGTTTGTGATGTTGTGACCCGGTTTCTGGGCTGCAACGACAAAAACACACCGGTGACCGTTTAGCCGAGTGGTATAATTGGTTGATGCAAGGTCCTGATAAACATCTGCAATGTCCTCCAGCATGATGTTTTTTCCATTGTATGAAAAAATGATTGTATGCCGGATATCATCCACACTCCTGAGTGTTCCGCTGATCTTGACATTGAATGATTTACTTCCGGCCTCAATACTGCCTCCCGGTATCGAAGAAAGCTCACTCTGAATGGCTCCCATTACAGCAGTGACAGGTATGTTCATACTCGCCATCTTTTCGGGATGAAGATCTACCCTGATATGCTGTTCTGCGAGACCATGGATTTCGACATTTTTCAATGCCGGTATCTTCTCCAGTTCGTCCTGAAGGTCTTCTGCCTTTTTACGTAGCAATTCCGAGGGCGCGTTTTCTGAAACCAGCGCCAGCTGGAGAACATTGACACTCGATGGCGAAAACTTGTACACATCTATACTAAAAATATCTTCAGGCAACTCCTTGCGCATTGCACCAACCTCCCTGATCAGCTCCTGGTATTTTTCTTCAGTATCAGTGTCGTAATTATATTTTACTGAAATAATTGCGATGCCATCCCCAATCTTGCTGGTGACACGTTTTATATCCTCAAGTGCGTAAATTTCCTGCTCCATTGGTCTCACAACCAGTTCTTCCATATCTTTGGGACTGGTCCCCGGGTAAATGATTACAACAGGAAATTCGGGATATTTCAACTCGGGATCCTCTGTGCGCGGCATGGTGATCATGGTACTTATGCCGATTACGATCACCATCAGGAACATCACCAGGGTGAACTGGGAATTTTTTATGGCTAATTCAGATAATTTCATCGGTCTTTGTTTTTTTCGTGGCGCCCAGGTGGCATACAGGGTTACCGGATGATTTTAATAGGAGAAAGGTCTTTTAGATAGGCGCTTCCCTTGATGATAAGGGTATTGCAATTTTCAAGTCCTTTATCGATCAGCACAAAATCGCGATACAGTCCGGCAATGATGACCTGTTGGCGTATGGCTGTTTTGTGGTCACAGGTCGTAAACACGAACCCTTTATTGCCATCGCCATCCAGCAGGGCATCATACGGGATTTTCCAGACTTTTCTACCTGTTGAAGGGGTAATGGTGGCCCGGCCAAACATGCCTGATGCAATCGGGATGCTGGTACCCGGCACGGGGGTGATATTTATGGTAAAAGTTCCAGTGAAGGGATCCACTCCTTCTGATTTTTTCGAGACATGCCCCATAAGAGGTCGTTCATTTTCTATATCGGTGGTAATAATGGCCGGATCACCATGTTCAATGGTACTCCATTGTCCGTCGCTGACGGCAACTTTCAGGATCCATTTCCCATCGCCAGCTCCATTTGTCATGAAGACAGGTGTTCCCGGGCCCACAACCTGACCTTCATTGACAAACTTTTTAAGTATAAATCCGTTCTCCATCGCGCGGATCTCCGAATAGGTCTGGTTGAACAGGGCCGTTGTAAGCAATTCATTGGCTAATTGGAGTGCAGTACCTGAATTTTCATACATTTCGAGGGTGACAACACTGTCTCTGTAAAGGTTTTTCACCCGGTCATTATCCCGCCTGGCTTTTTCATAAGCCAGTTTTGCCTGGGCTACCTGCGCTGAGATTTCGGTCAGGTCAAGGGTTGCCAGCAACTGACCTTTGCGTATGGCATCACCTTCCATAACATACAGCCGCTGAACAACTCCCCCGGTTTTAAATGACCTGATCACCTCATCATCACTGGTGAAAGTTCCGGAGGTATAAACCGGTTCATTGACAATCTCCAGTTCAACCTGGGTCACCTCCACAGGAATGGTCTCATTTTCCGATGGGATCCTGTCTTCCGGCGAGGAACTGCAGGCTGCAATTACGATCGGGGCAAACAAAAAAAGTAAATTTATTTTCCTTCTCATATCCGTGGTTTCAAATTTTCAATTATTTGTCAGTTCACTGCCTGCCGTTTGTCTCTTTAATTCGGAATAGGCTGATAATACCCTGTAACGGTTAATCTTAATGTGAATTTCAGATGAAGTCAGTTGATTCCGGGCATCCATGTATTCGATCAGGCTGTTGATCCCGCCAACATAGCCCTTCTCGATGAGATTGAAATAGGCCTTTGCGCTATGATATTGTTTATCAGCCGAATTAAGATTCACGATGGCCGTACTCAGGTTATTCCGGGCAACATTTGCAGCCATATTGAATTGTTTTTCTGCAAGTTCTCTCTGACTCAATACATCATCGATTTCAAGACGTGTTTTGGAAATTTTCACCCGGTTTCTCAACCCTTCAAAAATGGGGACGGAGAGTTGGGCCCCGGCCAGAAAATACCTGCTTTGACTGTCAAATTGCCAATCTGAAGCCTGGGATCCGAAATTGGCAAAGAGATTGATCTTGGGGACCATATACCGTTGGTCCCAGTCCAGTTCCAGTTGGCGGATATGACCCACGGTGCCCAATGCCAACAATTCACTCCTTTTATCCACGTACGGGGTTGCTAATAACCGGTTTTGAACATCCTCCGGTAGAGGAAGCTCTTCGTATACAATGGAGTCGGCGATAGAGCGGTTCAGCAGGAAGTTGAAATAGGAACGGGAGTTTCTTACCTGGTTTTCCGCCTCATTCAGCCTTGATCTGATTTGTTCGAGTTCGCTTTCAGCCCGGAGGACATTGGCAGGAAGGCCTTTGCCATTGCGCAAAAGGGATTCATTCACCTCCAGGTTTTTTTTCACCAGGCCGAACGCACTTTGATAAATTGCTACGCCATCGGTGGCCAGGCAAAAATGATAGTAGGCAGTCTCAATGTCCTTGGTAAGCTCCTGGCGATAGGTTTCAATTTCATATTCCGACAACTTCACCTGCTGCTGCTTTATTTTTGAGTTATACCAAACATCAGTGTTAACAACGGGATACAGGATCCTGATTCGCGCATCATAAAAATTTTGTGGCATAAGCTGGTACGCCTGGTTCTCAATTTGCGGGAACATCTGGCTTTGCGTAAGCTGGTTAAGCGTGGAATAAACCGGGTTGAGAAGATCGCCAACTGGCACAGGGAAGGTACGACCGCCTTCAGCCCACATATAATCGCCTAATAATTCAACCGATGGATAGTACCAGCTTTTAGCTTCTCTGAGCGCGAGCAGGCTGCGCTG
>Ga0247841_10010386_pt1 | contig 12691 bp, 6 predicted proteins | sample LaCruzMarch2015__2_FD_192410 | JGI IMG/M metagenome (GOLD analysis project Ga0247841, IMG submission 192410) | Freshwater microbial communities from meromictic Lake La Cruz, Castile-La Mancha, Spain - LaCruzMarch2015_18m | ecosystem: Environmental > Aquatic > Freshwater > Lake | place: Spain... | reverse complement strand
CAAGCTGATGAGGGGCTTCGCCCTCTTTTTGCGCGAATTATTTTTTACGCCTTTTTGCTGTCCATCAGAAACAAAACACGCTACGATTTATCGCGTTGCTTGAAAAGGCCTTTTTCAGCATCGACTAACTATTTCAAGCACCTCTTTTTAGAATATTAATAAATGGAGAAACAACACGATGAGCAACCCAGCTACTGAACTTCTTTCACAGGAAACAGAAATTCATGTATTAGAAGCGCTCTTGCCGCATGTCCGGAAAAACTTTGTGGATGTTGGTGCAGAAAAGGGGGCGCTCGCTCGTTTTTTTGTGGAACATGGATTGCAGGGTGTCTGCCTTGAGCCCCTTTCTAAGCATGCGGAAGCCTTAGCGGAACTTACAGCAACACATGGTGTTCGTCACCTGTCTTGTGCTGCTGATGAAAAAGATGGAGAGGCGGAGTTTCACATTGCCTGCGATGATGCAGGACAACAGCTAGATTATTTTCATTCCTTGCAACCGTTGCATAATGACTCGCGCGTGAAACACCAACAAAAACAGTTTGTGAAGTGCCGAAGTTTGGAAAGTTTAGGTGCTGAAGGTTTAATTGAAATGGAATTGGGTGTTTTGAAAATAGATACAGAAGGTAACGATCTACGTGTTTTACGAGGCCTAGGCGCAGTGTGTGCTGATGTAATTCTTTGCGAGTTTTTTACGAAAGGCATCTATAATGGATGGGAAGAAGCTATGCCTAACGGTCTAATAGCGCAGGCACAAAAACTCGGATTTGATTGGTGGATTGCCGTTCGTCGTCGGGGTGCGGCGGAGATAGTTTCTCTTGGCACAACCTCTTTTTCAGACCACGAATGGGGAAACTTGATCTTTATTCGAAAGCACGTGTTTGATGCCGCTCGGATTAAAATCGGAGCTATTGTACTTGACTCTGAAGAACGGTTAATGAGGATTCAATCACCTACCAAGACAAGCCCCAGAGCTGGCTGGTTTAATCGCCTGCGGAAAGGAATGAACATATGCATCCCTCGCTAAGCGGTACACTTGAAGACTGGTTGGCCCCACAGCTCATATCCCATGCAGATTCTTTTCAACTGCGTCCTGTATTGATTGATATTGGAGCGTATCATGGTGATTTTGCGGCTCGTTTTCTGGATAAAAAAATTTTTCAAAAGGCAGTTTTATTTGAACCTAATCCGAAGAATTATCCAGAAATTACAAAACGATTTTGCGATAGAAGCAATGTAAAGCTTGAGATCGTTGCATGCGATGTTCAATCTGGAGAGCATGAATTCTTCTGCGCTGGGGAAACTTACACTGGGTCCTTGCTTCCGTATGGAACGCCAACGTTATCATCTGTCGAACGTACCGTAGTGCAGTGCGTCACGCTAGACAACTATCTCAAAGAACAGTCATCACTTGATAAGATTGGTCTTATCAAGATAGACACGCAAGGCAATGATTTGCGTGTTTTACAGGGCGCGGAAGAGATGCTGCGGATTAGTCGACCGTGGATTGTGGCGGAACTGATTTATATACCACTTTATGAAAACCTAGGGCAACCGTATGACCTGGCCTCATGGTTGGCGTCACGCGATTACGCAATGGTAGCACAGTTTAATGAATACTATACCACTGAAGGCTGGCTCGCATGGTCGGACGCATGTTTTGTGCCAAAAGAGGTAGCAAAAACTTTTTCAAATCAGTTTTTAGAACGTCCAAAACCTACACCGCACAAACGCAGGCGCAGTTTTTTGCGTCGACTATTTCGTAACTAAATTCGTTATTGGAGTTATTATATGGGAGCCATTAGTTTTTCTATCGACAATAAGTTGTTGCAGTTTTTTCAGCAGCGGCTACAAATAAACACGTTTGTTGAGACCGGTACTTATCAGGGCGGATCACTAATCATAGCAGCGGATATTTTTAGCGATTGCCACTCAGTTGAATTATCTCAAGACCTTTATGAGAGTGCTAAAACGAGCTTTATCAACCACGCTAACGTTAAGTTATACCAGGGGGAATCGCCAGATATTCTCAGTGCAACTAGTGAGCAATTTATAACACGACCTGTGTTGTACTGGCTCGATGCGCACTGGTGTGTGGGTGAGAATACAGCGGGGCAGAATTCGCAAAGTCCGGTGCGCGAAGAATTGCTTGCGATCAGAGGACTCCACCCCCAAAGCGTTGTGTTGATTGATGATGCACGTCTTTACCTCTGTCCACCACCCGAACCGCATCGATTCACCGATTGGCCGGATTTTCATGACATGGTTATCCTTTTACAGGCTCTTAGCCAGCATCACCGCCTAATGATACTTAATGATGTGATTATATTTTACCCAGAAATTATTAGGGCGGATATGGCATTGTTCGCTCGGCAGCATGGCGTAGATTGGCTGATTCTAGCTAATAATTCAAGACAAGCAACAATTGCTAAGAAACGTAAAACTCTTTTGCATAGGTTGGGGCTACGCAAAAAATGACGCCGATTAAAGCTAAATGAAAAAAGATATTTCTATCGGGGTTGTTTTGCCCACGCTTAATTGTATTTCTTTGTTGCCGGAGCATCTCGAATCAATGCAACAGTGGCTTGATCTCGTTTCGGAAGTTGTGGTGGTGGATAGCTATTCGGATGACGGCACGATCGAAATGATTCGTGAGCGCTTGTTGCATCCTCGATTACGTATCCTCTCTCATCCACGAGGTCTTTATCAATCTTGGAACTTCGGATTAAGTCAACTGCGCACAGAATATGTTTATATTTCAACTGTGGGTGATACTATAACCCGTTCTGGCCTTGAGCATCTTTACACGGTTGCTGAACAGTTCAAATGTGATGTTGTAGCTTCTGAACCCCATTTTATCGCTAACGATGGTTCTGCCATTCCTAAGGCAAAATGGCCGATTGACAATGTACTGTCCACGTTACGCATCAATGAGCCAACCTACATTGAAGGCGTGATATTGTTTCTTTTTGTCAGTCTCCATGCTGGTGATGGAGCGGCTATCCTTGGTAGTTCTGCGAGTAATCTGTATAGAACAGAACTTTTGCAAAACCGCCCGTTCCCGACGGATTTCGGGACGGTAGGGGATGGGGCTTGGGGTGTTGCAAATGTGTTTGACTATCGCTTGGGTGTGACACCTGAAAAATTTTCCACCTTCCGGCAGCATCCAAAAGCTTATAACCGTGAGCAATACGCTGTTAAAAATATTTGTCAGCGTCTTCTCTTGCTTGCTGAGAAAACGCTTCAAGAACGGCTTGCGCAAGATGTTGCGTTGCGTCGCGAATGTGAGTGCATCGGGTGTGATATTTTTTTCAGCCTCGTAAATGCACTATGTGAATGGAATTACCGTCTTGAAAGACTTAGAAAGGGTAAGAGATTCTGGTTATTCAATCCATATGCTTGGCATGTTCGTGCTAAGCGTAAGCAAATTCGTCAATTACTGAATGAACGTAAGGACATCATTTTTGGGAATTTTAGATCCAGCGCTGACGGGGTGTAACCCTTTGGGTGTCCTTTGAGCCAATCGGTTAGTCGCGGGGGGGGCAAGGACGACGTGGATCTTATTCTACTTGATAGGTCGCCTTGCACAATAACGGTTTATTTTAAATTGGGGTTATCTTAATTAGGCGTTGCTATAAAAGCCATAATATTTAATATAATCTGGTTATAACTTTGTTAAATGGTGTAATTAAGGATTCAATATCTGGGATTACGAGGGTGGCGTTAAAAAATATAAGGACAGATGAAGACACAACTTCAATCTATAGGTGTAATGGTTGCGGTCGTCGTTTTTTCAGCGACGCTGGTGGTCTCGATTTTAGTTTTATTTAGGTGGATGGATGACAATGATGCCCCCTCAGAATTGGTGAAACAGAAGAGTTTTTCTCGCGTGATTGCCGAGGGGGTACGTTATCGCGATTATCAAAGTATTGGGGTTGACCGGTTTGCCTTTAAAAGCTGTCGGATAGAAAAGCGACGAAAAGGAGCGATCACGTTTGGGGCATTCAATATGCTTGTGGTTGATGGCTTAGTGCTGAATCTTCCCGCTGTGGCATCGGTATCCATAAAAGGTGAACCGGCAGGGGAATCGTCGTTTGGTTGGATGAAAGGCGATGGATTAGGTGAAACACTTGTGGGCTCTCAGGGGCTGGGGGTGGGACGGATTTCGGGAATTCGCATTAATGGGCTGACGGTTAACCGGTGCAATAATACCAACGGCGTGAGTCTTATTTTTTCAGCGACATTGGCTGAGAGCGGAATTAGCAAAGAAGGGTTGAATCTACAGGGGTGTGAGGTCAGTACATCTGACGGGAGTCAGATGCGGGTGAATAAGGCACGTCTGATTTTGAAGCCAGATCCGAAGTTGGTCTATTGGAAGCGCGGGGTCGAGGAAAGTGTTGGATTGTGACTCGGAAGAGAGGCGTTTTCACCTTTGGACGATTAGTTTGTTAAAACGCGCCAAAAGTGTCGACATGTTCATGGGAATTTGTAAAAATATAAAAATTAATTTTTTGGGATATTTTTGTGCTTGCCAATTGCGCAAGGCATATTAAAGCTGAATAGGCATTGTTTGCTCATGTCGGCTCGCGAGCGTACGCGATCTACATTTGTGTGTCAGATAGCTCGGTATCCGTTATGAAAGGAATGAAATGAAAAAGAAATACGTATTGTCAGTCATCGCTTCTGTTTGCTGTGCACTTACGGCGGCAGCTGATTTCTCAGGCTCATGGGAAGGGACGTGGTATTCGGTTTGGGGGTCGAGTGGATGGATGGCTGCGGACGTATCGCAGGACGGCAATGCGCTGAGCGGCTGGTTGGATTATGAAACCGCTTATTATGGTAATTTTGGCATGCCAATCACAGGCACGGTGTCTGGCGAGGTGGCCGACATGGCGGGATCGATCATTGTCGAAGGCTCCACATACAGGATTCAATACACGCAAGCGCAGCTATCCCCAAGTGGCACAACACTGTCTGGAAATTACACCATTACCGAAGACGGAGTACCATGGGACGGGGGAACGTTTGAGATGCAGAAGCCCTCATCTGGGCCGGAAAACGATTATTTCGCAGACGCTGCTACTCTGTCTGGCGCGAGCGGGCAGGTCTTCGGGAGCAATCTTGACGCGACAAAAGAAAACGGTGAGCCCGATCACGCTGGTTATCCGGGAGGTGTTTCCGTCTGGTGGAAGTGGACCGCCCCTTATAATGGGGATGTGGTGATCGATACCTTTGGAAGTGATTTCGACACGCTTCTGGCGGTCTATATGGGTAGCTCGGTTGGAAATTTGGATGAAATAGCTTCGAATGATCAGGCAGCCGAAGGAAATCAAAGTGAAGTCTCTTTTGTTGCTGTCGCGAACACCACGTATTGGATCGCAGTCGATGGTTATTATGGGGAGGTGGGGGGCGTTGTTTTAAATTGGGCGGGGTCATCGATGTTGGCAGGTACCGTTGGCGACGACTTTAATGACAATATCAAAGACATGGACAAATGGGGTGAGGATGTTCTTTTCGGTACGGGCGTCAGTTTGCAGGAAGCCAACGGTCGTTTGCAGTTTAGCGGCAACGGCGAAGCAGGGATTGTAAGACCTTGGATTTATAGTTCTGGGAGCTATACATCGAACTGGGAGGTTTCGACGGATGTGTATATTGGAGATTTGTCGCTCCAACAAAACAACGACATCGAGATGTTTTTCGGGATTGCCCCCCCCAACTGGAGTGTTAGAGGACGATAACTTTACGGTGACGCTTAACCTTGGATTGGATTCATATGGTCTTTATCGCGGTTATTATAGTTCGATGAAGACGGGTGGATACGACTCGGGCGAAGATGTTTGGGTCAATACTACAGATTTGCATGGAACGATGAGCATTAAATTTGATGCTTCAACCAAGGTGCTGTCTTCTTATTACAACGAAAATCTGTTGGATTCGAGAGTTGTCCCCAGTAGTTGGGGAATGACGGGGAGTTCGACTTTTCGCTTTGCATTGGGAGGCTCATTAGGTTCCGCAACAGACAGCGAACCCTTCAACGGCATGAGTTATTCAGGAACAGATGTGTATGCCGACAATTTTTCTATTACCACTTCCGATACGGACACCCCCGCAATTCCCAGCTGGCAGGATTTTCGAGATTTGGCGTGGACGGGTGGGGATATCACTACGCCCCAACAATTGGCGCAATTCGCCTATCTGGTATCAGACGGGACGACATTTGCCGGTCAGACAGTTCGGCTGGCAAATAATATCAGTTTGGCCGACAAGTGCTGGACTCCGATTGGACGGATTGATTTCTCTGCGGAAGGCTATCCTTTGCCGGTTGCGTTTGCAGGAATTTTTGAGGGTAACGGAAAAACCATCTATGGTTTGAGCATTTCGAATTTGAATGCTTATGCGCAGGGGTTGTTTGGTATCAATTCGGGAACGATCCAGAATCTGATTTTGAGCAATGTGACTATCCATGTCGGGGCCTCGTATGCGAATCCCGATAAAGATAGCAATGCTGTGGGCGCCTTAGCTGGTGCAAATGCGGGCTTGATTAAGGGATGTACAGTAGAGGGGCGGATCGACTACCAGGTGGTGGATGACCCAGGGGCGGACATCTATTCTGATGTCGGAGGGGTGGCTGGTGGCAACTTGGGTTCAGAATTCACAGGCCAGAGCCGCCTCGAGGGTTGCACGAATCATGTGACGATCGTGAGTGCAGCTTCCTCGACGGGCGGCGTAACGGGCTGGAACGGAATGGATGCGACAGTCGATGCCTGTATGAACTTCGGCTCGGTCACAAGTAGTGGCGAGACGCTCGGCGGTATCACGGGAAGCCATGAAGGAATCCTCCAAAACTGTGGCAATGTGGGCACGATCAGAGGTCTTGGCTATGCTTCTAACTATGGCGAAGTCGGTGGTCTTGTGGGTTGGAATGGCTGCGGTGTCGTCCGTAATTGTTTCAACAAGGGTGCGGTTTCAGCACTCGGAACGGGGGAGTTTTATGTTGCGGGCCTCATTGCGATAAACGATACATATGAGGGGGGCGCCATAGGACGCTTGGAAAATAGTTACAGTTCAGGTACGGTTTCAAGGGATTCCGGAACTGATGTATATGCTATCTGCGCATGGGTGGAGCCAACCTGCATCATTAGTAACTGTTATTGGCTTGCAGGTAGTTCAGCAAATGGCCTTGGAGTGATAACTGGAGGGGTCGTGAATAATTGCGCCTCCTTCAGTGGTTTGCCTGATGTGAAGTTCTCGGATCAGTCCTTGCTCGTCGATGCATTGAATGGATGGGTTCAGGCGAATATATCGACAATTCCCGATCTGATGGGGTGGAAGATGGCGGGTGACTACCCGATTTTGACTGTCGAAAAACCATTTATGATCGGAACGTGGACGCCAATGAACACAAGTGGTGCGCCCGCTATCCAGAGGCAGGGATCGATATATGGCAAAACAGAAGAAGTGTGGACCGGCACGAAATGGCTGGTTTTTGATGCAATGAGTCGGATTGGTGCACTCTATTCTCCATCTTCAAATATTTGGACGCCTATGAACATGGCGGGCTTGCCCGATATTTACACAACGGATATGGCATCTGTTTGGACAGGTTCGCGCTGGCTGATTTTGGGAAAGAATATGTCTAACACATTGGTCGGTGCACTTTATGACCCGACCGCGAATACTTGGTCATCTATGAACATGGCGGGCTTGCCCGATATTTACACAATGGATATGGCATCTGTTTGGACAGGTTCGCGCTGGCTGATTTTGGGAAAGAATATGTCTAACACATGGGTCGGTGCACTTTATGACCCGACCGCGAATACTTGGTCATCTATGAACATGGCGGGCTTGCCCGATATTTACACAATGGATATGGCATCTGTTTGGACAGGTTCGCGCTGGCTGATTTTGGGAAAGAACATGTCTAACACATGGGTCGGTGCACTTTATGACCCAACCGCGAATACTTGGTCATCTATGAACATGGCGGGCTTACCCGATATTTACACAATGGGTATGGTATCTGTTTGGACAGGTTCGCGCTGGCTGATTTTGGGAATGAACATGTCTAACACATTAGTCGGTGCACTTTATGACCCGACCGCGAATACTTGGTCATCTATGAACATGGTGGGCTTGCCCGATATTTATACAATGGGTATGGTATCTGTTTGGACAGGTTCGCGCTGGCTGATTTTAGGAACATATATGTCTAACACATTAGTCGGTGCACTTTATGACCCGACCGCGAATACTTGGTCATCTATGAATATGGTGGGATTGCCCGATATTTATACAATGGATATGGCATCTGTTTGGACAGGTTCGCGCTGGCTGATTTTGGGAAAGAACATGTCTAACACATTGGTCGGTGCACTTTATGACCCGACCGTGAATACTTGGTCATCTATGAACATGGTGAATAGTCCTGCAGTTGGAACTGATTACCGTACGCTTTGGACGGGCCAGGAATGGCTTGTTTGTGGAAATTCCCAATTAGAATTCGGCGTTAGGGTTGGCGGGAAATATGCGATGGAAGATCAAATCGTTCAATATACCCTTAACGTTTCCGGTGGATCGGGTAGCGGTTTATATACGAACGGAACCCCAGTGACGATTACGGCACATGTGCCCGTCGGGCAATCTTTCGACCGGTGGACTGGTGCAGTCCAGTATCTGGCCAACGCTGCGTCGGCCTCCACAACTGTGACAATGCCAGCGACGACGATCACCGTTACGGCGACGTTTAAGAAGGCCGGACTGACTCACCTTGGCGATTTCTTTCAAACCAGTAACCCCGCCGAGATGCAAGGCGCCGCCACCCGATTCCAGGAGGCAGTGACGACCAACTCTCAGGATTATACGTCGCGGGTTTATGCTGCCTTTTCAAAAGTGGCTAACATGATCAATGATAGTGAACTGAACGCTTTGATGGGGCAGTTCGGTTTTACCTATGAAGATGTGGGGGGTGATGTTGGATGGGATATCACCGGCGAATTTAATTTTGCTGGAGCCCCTCCATCCAATCAAGCCATCGACACGGTCTGGACACGGTGTCAACCAGCCATTGACGAAGCGTACACGTTGCTGGATGCGATCCCTTCCACCTGGACGGGCATGGCGGAAATTTCTACGAATTATTTTCCGGTCGATGAGACAGTTTATGTGGACTACCCTGACGTGGTCTCCGCCAAGGCACTCCTTATGGCGACCCGGTCATTTATGAATACCGTGCGTGCGTATGATATGACGGTGGATTATGCGAAGATTGACTGGCCCGTGACGCTGCCAGTCAAAGCGATTACTGTGGATGGAAATCCAGCCGATTGGACGGATGTGCCGGCACTTTTGGTCGGCGAAGATGATGATGCGCTGCGAAAAGTAAAAGCGTGTCGATCAGGTAATACTGTCTATGTTCAGATTGAGAAAGAGACTCTTCAGCAGAGGACTAATGAACAGATTGAAGGGGCTGTCGAGGTTAAAATTGATGGAACCCGCGATGTTCTCGATATTTGGTACGGGACAAAGTACAACCCCGGGACGGGGACAATAGGGGCATGGTTCAAGGTAGGAAACATGGTGGAACCCGTACTCGGCACGAGTGTATTGACCACGAATTGCTTAGAGATGGCATTTCCCATTCCGTCTGGAGTGGGTACGTTGACGGCTGCTGGCAATATGCAAACAGTATGGTATGGATGGTGGGTTAATTCTTGGCGTTATGACTGCGAACTGGAGTCCCCTAAAAACCATCCTGCCAATGACTTGCTGGCTCTCGTCCCGGATGCCATGAAGTCCGTCCGTAATGCGGCGGCATTACCATTGGCGAAGGCTGATCTTTCCAGTGCGATTACGCTTGCGCAAGATGCGGCAGTTCGCGGTAAAAACCGTACGGGCAGCGAATTGCATTTCTTCGAATATGATCCTTTATATCAGGCGGAGTACGATGATGCCACGAACAAACTGGCGCAGGCGAAGAGTTCATTGACCGCGCCAACGTTAATGACTCTGGATGGAAACGTGGTCAATCTCTATTTGGGTGCGTTGTACACGGCACCTTATGTTACACGGGACATGCTCCCTGCGTATTCCCCAGAATCTCTTCTCAACGATCCGATACAAGGAACATTCCCTGATCCGACCTTCGGCGGCGTGGCCCCCAATCTGACGCGGTCTAATTTGGCGGAATGGATAACGGGTGACCAGAATCTTGTACTGCAGGCCAACGGCGGGGTTTTGCAAAGTTTTATCTCTCAGTACAACGATGGCCTTTATGCGGCAGCGAATCTGACTGACGGCGCAGTGGGCAGCGGGGCACATAACTGGGTGAGCGCGAGCAATCCTGGGCCGCAGACGTTCGAGTACAGCTTTTCCGGTAGCCAGAGTGCAAAGGTGACGAGCCTGACGCTGGTTAACGCGACGCAAGCGTATAACGCCAAGGGGTTTGAACTTTGGATCAGTGCAGACGGTAGCGTATGGGATAAGATAAAGGAGGGCATCCTAGCGGACAATGTCCAGCCTCAAGCGTTTGAACTGGGCGGCCAGATTGTGAAGCGCGCGCGGTTGCTGATTACGAGCGGTTACCGTTCGGACTATTGGGAGCTCGCGGAGTTTGAGTTGTACGGCTGTTATGTCGATCCGGTGCCTTCCTATGCGGTGACGTTCAACGGACAAGGCGGCATCACGCCAATCCCGGCATCCAAGAATGTGCTGTCAAACATGACTTACGGGGTCTTGGCGACAACGACGCGGGCTGGATATACGTTCGCGGGGTGGTGGACAGGGATAGGTGGCACGGGCACGGAAGTGACCCCCACGACAACGGTCACGATCACGTCGGCGCAGACGCTGTACGCGAAGTGGACGGTGAATGCCATCTCCACGGTGACGTTCAACGGGCAGGGGGGCATCTCCCCGAGTCCGTCGAGCACGACCGTGACGAACGGCCTGACGTACGGCGTCTTAGCGACCACGACACGCACGGGCTACACGTTCGCGGGCTGGTACACGGCCGCGGATGGCGGCGGCACGCAGGTGACACCTGAAACAACGGTCACGATCACCTCAGCCCAGACGTTGTACGCGAAGTGGGCGTTGATCCCAGTTTTCACGGTGACGTTCGACGGGCAGGGGGGCATCTCCCCGAGTCCGTCGAGCACGACCGTGACGAACGGCCTGACGTACGGTGCCCTTGCAGCTACGACGCGTGCCGGCTACACGTTCGCCGGGTGGTGGACAGGGACAGGTGGCACGGGCACGCAAGTGACTGCCGGGACGACGGTCACTGCCACATCGGCGCAGACGCTGTATGCGAAGTGGACAGTGAATGCCATCTCCACGGTGACGTTCGATGTGCAGAGCGGCACGGCTCCGAGTCCGACTTCTACAACAGTCACTAATGGCTTGACGTATGGCATCATGGCGACAACGACGCGGGCGGGTTATACGCTTGCGGGCTGGTACACAGCTGTGAACGGCGGCGGTTCGCAGGTGACCGCCGGAACAACGGTCACGATCACGACGGCTCAGACATTGTATGCGAAGTGGACGGTGAACGCCATCTCCACGGTGACGTTTGATGTGCAAGGAGGCACGACGCCGATCCCGGCGAGCATCACGGTGACCAATGGTCTGACTTATGGCTCCTTGGCCACCACAACGCGCACTGGCTACACGTTTACAGGTTGGTACACGAACGCGCTTGGTACAGGTACGCAGGTGACTTCTGGGACGACGGTCACGATCACATCGGCGCAGACACTGTATGCAAAATGGAGTGCTGATGTCAAGAATCTGGTGCTGCAGACCAACGGCGGGGTTTTGCAAAGTTTCACTTCGCAATACGATACCGATGCGTGGAAGGCATTGAATCTGACTGATGGTGCAGTCGAATCCTATGCGCACAACTGGATTAGTACGAACAACCCCGGTGCGCAGATTTTCGAGTATAGCTTCTCTGGTGGCCAAAGTGCGAAAATTACGAGCCTGACACTGGTCAACGCGATGCGGGCTTATAACGCCAAGGGCTTTGAACTCTGGATCAGCGCGAACGGCAGTAATGAGTGGACGAAGATTATGGAAGGCACCTTGGCAAACAACGGCCAGCCCCAAACGTTCGAACTGGGCAGCCAGATTGCGAAGCGCGCGCGGTTGCTGATTACGAGCGGTTACCGTTCGGACTATTGGGAGCTCGCGGAGTTTGAGCTATATGGTTATTATGTTGAACCGGTGCCTTCCTATACGGTGACGTTCGACGGGCAAGGCGGTATCACACCAGCCCCGGTATCCAAGAATGTGTTGTCAAATATGACTTACGGGGTTTTGGCGACGACGGCGCGTGCGGGGTATACATTCGCAGGTTGGTACACGGCTGTGAATGGAGGCGGCACGGAGGTGACCGAAGTAACAACGGTGACGATCACCTCGGCGCAGACGCTGTACGCGAAATGGACAGTGAACGCGATCTCCACGGTGACGTTTGATGTGCAAGGAGGTACGACTCCGATCCCGACGAGCATCACGGTGACCAACGGTCTGACTTACGGCACCTTGGCCACCACGACGCGTGCAGGATATATATTCGCGGGTTGGCACACGGCTGTGAATGGCGGCGGTACGGAGGTGACCTCCGGTACGGTGGTCACAATCATCGCGACGCAGACGTTATACGCGAAATGGACTGTGATCTCCGTTT
>Ga0247841_10010383_pt1 | contig 12693 bp, 1 predicted proteins | sample LaCruzMarch2015__2_FD_192410 | JGI IMG/M metagenome (GOLD analysis project Ga0247841, IMG submission 192410) | Freshwater microbial communities from meromictic Lake La Cruz, Castile-La Mancha, Spain - LaCruzMarch2015_18m | ecosystem: Environmental > Aquatic > Freshwater > Lake | place: Spain... | reverse complement strand
AACTCATAAACCATGGGGTGGTGTAAATTCAACTGATGCAGTGAAAGTAAAGAGGCATTTTCTTGGTAGTGATACATTAAAATCTTCAATATTATTACATGCAGCAGATGTGAACTTCTCATTCACTATAAATGCAACTGATGCTACTAGAATTACAAGACGTTTCCTTGGAACAGATACTACATTTACAAGGGGTGATTGGGTTTTTGAAAAACCATTGGGTGGAGACACAATAAATGTTTCGACAAACTATAATGATACTGTAATAGTTAACGGAAATAATATCATTCAGAATTTTAGTGGGTTATGTGTCGGAGATATTAATAGTAGCTGGATACCATCTACAGGAGCCAAATCAGTATCTAAAGTTATAATTAAAAATAATAATACGGTTAAATTAAATTCTAATGAATATTTTGAATTACCTTTAAATGTATCAGAAGATATAGAAATTGGTGCAATTTCATTAATATTAGAATATCCAAATGAAATAGTCAATATTGAAGATGTTAAGTTGATAATTGATAATGAAATACGTGATATAAATTATAATATCACACCAAATGAGTTACGAATCGGTTGGTATGAAACTGATGGAGCTATTAAATTTAATAAAGACAATACTCTTATCAATATTAAGTTAAAAACGACAGAAAATTTTAGATCTGGCGATATTATTAACTTTAAAGTTGTAAATAATCAACTATGCGAAATAGCAGATGCAACGGGTACTTCAATAGATAAAGTAGTATTAACAGCACCATCAATATTATATTCAACTGATATAAATATTGGAAATATTGAAACTTCACAAAATAATATGACAATATATCCAAATCCTGCAAATAATATTATTAATATAAAATATAATATTTCAAGTGAAGAAATGGTTAGCTTGGCGCTATATGATGTTTTGGGTAAAAAAGTTATGGATATTGAAAATAGTATTAAATCAAAAGGCTCTCATATTACTAAGATAAATACATCTTCTTTATCATCTGGAATCTATACCTGCAAAATGTTATTAAATAACAATAGTGTTATTATTAAAAAAGTAATAATTGCAAAATAATAAATATTTAAAATTTTTTATGAAACAAATAAGAATAATTTTATTGTGTATTATCAGCTTTTTTTGTTCAATAGATTTTATTATTTCACAAAATGCTGGAATAACAACTGTTTGTTCAATTAGTGCTTGTCCAGGTACAAATATCACTTTACCTCTTAGTATTTCCGGTTCACCTGATATATCAGGAATTGCTTTAAGGATTGAATACGATGGTACAGTATTGTCGTTTTTACAAACTGGTAACGTGGGAACTGGCGTAAGTAATACTAATGCAAATTTATCAGTTAATGGTGGAAATATTACAGGTGCCCAATCAACTGCTTCCGGAACTACTAAGAAATTAATGCTAGTATGGATAAGTAGTGATGGAAATGGTTATACAGTTACTACAAATGGGACAGGATTGTTATGTAACCTGCAATTTAGATATTTAGGCGGTACTACTTCATTAACATTTAATAATTCAGCTAATTTGGGAGGATATTGTGAGTATTCAGATAACAATGCAGTTGCTCTTATTGATGTACCAAGTTCTACATATTTTATTAGTGGGACTGTGAGCCAAGGACCTGCCCCTTCTCAGCCAAGTATTATTTCCGGTACTTTAAATCCGTGTATAGGTTCTTATATTTATTCAGTAATAAATGATACAAGTGTAACAAGTTATACATGGTCAAATACTTGTAACTTTATTGGTAGTAGTATTACAGATTCAGTTACTTATATTGTAGGAGCTGGCTCAAATTCTGGTATTATTTCAGTAATTCCGTCAAACGCTTGTGGTTCCGGTGCCGCAAGCTCTATAACTATTACTTTAAGCGATACTTCAACAACTGCAAGTTCGGTTTTGGCATTGCCTGATACAATATGTGTCGGATTAACATCAACACTTTCTTTTGTAGGAGGAGTATTAGGAACAGGAGCAAATTGGTATTGGTATTCTGGATATTGTGGTGGAACAATAGAAGGGAGCGGTATAAGTTTGACGGTTGTGCCTATTGTAACAACAAATTATTTTATTAGAGCCGAAGGTCTTTGTAATACTACAAGTTGTATTAGTATATCTGTAACAGTAAATGATAGTTCGGTAGTTGCAAGTTCGGTATCAGCATTACCTGATACAATATGTGCCGGATTAACATCAACACTTTCTGTTGCAGGAGGAAATTTAGGAACAGGAGCAAATTGGTATTGGTATTCCGGATTATGTGGAGGAACAATAGAAGGTTCTGGAACTTTAATTACTGTTTTGCCATCAGCTACAACAACTTATTGGGTGAGAGGAGAGGGAGTATGTAATTATACAGCATGTATAAGTAAAGAAATTACAGTTCAAACTATTCCAAATTTATCCGGAACTATTTCGGGATTGATAAATCCGCTTGAAGGAAATATCCAAACATATTCTGTTACAAACATACTCGGAGTTACGTATACATGGACAGCACCTTCAGGATGGAGCGGAGTAAGCACTACTAATTCAATTAATTATACTGTAGGTTCAGTTTCAGGAAATATTACAGTAATTCCTTCTAATGTTTGTGGAGCAGGTTCTGCAATATCAATTTTTATTACAGTTATTCCGACCGGAATATTAAGTAATGAAAATAGTGAATTTTATTTAATTGAAAATTATCCTAATCCTTTTAATAGCTCAACTAAAATTGAATTTATTTTAACTGAACCGGGATTAGTTAAGATTGATATTTATAATATACTTGGTGAACAAATTTTAAATGTTATTGATAAATATTTATTACAGGGAAAATATGAAATAATTTTTGATGCGTCACATTTACAGGGAGGGCTTTATCCGTATAAAATTAAAGTATCCTCAAAAAATAAAATATTTACAAAAACTAAAATAATGAGTATTATTAAGTAATATTTAAAAATAGTAATTATTTGTTCAAATTTTAAATATAATTCAGGTTAATTAGGAAAAGCAATATAATTGGATAATAAATATTTTTTTATCATCCAAAAAAACGATATATAGTAATTTATAATTTTAACAGATTTTATAAAATTTTTTATTCATATAAATATTGACAGTTATGAGAAAACTGAATAGAGTTTATTTTTGCATTATATTCTTTAGTTTATTTTCTTCTTTAAATTTATTTTCTCAAAATGCAGGAGTTACAACAATTGGTTCTGATACTGCATGTTTAGGTACTACTATTACAATACCTTTAAATATTTCTAATTCACCTGACTTATCAGGTATTGCTCTAAGAATTGAATATGATGGCACAGTATTATCGTTTTTACAAACAGGTAATGTAGGAACAGGTGTAAGTAATACAAATGCAAATTTGTTAGCGAATGGTGGAAATATTTCAGGAGCTCAAACAACTGTTTCCGGAACTACTAAAAAATTAATGCTGGTTTGGATTAGCGGCGATGGAAATGGTTATACAGTATCTACAAATGGAACAGGTTTGTTGTGTAATCTTCAATTTAGATATTTGGGAGGTAATACTAGTTTAACGTTTAATAATTCAGCTCTTTTAGGTTCACAGTGTGAATATGCAGATAATAATGGGGTTGCTCTTAATGATACTCCTACTTCTACTTATTTTATTGATGGAAGTGTTGTAAGTGGTTCTGTACCTTCAATTATCGGTAATATTACAGGAAATACATCTTCTTGCCAGGGTTCAACTTCTGTATATAGTGTTGTGAATTCAGGAGGTATAACATATTCATGGACAGCTCCGAGTACATGGGCAGGTACAAGTACTACCAATTCAATATCATATACAACTGGTGTTTTATCAGGAAATATAATAGTAATTCCTTCTAATGCTTGTGGAAATGGTACAGCTTTATCAATTTACATTACTGTTGATACTAATTCAGTTATACCTACATCATTAATTGTAACTCCTGATTCAATATGTTCAGGAGTGCCAAGTACATTAAGTGAAACAGGAGGAGTTTTAGGAACAGGAGGAATTTGGAATTGGTATTCAGGTGCATGTGGTGGAATAAGTATAGGTACAGGAACGAGTATAATACAAACGCCAACAGTAACAACTACATTTTATTTAAGAGCAGAAGGAACATGTAATACTACAACCTGTATAAGTAAAATATTAACTGTAATTTCACAACCTGCAATACCAACATCAGCTGTAGCTTCACCTAATATAATTTCATCAGGACAAAGTTCTACTTTAAATGTAACTGGTACTTTATCTACCGGAGAAATATGGAGTTGGTATATTAACGGTTGTGGTTCTGGAACAAGTATTGGTACTGGTAATTTATTAGTTTATCCTACATCAAATACAACTTATTTTGTCAGAACTGAGAATGGTACATGTTATTCAGCTTGTTTATCTTCAACAATAACTGTATCCGGGTCTTTAAATAACCCTGATTCGATAGTTGCTGTTCCAGATACTGTTTGTGTTGGGGCACAAACAACATTAAATGTAGTCGGTACTTTAAATGGAGGACAATGGCACTGGTATTCTAATTCCTGTGCTGGTACTTTTATAGGTACAGGAGATCCGATTATATACACTCTGGTATCAGATACTATTTTTTATGTTAGACAGGAATCCGGGACAAATTATTCTAATTGTGTTAGTAAAACAATTACTCTTTTAACATCTTCAATTCAAGCTACTTCAGTAAATGCAACCTTATCAACTGTATGTCAAGGTGATTCAACAATACTTACAGCTTCTGGAGGATTATTAGGAAGTAGTGCAATATGGAATTGGTATTCAGCCACATGTGGAGGAACAAGCATTGGTACTGGAATAAATTTAACACAATATCCTTTAGGTACAACAGTTTATTATGTAAGAGCGGAAGGAACGTGTAATACAACAGCTTGTGTTAGTACTTTAGTAACAGTTATTCAACCGTTATCACCAACTATAGCTACTTCTCTGCCTGATACTATTAATGTAGGGCAAAGTTCAGTTTTATCTGTTAATGGTACTTTATCTACTGGAGAAATATGGAGTTGGTATATTAACGGTTGTGGTTCTGGAACAAGTATTGGTACTGGTAATTTGTTAGTTTATCCTACATCAAATACAACTTATTTTGTCAGAACTGAGAATGGTGCTTGTTTTTCGTCTTGTTTGTCTGTTACCGTAACTATTTCATCTGCATTAAATGATCCTATTAATATAACATCACCATCTGACACAATTTGTCTTGGTATGCAAACTATGTTGAATGTAAATGGCACATTAAATGGAGGTCAATGGAGTTGGTATATTGGATCTTGTGGAGGTACTTATTTGAATTCAGGTACTTCGATTATGGTTAGTCCAACATCAGATACAGTTTTTTATGTAAGACAGGAATCCGGAACAAATTATTCTAATTGTGTAAGCAATACTGTTATAGTTTTCTTGCCTTCAACTCAACCAACATCAGCAAATGCAGTTCCTTTAACAATATGCCCTGGAGATTCGGTTGTCTTTTCTGTTACTGGCGGTTCTTTAGGTACTGGGGCAAACTGGTTCTGGTTTAATGGCTCTTGTGGTGGAAATCTTATTGGTACAGGAGTATCAATAAGAAGATTTATTCCATTTTCAAATATGTTTTATGTAAGAGCTCAGGGGAATTGTGGTGGCACAAATTGTGATAGTGTTTATATTAATGTAAATACTCCGTCTTTAGTTGCAACAAATATTATAGCTGCCCCTCAAACTATTTGTAATGGCACATCTTCAAATTTAAGTATTTCAGGAGGAACATTAGGGTCAGGTTCAAATTGGTATTGGTATTCCGGAAGTTGTGGTAATAATCTGGAAGGTTCAGGATCATCTATATTTGTAACACCTGTAATAAATACAACATATTATGTAAGAGCAGAAGGACCGTGCAATACAACAAGTTGTTTAAGTGCAGATATTATTGTAAATGATACTTCTTCAATTGCGACAAATATCATAGCTAATCCCCAAAGTGTTTGTAATGGTACATCATCAAATTTAAGTATTTCAGGAGGAACATTAGGAACAGTTTCAAATTGGTATTGGTATTCAGGGAGTTGTGGTAGTTTTTCGGAGGGCTCAGGAATATCTATTTTAGTAACACCATCATTAAGTACAACATATTATGTAAGAGCGGAAGGAACATGTAATACAACTACCTGTATAAGTGTAATATTAACTGTAAATTCGCAACCTCTTATGCCAACATCACTTACAGTTTTACCTAGTAGTATTTATGTAGGACAAAGTTCTACTTTAACTATAACAGGATCATTATCACCTGGTGAAGTTTGGAGTTGGTATACCAATAGTTGTGGTTCAGGCACATCAATTGGAACAGGTAGTTCTTTATTAGTTTATCCAACAACAACAATAACTTATTTTGTTAGAAGTGAAAACAATACATGTTATTCTTCTTGTTTATTTTCAACTGTAACAGTTTTAGGTTCTTTAAATGATCCTGATTCCATAACTGCAATTCCTGATACTATTTGTGCTGGAATGCAAACAACATTAAGTGTAGCTGGTACTTTAAATGGAGGTCAATGGTATTGGTATTCTAATTCCTGTGGTGGTAATTATATTGGTACTGGAGACACGATTGTATATATTCCAACTTCAGATAGTATTTATTATGTAAGGCAGGAAACAGGAACAATTTATTCTAATTGTGTAAGTAAAACAATTACACTTTTAACATCTTCAACTCAAGCTATATCAATAACTGCTACTTTATCTACAATTTGTAAAGGAAATTCAACAAACCTTACTACAACAGGAGGATTATTAGGCACAGTTTCGGACTGGTATTGGTATTCAGGAGTATGTGGAAGTAATTTAGAAGGAACAAGCAATTCTATATTGGTATCACCTGTAATAACTACAACTTATTATGTAAGGGCAGAAGGCACGTGTAATACAACAAGTTGTGTAAGTCTTGAGATAATTGTAAATGATTCATCTACAACTGCAACAAATATTGTAGCATCTTCACAAAATATATGTAATGGTTCATCTTCTAATCTAAGTATTTCAGGAGGAACATTAGGTTCAGGTTCGGATTGGTATTGGTACTCAGCAGGATGCGGAAATAGTTTGGAAAGTACAGGGACATCAATATTAGTAACACCTGTAATAACTACGACTTATTATGTAAGAGCAGAAGGCACATGTAATACAACAAGTTGTGTAAGTCTTGAGATAATTGTAAACGATTCATCTTTAATTGCAACGAATATCATAGCTGTTCCTCAAACTATTTGTAATGGTACATCGTCCAATTTAAATATTTCAGGAGGAGTATTAGGTACAGGTTCAGATTGGTATTGGTATTCAGGAGGATGTGGAAGTAATTTAGAAGGAACAAGCAATACTTTATTGGTCTCACCATTAATAACTACAACTTATTATGTAAGGGCAGAAGGCACATGTAATACAACAAGTTGTGTAAGTCTTGAGATAATTGTAAATGATTCATCTTTAATTGCAACGAATATCATAGCTGCTCCTCAAACTATTTGTAATGGCACATCGTCCAATTTAAATATTTCAGGAGGAACATTAGGTTCAGGTTCGGATTGGTATTGGTATTCAGGAATCTGTGGCAGCAATTTGGAAAGTACAGGAGCATCAATACTCGTAACACCAGCAATAACTACGACTTATTATGTAAGAGCTGAAGGGGCATGTAATACCACAAGTTGTGTAAGTCTTGAAATAATTGTGAACGATACATCTTCAGTTGCAACGAATATTATAGCAACTCCTCAAAGTATATGTAATGGTTCATCATCCAATTTAAGTATTTCAGGAGGAGCGTTAGGTACAGGCTCAGATTGGTATTGGTATTCAGGAGGATGCGGAAGCATTTTGGAAAGCACAGGAGCATCAATATTAGTAACACCTTCATTAACTACAACTTATTATGTGCGAGCTGAAGGCGTATGTAATACAACAAGTTGTATAAGCCTTGAGATAATTGTAAATGATACATCTATAACTGCAACTAATATAGTAGCATCATTACAAAATATATGTATTGGCTCATCATCCAATTTAAGTGTTTTAGGAGGAACATTAGTGTCTGGCTCAGATTGGTATTGGTATTCAGGAGGATGTGGAAATACTTTTGAGGGCACAGGTATATCAATATTAGTAACGCCTTCATTAAATACAACTTATTATGTAAGGGCAGAAGGGATTTGTAATACAACATTGTGTATTAGTAATTCTATAACGGTATTTCCAACACCAATTGATCCAATATTTGCACAATCAAATCCTGATACTATTACAGTAGGGTTAAGTTCGGAAATAACTGTAAATGGGATACTTACATCAGGTGCGTCATGGATATGGTATGAAAATGGTTGTGGCACTGGAATAATTGTTGCATCTGGAGATACTGTAACAATTTATCCTCCTGCTACTACAACATATTATGTGAGAGCAGAAAATGGTATTTGTTATTCTAATTGTGTATCTACATCTGTCATAATTCCAGGCAGTCTGAATGGACCAGGTGTTGTAAGTGCTAATCCAAATCCTGTTTGTATAGGGCAGCCTACAACTTTAGGATTAACAGGTACATTAAATGGTGGGCAATGGAACTGGTATTTGAATAGTTGTGGTGGTACACTGATAGGAACAGGCAATTCAATTATTGTAAATTCAATTACTGATTCTATTTATTTTGTTCGTCAAGAAAATGGTGGTTTTGTATCAAGTTGTGGAAGTGTTGTGGCTAACTTTAATTCTTTTTCAATTGCTCCATCTGGTATAACTGCTACCCCAAATATAGTATGTTCAGGAACTCCAACTAGCTTATTAGTTTTGGGAGGAACATTAGGGTCGGGAAGCATATGGAAATGGTACACAGGTAGTTGTGGTGGTATATTGATAGGAACAGGAACAAATATTGTAAATAACCCGACAGCAACAACTTATTATTATTTAAGAGCAGAAGGAACATGCAATACAACAGCTTGTTTAAGTGTTGAAGTAGTTATAAATACAAGTTCTGTTTCAGCAATAACTGCAGTTGGTGTACCATCAACAATATGTACAGGAGACACAACAACCCTTACTAAAATTGGTGGAAGTTTAATAGGAGGTGCTAATTGGTATTGGTATTCAGGTAGCTGTGGTGGCTTGTTTGTTGGCACTGGCTCATCTACAGCTCAGTTGCCTTTAGTAACTACAACATATTATTTAAGAGCAGAAGGAACATGTAATACTACAAATTGCGTTACCAAAACAATTATTGTAAACATTGAATCTATACCAGCTATATCTGCAATATCTTCAAGTAGTGTAATATGTTCCGGCTCGAATGATACTTTAAGTTTAATAGGAGGAAGTTTAGGAACAAATTCAAAATGGGTATGGTATAGTGGTATATGTGGAAGTACTTATGTAGGTACCGGATTATCAATTGTAGTGCATCCTTTATTGTCAACCAATTATTTTGTTAGAGCTCAAGGTACTTGTAATACTACTGTTTGTGTGAGTGTTAATATTACAGTACAACAACAATCAACAATAATGTCAGGTGTTGTTGCAAATAATTATAATGTTTGTATTGGAAATTCTACAGTATTAAGTATTACTGGAGGAGTATTGGGAACTGGAGCAAACTGGAAATGGTATGAAAGTAGTTGTGGTGGATTATTAGTAGGTTCCGGCACAGTAACAACTCAATTTCCAATTGCAACAACCACTTATTATGTTAGGGCAGAAGGTTTATGTAATACTACATTATGCAAGACTATTACTATACAAACTCAGTTATTATCTCAAATTGCAGATTCTGTTTCTGCAAAATATGGAATAATCTGTCAGGGCAATACAGATACATTAAGTATTTCAGGTGGTACTTTGGGAAATGGGGCAGTATGGAAATATTATACAGTATCGTGTGGGGGTTTGTTATTTGGATCTGGTGCTGTTATAAATGTAAATCCTGTTCAAACAACAACTTACTTTGTAAGAGCAGAAGGAGCTTGTAATACAACTACATGTTTGAGTATAACAATTAATGTAAATTCAAATTCAATTAATCCAACAATAGCATTAGCTAATCCTTCCGTAATTTGTAGTGGATTATCAACTTCTTTAAATATATTGGGGGGAACACTCGGTAATGGAAGTAACTGGTATTGGTATTCAGGAATATGCGGAGGAACATATGCTGGAACCGGAACATTTATTATTCAAAATCCTGTGTCAACGACTACCTATTATGTAAGAGCAGAAGGAGCATGTAGTACTACTTCATGTTTAAGCGTAACTGTTTTGGTAGATTCTTTATCTCAACCTCCTGCAAATATATCTGCTGTATATGGCAGTATTTGTACAGGAGGCACAGATACATTAAGTATTATAGGTGGTGCTTTAGGGAATGGAGCAGTATGGAAATTCTATACTTCGACATGTGGTGGAATATTAGCAGGAACAGGAACAACACTTATTGTAAGCCCTGTAAATTCTACTATATATTTTGCGAGAGCAGAGGGTTTATGTAATACTACAAATTGTGTGAGTATTACAATTACTGTAAATACACCTTCAACTAATATAAATAATATTATTGCTAATCCTGCATCAATATGTATTGGAAGTTCTTCACTGATTCAAACTACTGGTGGAGTTTTAGGTACAGGAGCTAATTTTAATTGGTATTCTGGTAGTTGTGGTGGCACTTTTGTAGGTTCCGGAACATCAATTTATCAGTCCCCTTCAATTTCTGATACATACTACGTTAGAGCAGAGGGTACTTGTAACACTACTTTATGTAAAAGCATAACAATATTTGTTGATACAATTTCTACCATTCCTGTTTCTATAAATGCAAAATATGGTACTATATGTATTGGAGGAATTGATACACTATCAGTTCAAGGTGGTAATCTGTCTATCGGATCTGTTTGGAAATGGTATTATGGAGGATGTGGCACTATAATAGCAGGGACAGGAGTTTCGTTAATTATTAATCCTGCATATACAACAAATTATTACGTAAGAGCTGAAGGAATATGCAATACTACTTCATGCATTAGTATTACTGAAGTTGTTAATAATTATTCGGTTTTAAATAATGCATCAATCTTATCTCCGGTATCAACTTGTCAGGGTTCTTCAGCTACTTTATATATTAGTGGTGGAGTTTTGGGCACAGGAGCAAATTGGTATTGGTATTCTGGAATATGTGGAGGAACAGCTTTAGATACTGGGGCTAATATTATTCAAAATCCTATGTTAACAACAACATATTATGTAAGAGCCGAAGGTCTATGTAATACAACAAGCTGTATAAGTGTTTCTATAGTTGTTGATAGTATTTCAATACCTGCATTATTTGTAACTTCAAGTTCAAGTCAAATATGTAATGGAAGTATTGATACACTTATAGTAAATGGAGGAACATTGGGAACTGCTGCTGATTGGAATTGGTATTCAGGAAATTGTGGTGGAACAATTGAAAATATCGGAGATTCAATTATTGTTTCTCCTTTGTTAACTACAGTTTACTATGTAAGAGCTGAAGGATTATGTAATACTACAAGTTGTGTAAGTATAACTTTAGTAGTTAATTCCAATTCTACACCTGCGTTATCAATTTCTGCGTTACCTTCTAGTGTGTGTATAGGAAATTCTGTTCAATTAACTAAAAGTGGCGGATATATTGGTACAGTTGCTAACTGGAATTGGTACTCAGGTACTTGTGGTGGTACATATATTGGATCTGGTACAATAATTAACCAGTTACCTATTGCTACAACTACTTATTATGTAAGAGCAGAGGGCATTTGTAATACTACTTCATGTATTAGCATAACTGTAATAGTTGATTCATTATCTACAAGTCCATTGTCAATATCTGCATCTTTCCCGGTAATATGTGTTGGAGATACATCAACTTTAACAGAAATAGGAGGTGTTTTAGGTTCTTCATCTGTATTTAAATGGTATAAAGGATATTGCGGAGGGGTACCAGTTGATACTGGAATTAACATATCTGTAAATCCTTTAGTTACAACAAATTATTATGTAAGAGCTGAAGGAATTTGTAATACTACTTCATGTGTAAGTTATACAATAACTGTTAACTCAATTTCTACTCGTGCTACATCAATTATAGCCACACCTTCAACAATTTGTATTGGTGATAGTACTATATTAATGAAAACAGGTGGATTTTTAGGAACAGGAGCAAATTGGTCATGGTATTCTAATGGTTGTGGAAGCACACTTGTTGGTACAGGTACTTCAATTAATACATATCCTGCAAATACAACAATATATTGGGTAAGAGCAGAAGGAACATGTAATACAACAATATGTGTAAGTCAAACTATAACGGTAAATACAAATTCAATACTTCCGGTAAATATATCTGCTTTACCTGATAGTATTTGCATGGGTGATACTTCATTGATAACGATTTCAGGTGGAAGTTTAGGAACTTTAGGTGATTGGTATTGGTATCAGGGTAATTGTGGTGGAAGTAATATTGGAATTGGTGATACATTAGTTGTAATGCCTAATAGCACTTCTGTATATTATGTCAGAGCAGCAGGTTTATGTAATACAACAAATTGTATAAGTGTAACAATTATTGTTAATACATATTCATCAGCTTCAACAGGCGTT
>Ga0247841_10010382_pt1 | contig 12694 bp, 9 predicted proteins | sample LaCruzMarch2015__2_FD_192410 | JGI IMG/M metagenome (GOLD analysis project Ga0247841, IMG submission 192410) | Freshwater microbial communities from meromictic Lake La Cruz, Castile-La Mancha, Spain - LaCruzMarch2015_18m | ecosystem: Environmental > Aquatic > Freshwater > Lake | place: Spain... | reverse complement strand
ATTTTCGAGGGTTCCGATCTAACCTTTTTCAACCTGGGATCGTCACCGTGATCGCGGAGTGTAAGGCGGCCTCGCCCACGGCGGGGTCGATTGTCGCGTCTTATGATCCGGTGGCGCAGGCCAAGTTATATGAGGCAGGCGGGGCGGGCGCGATTTCGGTTCTGACCGATGCGGAGTACTTTCGGGGATCCCTAGATCACATGCGGCAAGTTCGAGCTGAGGTGGCGTTACCCGTCTTGCGGAAGGACTTCATTCTGACCGAAGCGCAAGTGTATGAAAGTTTGGCGGCGGGGGCGGACGCGTTTTTGCTGATTGTGGCCGCTTTGACGGACGAGGAGTTGAAGCGTTTGTATGATTTGGGCAAAACCCTGCAGTCGGATGTTTTAGTGGAGGTGCACGATTTGGCTGAAATGGATCGGGCTCTCGAGGCGGGGGTGGATATCATCGGCATTAACAATCGGAATTTGCACACTTTTGCGGTGGATCTGGGGACGACGGACGAGTTGGCCTCTGAAATTCCGTCCGATTGTCTGGGAATCAGCGAGAGCGGGATTCGCACCCGGGAGGATGTGAAGCGGGTGGAGGCGGAGGGGATTCACTGCGTGTTAGTGGGGGAGACCCTGATGCGGGATGGGGATCCGGCGGGTGCCTTGAGGCGATTGAGGGGTTAACTGTCCTACTTTCCCGGGAAAGTAGGAGGGTTTCATTGGGGCGTTTTTAGGGTAGAGTCCTCCCATGCCGACATCAGCCCCTCTGGTAGCTGGACCGGATGCTTCGGGACACTTTGGTGTCTACGGGGGAAGGTACGTCCCCGAGACCTTGGTCGCCCCCTTGGAGGAGTTGGCGGCGGAGTTTGCCCGGGCCCAGAAAGATCCGGCTTTTCTCCACGAATTACAGGAGATGCGCAGGGATTTTACGGGGCGCCCGACCCCTCTCTATTTTGCGGAGCGACTGACCCAGCACTGTGGCGGGGCAAAAATCTATCTCAAGCGGGAGGACCTGCTGCACACCGGGGCCCATAAAATTAATAATGCTCTGGGACAGGTCATCTTGGCTCGCCGGATGGGGAAAAAGAGAATTATTGCGGAGACGGGAGCGGGCCAGCACGGGGTGGCGACGGCCACCATGGCGGCGCGCTATGGGATGGAGTGCATCATTTACATGGGAGAGGAGGACATGCGGCGCCAAGCCTTGAATGTGACGCGGATGCGGCTTTTGGGGGCCAAGGTGGTGGGCGTGACGGCGGGGCAGAAAACGCTGAAGGAAGCAGTGAACGAAGCGATGCGGGATTGGGTGACTCATGTCCGCACGACCCACTACGTTTTGGGAACGGCCTACGGGGCTCACCCCTATCCGTACATGGTGCGGGAGTTTCACAAGGTCATCGGAGAGGAGTCACGATCCCAGTTGATGCAGCGGGAGGAAAGATTGCCCGATGTGATTTGCGCCTGTGTGGGGGGAGGGAGTAACGCAATTGGCATCTTTTATGCGTTTTTGAATGATCCGGAAGTTCGTCTCGTCGGGGTCGAGGCGGGTGGGGAGGGAATTCAGCCCGGACGCCACGCGGCTCGTTTCCAAGGCGGAAAGTTAGGCGTTTTGCAGGGATCGAAATCGTTTCTCCTGCAAAATGCGGATGGCCAGATTGAGTCGACCCACTCCGTTTCGGCTGGGTTGGACTATGCGGCGGTGGGGCCGGAGCACTGTCACTTGCGGGATATTGGTCGGGCGGAGTACACCTACGCCACGGATGATGAGGCGCTGGATGCCTTTTCGACCTTAGGAAAAATTGAGGGAATCTTGCCTGCGCTAGAGACGGCCCACGGGGTAGCCTTTGCCATGAAAGAGGCCCCTCGGCTGAAGAAAGATCAGATTATTTTGGTCAATTTATCTGGGCGGGGTGACAAGGATGTGAACGAAGCCGCCAAATATTTGCTAAAGGATTGAGAGGCTTTCAGCGGTCAGTTGTCGAGCCGACCGCCAGAATCGTTTCGTAATCAGCCGAGCGAGTTTTTGCCCGCGACTGGAAAACCGAGCCAGGGTAGGTGCATTGGTGACGGGGATGGTCAGGGTGAGGGCGACGGCGTGATGATAATCTGGCCAAGCCTTTTCGATCGGGTAGTGGGAAACCCCAGCGCGAATTAGGGAGCGATGCCAAACTTCAAAAATCGTGATCTGCTGGGCCAAGGTCAGGGGAGTGCGGGCGCTGCCGCCGATCAGTCGCGCGAGGTCGAAGGCACCATGGCCAGCCAGCGCGAGGCCCCAGTCGATGAAACGAATCGAGGTGCGACCGAAGTAAATGTTGTCGGAGCGGAGATCGCCGTGGACAAGAGTCACCGGTCGCTTCCGAAAGTGGGCTAAGGCCAAAGAGACGTGCGGGGGGAGTTGTTTGACAAAGTGTCTTTCTGGCACCGATCGCCTCGTCCACTGGAGAAAAGAGGGAAGATGACGCCTTACTTCGTGTGCCCGCATGTAGCGATGGAAGGGTAATCCACTGGCTCGCCGCAGCCGAGGGGAATTCCAAAACTTTGCGTGAAGACGAGCGATGGTGCGGGCAACGGAAGCAATTTCGGATAGGGTGAGACCGCTCAGTTGGTCGCGACAGGTAGCGCCACGAATTTCCTCGATAAGGAGGAGTCCATCCGCGCCTCGATGGGCCGACGTCCCGGCGTACATTTTCGGGGAGAACTGGCCGCGAAGCGGGGCCAGCAAACGATAGGCGGCCACCTCTCTTGCAAAGACGCGTAGTTCCCCCGCCCATTTTCTGCGCTCGGGAATTTCGCTGCCGACTTTGAGAACATAGTTTTGGTCGTCTCCGTCTCTTCGGGCGTAAAAGGTCTGACTGAGGAACCCTTGGGTCGATGTTGGACGCAGGCGGAAGCGGGAGGTTTTCAAGGTCGACCTTGCGGAATTTGCAGAATTTGCCCGGGTTTGATGAGAGAGTTGGTCGCGAGCCGATTGAAGGTGCGAATCTCATCGACCGAAACAGAAATGCCACGTTTTTTTAGATCACGAGATATTTGGGCAAGGGTATCGCCCAATTTCACGGTGTAGGTCGTGTTCTGGGCGGGCGGAGCTGGCGTGGGCGGAGACGACTTTGGGGTGAGGGAGTTGGCGTTGAGTAGGCGGCGTAACTTTTCAGAGGGAGAGGCAAAATTAAGGGATTGGCCATCTTGCAAAAGAAACGAGGCCACGCCAATGACCCGACCTTGGGAATCCAAAACAGGAGAGCCACTGGATCCCTTGGAGATGGGAGCACTGATCTGCAAGACATCGCGATTTTCTTTGGGCAATCTGCGCCGAGCGGAAACGATTCCTTCGGTCAGGGTTCCCTCCAGCCCAAGGGGGCTTCCGATGATGGCCACACGAGTGCCGACCTCAGCGGAGTGGTCGGGCGCGAGGGAGAGAAAAGGAAGATCTTTCCCCTCGAGTTGGAGGAGGGCCAGATCGTTGCGAGGGTCGGTCGCGACGATTCGACTGATTGGAAAAAGACCCCCATTTTCCGCTTTGGCGATGATGGTGTGAGCCTCGGCGATGACGTGTTGATTGGTAACCAAGAGACCTTGTCCAGAAATCAGGAAGCCAGTGCCGGCGGCGATCGTTTTTCCGTCCTCGTCCTGTAGAACCAAAAGGTAAACGGCTGGCCGGGTTTTTTTGGCCAAGGCTCTAAGATCGGGGGCGTCATTTTGGGCCCAGACTGCGGAAGCGGCGAGAAAGAGGATAAAAAAGGCAGGGCGCACCCCTTTGAGTTAATAGGTTTTTTTTAGGGTGGCGAGTCCTTGTCGGGGATTGCGGGTGGGGGTGAGGGTGAGGCATGATCTCGGGATGCATTTCGGAGGGTTCTTTAAGTTTCTGCTTCTCTCGTTGGGCACGATTTTTGGGGTGGTGGCGAGTCTCCTGTTTGAACCGAACGTCTTCCGCGGCGTGACGTTACCTCTGGTGGCCAAGTCGGTGGGTTGGAAAGTAAGGGCGGTATCAGCCCGTCTGACCCCTTTGGGAAAGTTAGAGATTGAGGGATTGGAGGCGGTCAATGCAGCCAAGTCTCGCATCGATTTAGATTCCGCCTTTGTCGTGGTGGATTTGGAGAGTCTGCTTTCCGGCAAGCCTGAGATCGTGCAAGCGGATTTTAAGTTTGGGCTGATCGACCTGGAGGTCCAAGAGAGTGCGGAAGGTGCGGCGATTCCCAAGGTGCCTTTTTCTTTGCGGGAGGCGGCGTTGGAGATTACGGAGGGGAGAGTTCGGCAAGGTGCGGGGGCGTGGATTTTAGGCGGGGTGAAAGCCCAGGCCAAGGGATGGGACGGGCGGTCGCCGAGGGAGATTCAAGGCAAGGTGGAAAAACTTTCGTGGAACGGGCCGGGAAAACAGGAGGGCATTGGGTCGGTGGGGTTTCAGGCTCAAAAAAGTGACGCGGGAGCCGGGTTGGATCGGTGGAGCGGGACGTGTCGCGCCGATGTGGCCACGGTGGTGGATATGGCGCATTTGGACCTTGTCGCGCCCTGTCGCTTGGCTTTGGACGGGCAGGTGACGGTATCGAGGGGGGGAGATTGGAAAGTGGAGAAGGTCCATGGATCGTGGGAGGGTGTCGGGGGAGCGAAGGTGGCCGCCATGGCGGTGGGGGGTTGGAGTTCCCAGGGGAATTGGGAGATGAATTTGAATCTGGATCCGGTGAATTTAGCGGTGGTCGGCATTCTCTTTCAGGCCCGTGGGGTGAAATCGGTGGCGGGCACGTTGGGCGGGGAGATTCAGCTGGAGGGAGGAACTCATCAACCGATTCTCGGTCGGGCGAAACTTCAAGGGCAAGGGGTGCAGATTGTCTCGGGTGCGGGATTGGTCTGGCCCCCGAGGCCTGCCGAACTGGCGGGAGTGGGCTCAGGCAGCTGGCTGGCGGAGAAGGAGGAGTTGCGCGTGGAAAATTTTCGACTGGAGTTGGGGCAAAAAGGAGGGACGCCTGATTTGCAGGCCAGTTTGGATCGACCTGCTCAATTTTCTTTTCAGGGCGGGGTGCCGTCGTCAACCGAGGCGGCGACTTTGCAGTGGTTTTTTCAAGGAGTGGAAGTGGCCACAGTGGCTCCGCTCTTGGTTTCGCCGGATCAACTCAAGGTGCAAGGGGGCCAACTTTCGGCCCAGGGAACTGGAAAGATTCAGGGTGGAACCGTTCAGCTAAAAGGGAGAGTCGAGAGTCGGTCGATGCGGGCGAGTGGGCCTTGGCTGCAAGGGGAGGCGAGGGTCGAGATGGCTGGGATCGAGTTTCGGGGAGTTTTGGATGGTACGAAAAAAGTACGTTTGGAAGAGGGCACGGTGCAAGCGGCGTGGGCGGGGGGCGCCGTGCAGGATTTGCTGGCAAAGGTGACGGCCGAGTGGGACTGGGGGAAGGGGTCGGGCTGGGTGATGGGAGATGGGGAGGTGGGTCTAGCCGGACTCGGGCAGGCGTGGTCGGCCGCCAAATTGTGGCCCGATTCGGGGCAGGCGAAGTTACATCTGGAGTTTTCGGGGAATCTGCAGGATCAGGGCAAAGGTTTGGCCTCGCTAACTTTAGACAACATGCACTGGGCTGGGCAGGGTGTGGCCACGTGGAAGGGAAGGGCCTCGACGGAGTTAATTCATCAGGCAGGTCAATGGTCGATGCCCGAGATCGTGGGGCAAGCGGAGCAAGCGGGCCAAGTTTTACTGCAAAGTCAGGGATCGGTGGTGTGGACTCCGGCAAGTGGGGAGGGAAAGGCCAGCCTGGATTTGACGCGGGTGGAGTCGTCTTGCTTGGTGCCCGTGTTGGGTTTGATCACGCCGAGCTGGAAGTGGCAGGAGGCAGCGGGCTCGGGTTCGCTCCAATTTGAGAGAAAAGGGCAGCAGGATCGGGTGAAGGCAAAACTCAACGGATCGATGAGGGTCGAGACCGGCACCTCGAGTCAAACACGTCTGGTGGATTTCTCTTCCGCGATGGCGAGTGCCGAGGCGACCTGGCCGACAGGAAGTACAGGGAAGCTGGCGATTCAGGAGTTATCGGTTCGTGCCCAACATCAGGACGGAAGTGATGCTTTGCAGGTGTCCCTCGATCAGACTTTGACGCTGGAAAAGCTGGGCGAGGGGGATTGGCGACCCAGCGGGCAGGAGTTGGCGACGGGATCGGTCGTGTACAAAGCTTGGCCGATTGGTTTGTTTGCGCCCTTACTATTTCCGCAGGCGAAGGAGACTTCCATGATGGGAACCGCTTCGGGATTTGTGAAGGTTCGCAGCGATGGAAAGAAGGGATATTTGGAGGGGGAGGTGGATTTGGAGATGAGTGATTTTACGGTCGATCTACCGAGGGTGCAGTTGCGGGATCACCAAGTCAGTTTGAAAGCCAGTGTGACCTTGGGCGAAAAAGGAGAGCTGACCATTCCGCAGGTGAAGCTGAACCTGCAGAAGGCGGGGCGTGGCTGGTTGAACTTTACGGTGGAGAGGGAGGCGCGACCCGCCTTGATGGCCAAGGGCACCGCGGATCTGGCGGTATTGAAAGAGGTGATGGTGGGGTGGAGTGATTTTATTTCGGATGGCGATTTGAGTCTTCAGGCGGAAGTAGGGGATCCGAAAGATGGAAGCCGAAGGATTGGCTACAGCGCCGTCATTACGGGATTTTCGGGCGGGGTGGCGGATCGGGGTGGGATTCAAGGGGCAGAGGTCAAAAGCCAAGGAATCGTCGAATGGAAAAGTGAGTGTCAATCGCTCCAAGATGTTGTGCTCAGCGCAAAAAGCGCAGAGGGCAACCTGTCGGTCGCCAAGTTGACCTGGAAGAAAGACGGAGCTTGGGCCTGGGAGGGAGGACGTTTTTCGAGGGGGTGGGTCGCATGGTTGGTCGACCCGTGGCTCAAGCCCCAACGCTGGGTGGATGGGGATTTGGTGCTGGGGGCGGGTTTTTGGCAACCCACGGAGTATGGGGGCAGCGGTGAAATCGATGTCACCTTGATGGATGGGCGTTTGGTGGAGAACCAAAAAGAGCCTGATGTATCGGTCCGGCTGGACGGGAATTTCGATTTCGACTCCAGAGTGCGGAGTCTTTCCTGGAAAGATGGATCGATCACCTTTGCGAAGTTTCCCGATAGTCCGGTCCTGATTCCGTCCCTTCGGGTGGGAAAAAGTTCGGTCACCGCCCAAGTACGAGGTGGAACGCTGGATCTGCGCGGACTGCTGGCGCAGACCGAGGCCATCCGAAATGCCAAGCCAGCTCCAGCCGCCTCTCCCACCCCGGAGGATCCTTGGAAGGTGGATCTCTCTTTGGAGCTGGCAAAAATTATCGTGGAGGAGGCAGAGGTTGGGCCCGTGCAGGTTCCACGGTTTCGATGGGGGCCGGAGGGGATTTATCTGGAGCCGTCGGTCGCCCAAGTGAAGGGGGGTATAATTCGGGCTTCGGTGGTGCAGGCCGCTGGGCTCAACCAACCCGTGACCGCCAATTTGGTGATGAACAAGTTTCCGTTGGGGGCAATTCTCGGGAATGTTATCACGGATGCCAAAGGTCCGATCGGGGGATGGATCGATTTACAAATGGCGGCCCAGGCAGGAAAACCAACTTGGGAGGAGTTGCGCAAATCGTTAACGGGGCAAGGTCGCTTTCGTCTGTATCAGGCTCACTTGGAGCGTTTGCCCTCGCTGCAAAAAGCGTTGGCCGGAGCGGGAGCTTTGTTGGGATCTAGCTTTATCGCGGGAAGTGAGATTAATGATTTGGGATCGGACTTCACCTTGCAAGGGGAGCGAATTCAGGTGCCCGATCTCCAGGTCACGGGGACGGCGTTGTCGGCGAATCTGGAAGGGTGGCTGAACTGGTGGAGCCAAAATTTGGATTTCAAACTGAAGTTTGCTTTGACGAAAGAGGCGATGCAGAGCAGTGGGCAGTTGCAGGGTGCGATGACCCAGTTAATTGGGTCGAGCAATGATTACTATACGAAAATTCCCGGTTCGGCCACGATCACGGGATCTCTGGCCGACCCCAAAGTGCAGATGGATGTCGGAAAAATGCTGGCGGAGGGGGGGATTAATCTATTGCTCAATGCCCCATCGGGCATCCTGCAAGGGGCGGGTGGGGCAGTCGGTGGGGCGGGCGGGGCGGTCACCCAGCCGGCGGGGGCAATCCTGCAGGGAGTGGGGAACTTATTTAAGTGGTGAGGTGGGTGAAAAGGGTTTCAGTCGAGGGCGGTTGCCCGTAGGATTTACCGATGCGCAGCATGACCGGTTTCGGCTCGATGGAGGTAGCAACTCGGTTTGCGCGGGTGCGGATCGAGGTGACCTCGGTCAATAAGCGTGGGCTGGAGGTGCTGGTTTACACTCCGGGGGGGCTGGCCCGTTTGGAGCGGCAGATTCGGGAGGAGGTGGCCGAGGCGGTGTCCCGGGGGAAAGTGACGGTGGCGCTCGAGCTGGAATCTTCGCCCTCACAAAACAGTCGTAGCCTGGATCTAAAAAAAGCGGAGGAGTATGCCAGTCAACTTCGAACCGCTGGAAAAAAACTGGGGGTATCGGCGGGTCCGGTTTGGTCTGACCTTTTGGGGCTGCCTGGGGTCGTGGTGAACACCCAGTTGATGGTGATGCCGGCGGAGGATCGAAAAATCTTGGGGGCCGTGCGGGTGGCGCTGAAAAAGATGGTGGAGTCGCGCGAGAGAGAAGGGGTGAGGATGGTCGGGGGTTTGCGGGTGCATTTGAAAAAGATGGAGGGGATTCGGAAAAAGATGGAGGCTGCGGCGGGTCAGATGAGGCGCAAACAAGCGGTGCGCATCTGCGCGCGAATTCAGGAGTTGGCGGGAGAGGCGGGGGTCGTCTTGGAGCCGGAGCGGGTCGTTCGAGAGGTGGCTTCGGCGGCGGATCGGGGGGACGTGACGGAGGAGTTGGGTCGGATTCGAGCCCATCTGGCAGAGGCGGAAGAGTTGGCCTCCACCCGTGCTCCGGGTGGGCGAACGTTAGAATTTCTCATTCAAGAATTGCAACGGGAGGTGAATACGGTCGGATCGAAATCGGGGGATCTGGGTCTGACGCGATTTGCCATTGGATTTAAATCGGAGTTAGAGAAGCTTAGGGAACAGGCGGCTAACCTTGAATAATTTCACCCGATCCGGAATTTTGTTTGTCGTGTCGGCGCCGTCGGGGGCGGGCAAGACCACGTTGTGCACCAATGTGCGACAAACTCCCGATTTGGTTTATTCGGTGAGCTGCACCACCCGTCCGATCCGACCTGGGGAAGTGGATGGGGAGGATTACTTTTTTCTTTCCAAGGCAGATTTCAAAAAACGGATGAAAGCGGGGGAGATGTTGGAGACGGCGACGGTTTATGGGCAGTTCTACGGGACACCGAAGGGTCCGGTCTTAGAGCATCTGGCCGCGGGTCGGGATGTGCTATTGGATATCGACGTGCAAGGGGCCAGGCAGATTCGGGCGAGTCGGGATGCCAAAATCAAAGAGGCTTTGGCCGATATCTTCATCATGCCCCCCGATTTAGGGGAGTTGAAGCGGCGATTGGAGGGGCGAGCCACGGATAGTGCCAAGCAGATTGCGCTGCGGATGGAGGCGGCGGTTGAGGAAATGTCGGATTGGAAAAGTTATCGATACACGATTCTGAGTAGTTCGATGGAGGAGGACTTGATTAAGTTCCGGGCGATTATTCGGGCGGAACGTTATTTGAGTCGGAGGCTCGATTTAGAAAATGTCGAAGCCTAGCGCTCCTTGTCTTGTTTTGGGGGTGACCGGTTCGATTGCCGCGTTTCGCGCGGCCGACTTGGCCAGTGCGATGGTGCAGAAGGGGTGGGAGGTGCATGCAGTTTTGACCGCGGATGGTGAGAGATTTCTACCGGCGCTGACTTTGGCGGCTTTGACGCATCGGGCGGTTCACACCTCGCTGTGGGAAGAGGGAATGGGTGGGCGGATGGGGCATCTGGATCTAGCGCGGGTGGCGGATGTGGTGGTGGTGGCTCCCGCCAGTGCGGACTGTATCGCCAAAGCGGCCCATGGTCTGGCGGGGGATATTTTAGGGGCGGTGCTTTTGGCGACGGAGGCTCCGGTGGTGATGGTGCCGGCGATGAACACGAATATGTGGAGACATGCCGCGACCCAGGCAAACGTGAAGCTTTTGGGGCAGCGGGGCGTGCAGTGGGTGGGTCCGGCGGAGGGACGTTTGGCCTGTGGCACCGAGGGCCCTGGTCGAATGGCGCCCGTGGTGGAAATTGTTCAGGCGATCGAAAAGATCATAAAAAAAAGAGCAGGGAGGAAGTAAGATGAGCCATCCAACCAAGTACAAACCGAAAGCCTCTTTTGCCAAGCAAGCGACGTTTTCGAGCCTAGCTCGCTATCAGTCGATGCATCGGGAATCATTAAAGAGCCCAGATAAGTTTTGGGGGCGATTCGGGAAAGAGGAGCTGGCGTGGTTTACCCAACCCAAGAAGACCTTGGAGTGGAAATCGCCCTTCGCGAAGTGGTTTGTCGGCGGGAAACTGAATGTGAGCAGTAACTGTATCGATCGGCATCTGGATGGGCCGCGGCGAAATAAGGCCGCGATTGTCTTTGAGGGCGAGCCGGGAGATGTGCGGGTATTGACCTATCAGCAGCTGCACGATGAGGTGTGCCGCTTCGCGAACGCCTTGAAAGGCGAGGGAGTCAAAAAGGGTGATCGGGTGATGATCTATCTTCCGATGGTGCCGGAAGCGGCCATCGCGATGCTGGCTTGCGCACGGATCGGTGCGGTCCACAGCGTGGTTTTCGGAGGATTTAGCGCGGAGTCGCTGAAAGACCGCATTCAGGATTGTGGGGCGACCCTGGTCATCACCGCGGACGGTGGGTATCGGAAGGGACAAGTCAGCGCGTTGAAACCGAATGTGGATCAGGCGGTGGCTTCCTGCCCTGGAGTGCGGCGAGTCATTGTCCTGAAGCGAACGGGGCATATTTCCGAACTGAACGAGATGGATCGTTGGTGGCACGATTTGGTCGCCAAGCAACCGACCACTTGTCCGGCCGAAAAAATGGATAGTGAGGACCCACTTTTCATTTTGTATACGAGTGGAAGCACCGGGAAACCGAAGGGCATCTTACACACGACGGCGGGTTATCTTCTCGGGGCTCACCTCACGACCAAATGGGTTTTTGATTTAAAGGAGTCGGATCTTTTTTGGTGCACCGCGGATGTGGGTTGGGTGACGGGTCACAGCTACACGGTGTACGGCGCCCTAAGCAACGGGACGACCACCCTGATGTACGAGGGCGTGCCGAACCAACCGGAGCCGGATCGGTTCTGGGCCATCATTGAGAAGCATCGGGTCAATATCTTTTATACCGCCCCGACAGCGATTCGGTCCTTTATTCGGTGGGGGGATGCGTGGGTTCAGAAACACGATCTTTCGTCGCTGCGTTTACTGGGTTCGGTGGGGGAACCGATCAATCCCGAAGCGTGGCGTTGGTATCATGCGGTGATTGGCGGAGGGCGGTGTCCGATCGTGGATACGTGGTGGCAAACGGAGACGGGCAGTCATCTCATCACGACCCTGCCTGGGGTGCATGCGACCAAACCCGGGTCGGCTGGCTTGCCGTTCTTCGGCGTGGATGTTGCGGTGGTGGATGAAAAAGGGAAAGAGGTGAAGGCGGGGGTGCAGGGTAAGCTGGTCGTGCGAAAGCCTTGGCCTTCGATGTTGCGGACGATCCATGGGGATCCGGAGCGTTATGCCAAGACCTACTGGAGTGATGTCCCGGGATGTTATTTTACGGGAGATGGGGCGAAAAAGGATTCGGACGGGTACTTTTGGATTTCGGGAAGGATCGATGATGTGCTGAATGTTTCGGGTCATCGGTTGGGTACGGCGGAAGTGGAGAGTGCGTTGGTGACGCATCCGGCCGTGGCCGAGGCTGCGGTGGTGGGGAGACCGGATGACTTAAAGGGGCAAGCGGTGGTGGCGTTTGTTACCTTAAAGTCGGGACAAGCGTCCGGGCCTGAATTGGTGGCCGCCTTGCGGGAAAGAGTGAGCCAAGAGATCGGGCCGATTGCGAAGCCGGATCAGATTCGATTTGCCGAGGCGTTGCCCAAGACACGGAGTGGAAAGATCATGCGGCGTTTGCTGAAGGAAGTGGCCGCGGGGGGTGCGGTCAAAGGGGATGTGACGACGCTGGAGGATTTTAACGTGATTGCATCGCTGCAAGCGGGTGCAGGGGAGGAGGGGTAAGATGTCGTGGCGTTTAAGTTCTGGCGATACAGGGCTGCTCATTGTGGATGTGCAGGAGAAGCTGGTTGCAGCCGTCCAAAAGCCAGCGGGCTGGGTGGATCGTCTGGAGATTTTGGTGAAGGGGGCGAGTTTGTTGGGAATTCCCATCGTGGTGACGGAGCAGGTTCCAGCCAAATTAGGCAAAACGGTGCCCTCCATTTTGCAGGCGGCGGGTCGCGGATGTAAGCCGATTGCAAAAACCGAATTTTCTGCGGCGGCGCAGGGTAAGACCTTGGCCAAAAAACGTATCTTGGTGGCGGGTTGTGAAACGCATGTGTGCATTCGGCAAACGGTTTACGATCTGAGGCTGAAAGAGTTGACCCCAATTTTGGTGGCGGATGCGGTCGGCTCGCGTGAGGTGGCGGATCGAGATCTCGCCCTTGCGGAAATGAGGGCGGATCGTGTGGTCATCAGCACGGTGGAGGCGGTCCTTTTTGAAATGTTAGAAAGCTCTGATCATAAGTGTTTTAAGGATATCCAAGCTTTGTTGAAATAAACAG
>Ga0247841_10010381_pt1 | contig 12697 bp, 11 predicted proteins | sample LaCruzMarch2015__2_FD_192410 | JGI IMG/M metagenome (GOLD analysis project Ga0247841, IMG submission 192410) | Freshwater microbial communities from meromictic Lake La Cruz, Castile-La Mancha, Spain - LaCruzMarch2015_18m | ecosystem: Environmental > Aquatic > Freshwater > Lake | place: Spain... | reverse complement strand
ATGCTGCGTGAGGGACGGCGCTTCCTGCCCCTGCCGGCGCCGTCAGCCCTCATGCCCGGGTGGCGGAATGGCAGACGCAACGGACTTAAAATTCGTTTCCCCATAAGGGGAGTGCGGGTTCGACTCCCGCCCCGGGCACCATTCCGTATCGGGATCGATCCCGATTCCGATAGCGACCCCGATGAAGCCCTGCGGCACAGTGCCTCCGATTCACTGGCCGGTTACCATCCGTGCCGGGTCGTTCTCACACTTCCGTATTCCCGCGCTATATTTCATGCCCAGTTGTTCTGCCCGATCACAATTGGGGAAACAGGCACGAGAGAAGATGGAAGCCAAACAAGTCAATGAGATTCTGGCGTTGCAGCGGGATTATGTGCTCGGGACGTATTCGCCGTCCATCCTGATCACGCGCGGCGCCATGGCCTGGGTCTGGGATGCGGCCGGCAGCAAGTATCTGGATTTCTCGTCCGGCATCAGTGTCTGCAACCTCGGGCACTGCCACCCCCGGGTGACGGAGGCCATCCAGCGGCAGGCCGCCACGCTGGTTCACGTTTCGAACCTGTACTTCAACGAAAACCAGCCGCGCCTGGCGGCGCTGATCGCGCGGCACAGTTTCGGCGGCCGGGTTTTTTTCTGCAACAGCGGCGCCGAGGCGAATGAAGGCATGATCAAGCTTGCCCGGAAGCATGGCCATGGGCAAGGGCGCTATCAGATCGTCTGCATGGAAGAATCGTTCCATGGGCGGACGCTGGCAACGCTCGCAGCCACCGGTCGGGCCAAGTACCGGAAAGGCTTTCAGCCGGACGTGCAAGGCTTTGTGCACGTGCCCTTCAATGACCTCGAGGCCGTGCGCAGCGCCGTCCATGACCAGACTGCCGGCGTACTCATCGAACCCGTTCAGGGCGAGGGCGGCATCCGGCCGTGCACGCGAGAGTTTCTGAGCGGCGTCCGGGAACTCTGCGACGAGCGCGGCCTGCTGCTGCTCTTTGACGAGGTCCAGTGCGGCATGGGGCGGACGGGCGCCTACTTCGCCCACCAGCATTTCGGCGTGACTCCGGACGCGATGACCTTGGCAAAGGCCCTGGCAAACGGTTTTCCCATCGGCGCGCTCGTCGTCCGGCAGGAACTGAAGGACGTGCTGCCGCCGGGCACGCACGCCAGTACGTTCGGCGGCAACCCGCTGGCTTGCGCGGCCGGCATCGCCGTCTTCGAGGCCTTTGAGCAGGATCACATTCTCGATCACTGCCGGCGCCTGGGGACCTATCTCGGCGACAAGCTTCGGGCGTTACAGCGGAAACATGCCTGCATCAAGGAGATCCGGGGGCTCGGCCTGATGCTCGGCATCGAGCTCGGCCAGCCGGTGGCCGACCTGGTGGTGCGGGCCCGGGAGAAGGGGCTGTTGATCCTGTCTGCGGGCGAAACGGTGCTCCGGCTCCTGCCGCCGCTGACCATTCAGGAAGATGAGGCCGACCTCGCTGTCGATATCCTGGACCAGGTGCTCGGCACTGCGTCGCAACATCCGTGATTGGTGGAACTGACCGGATAATGACACGGGGGTGTGCGATCTCCGCACCCATAGGCGTCAAGATGAGAGCCCGACAGCCTGAAGGCTGGACACCAACCGGCGTCGCGGCCACGGATGTCATCATTGCCAAACCAGTTGGTGTTCACGCTTCAGCGTGTCCTATCTTAACGCCTACGAGGATGCCATCCCCTTGCCGAGATGACTTCAGGAGTACTTCGAAACAATCCGTAAGTTGAGGCAAGTTCGCATGCTTCTCCAGACTACCTGTTATGCCCGGGCCGGGCTGATCGGCAACCCGTCGGACGGGTATTACGGCAAGACCGTTTCCTGCGCTTTCGAGGATTTCTCGGCCACGGTGGTGATGTACGAGACGCCGGAACTCCAGATCCTGCCGGGCGAGGTGGACGACGCCGTCTTCAACGACCTCGACGGGCTGGTGAAAGACGTGCATCTCTATGGCTACTATGGGGGCCTGCGCCTGCTGAAAGCAACGGCCAAGATTTTCGCCGAGTATTGCCGTGAACATGGCATTTCCCTGCCCCGCCGTAATTTCACCGCCCGCTACTCCACCAACATCCCGCGGCTCGTCGGCCTAGGCGGATCGAGCGCCATCTGCACCGCCATGTTCAAGAGCCTGATCAAATTCTATGAGGTGACGGTGGCGCGCGAGATTATCCCCACGTTGTGCTGGCAGGCGGAAGGGCGGGAACTCGGCATTCAGTGCGGCCTTCAGGACCGGGTTATTCAGGTGTATGAGGGGCTGGTGTTCATGGACTTCAACCGCCAGCTTTTCGAGCAGCGGAACTATGGCCACTACGTGCCGCTGGACCCCGCTCTGCTGCCACGGATCTACATCGCCTACGACCCGCGCCGCGCCGAGATCTCCGGCGTCTATCATCATCGTCTGAAAGTGCTTTTCGACGAGAAAAAGCCGGATGTCGTGGCCGCCATGAGCGAGTTCGCGGGCTTCGCCCAGGCGATGTATGAAGCACTGGTGGCCGGAAAGAAGGAGAAGATCCCGGCTCTGATGAATGCAAACTTCGATTTGCGCGACCGCATTTTCAACGTGTCGGCCGAGAACCGGAACATGGTCCTGGCCGCGCGCCGGACCGGTGCCTCCGCCAAGTTCGCGGGCAGTGGCGGCGCCATTGTCGGTACCTATGAAGACGATGCAATGTACGCTGCCCTGACGCAGGCCATGGCCGGCATCGGCTGTTCGATCCTGAAACCGGCCATCGGCTTGGGGCAGTTTCGCCCGGGACTGGAGTGAGGCAACGCGCCGGAGCGAAGCGAGGGCCAACCGTGCAGGACAGAGCCCGTGTTATACGCAAAGCCGTCATCCCGGCTGCCGGCCTCGGCACGCGCTTCCTTCCGGCCGCCAAAGCCGTTCCCAAGGAAATGGCTCTGATCCTGGACCGTCCGGCGATCCAATGGATTGTGGAAGAGGCACTGGCGGCCGGCGTCGAGGAAGTGATCATTGTAAGCTGCGCCGGGAAGCCGGCCATTGCCGAGCACTTCACCCCGCGTCCCGAGCTCCTGGCCAGTCTCCGGCAGCGGGGCCGCCGGGAAGCCGTCGCCGCCCTGGAACATCTGGACCAGATCTCGCGGCACGTCCGGTTCGTCTGGCAGGACGAGCAGCGCGGTCTGGGCCACGCCGTGCTCTGTGCCGCGGACGCCATTGGCGACGAGCCGTTCCTGGTTCTCCTGGGGGACGCGCTGGTGCGCTCAGAGGTCCCGTGTGCCCGGCGCCTGACGGAGATCGCCGCGGAGACCGGGGGGTATAGCGTGGTCGGCCTCGAACGTGTCCCGTCCGACAGGGTCGGCCGTTACGGCATCGTCGGGGGAAAGCAGCTTCGGGATCGTCTGTTCCAGCTTTCGGAGCTGGTCGAGAAGCCCGCGCCCGGGCAGGCGCCCTCGGACCTGGCCATTGCGGGGCGCTACCTGCTGACGCCACGCGTGCTCGAGTTCCTGCGCCGGGCCAGACCGGGCCACGGCGGCGAGATTCAGCTTACCGACGCCATCCGGGCGCTGGTCACGGAAGAGCCGGTTTTCGGATATGTATATGAGGGCAAGAGGTACGACATCGGGGATCCGCTGGCCTGCTTTGAGGCGGTGCTCGCCTTCGCCCGCGCTGACCCCGCGTATCGCGCCCGGTTGGAGGCATTCGGCCCGGCAGTGTGACAACCATTTTACGTCCGTCATAGAGGATTCGCATGGAGGGCGAAAGTCTCTTGAGCCGCGTCCCAGCAGCCTGTCGGACTTAGACCGTCGCGAGTCAAGACACGCGTATTTCGACAGGCTGCTCCAGCAAAACCGCACTGAATTCTGCTGGAAGACAGAAGACTTTGCCTGAAACACATCAAAACAAGAGCGGTTTTGCCAATAGCAGGCTGTCATCAACTGGCCCAAGCATGCCACAACGGGTAAGTCCGACAGCCTGCTAGGCTTCGACTTCCACTTCTCCCACGTCCAGTTCCACCGACACCGACTGGCCGAGCAGTTCCACGTTCACGCTCACCCGGGTCCCCTGGCGGCGGCGTTCGACAACCCCGCGAACCCCGCATAGCGGACCTGCGGAAACCAGGACCGCCTTGCCGGGCACCAGTTCCGGGCGCACGGTCAGGGTGCAGACCCGTGCAGCCTCCTCCATTTTGCGGATGTCGGCGAGTTCCGCCAGCAACTGCGTCTCCTGCTGAGGACTGATGGTCAGGATATGCACCACACGGTGTGATTCGATCAACCGGGTCTTGTCATTCTCCTGCAGTTGCACAAACAGGTAGCCGCGGAACATGGGCAGAAAAACCTCGACGTTGCGGCGCTGATACCGCTTGATCTCGCGGCGCAGAGGCAGGTAATGCCGGATCCCGAAGCGCGCACAGAACTGGGCTACCTGTTTCTCGCGGCGCGGTTTGGCGTGAGCGGCGGTCCAGACGGCGCCAGGGCGTTGCACAAACTCGAGCGTGGGCAGCGTGGTGTCAGGCATGCGGGGAACAGCCATTCCTGTGTTGGCCCCGAAGAACGGTCTCCGGGCGCGTCGTCGGGTCTCAGGTCTCCTCGAGAGCTTCCGGGTCGACCCGTCGAACGAAAGTCTCGCACAGCCGCCGCACTTCCTGTGCCGTACTGCACTGGACAGCCTGCTGCACCAGTTCTTCGGCTTCGTACATGCGCATGCGCCGAATCAGCCGCTTGATGCCGCCGATGCACGGGTAGCTCATGCTCAGTTCCTGCACCCCCAGGCCGAGCAGCAGCGGGGCCATCAGCGGGTCGCTCGCCATTTCCCCGCACACACTGGCCCAGATACCGTGGGCGCAGGATATGTTCATGACCTGCCGCAGCAGGCGGATGATGGCGGGGTGACAGGGCTGTGAAAGATGTGCCATCGCCGGGTTCGAGCGATCCGCGGCCATCGAGTATTGAACCAGGTCATTGGTGCCGATGCTGAAGAAATCCACGTGCGGCGCCAGGCGGTCGGCGATCAGGGCCGCAGCCGGAACCTCGATCATGATGCCGACATCCATGTGATGGTTGTACTGGACGCCGTGCGCATCCAAATCTTCGCAGGCCTGCTTCAGGTACTCCCGCGCCTGCAGCAGTTCGTCCACAGTTGAGATCATGGGAAACAGGATCCGGACCTTGCCAAAGGCGCTCGCCCGCAGAATGGCGCGCAACTGGCACAGGAAAATGTCCGGTCGGGAGAGGCAGAAGCGGATAGCCCGGATTCCCAGGAAGGGATTCAGTTCACTCGGCAGATCCAGGTTTGACAAGAACTTGTCGCCCCCGATGTCCAGAGTGCGGATGATGACGGATTGCGGGTAGATCTCCTCCGCCACGCGGCGGTAGGCGTCAAACTGTTGTTCTTCAGTGGGCAGGCCATGTTGGCTGATAAACAGATACTCCGTGCGGAAGAGGCCAATCCCCACGCCATGCGTGCGCTTGATCGCTCCCACTTCATCCGAGAACTCAATGTTGGCGGCCATCTGTACCCGGAACCCGTCAATCGTTTCGACCGGCAACGCCGCCTCGGCGACGATCTTCAGGAACCATTCTTCCTGGGCGCGAATGCGCTGCTGGTATTCCCCAAGCTGCGCCGGCGTCGGATTGATGATCAGCAGACCGCGTGTCCCGTCCAGGATGACGGAATCGCCGTTCTTGACCCGCTCCATGGCTTCATAGAGGCCGACGGCGGCCGGAATGCCCAGCGAGCGTGCCAAGATGGCCGTGTGGGAGGTGGGGCTTCCGATGCAGGTCGCAAATCCGATCACCGCGCCGCGGTGCAGCGACGCCGAGTCCGACGGTGACAGGTCATGGGCGATGACGATGCGCGGTTCGTCCAGGTGGCTGAGATCGGCCAGTTTCTCCCCCTGGATGTTGCGGATGACGCGGGCCGCCACATCGCGGATATCGACGAGGCGTTCGCGAATGTAGGCATCCTCCACCGTCTGCAGCGCCCGCATGTACCGGTTGATGACCTGGTAGTAAACGAAGTCGGCGTTGCGCGCCTGAGAGCGGATGAGCCCCTCGACCTCTTCGTTGATGATCTTGTCGCCGAGAAGCATGAGATGCGCGTCAAAGATTCCGGCGTCTTTCTCGCCCAGCACATCGCTGACGCGCACCTTGATGTCTTCAATCTGACGGTGGGAAACCTCGACCGCGCTGCGGAAGCGGGCAATCTCCGCGTCAAGTTCGGCGGCGGCGACCTCGGCTTCGTTCACCTGAGGAAACGCGCGTCCGATCAGCAGGGCTTTGCCGATGCCGATCCCGGCCGAAACCCCGATACCGTGAATGGTCACACTGTCCCCGGTACCCGTGAGAGGCGGATCATTCTTCCCCGAAGTTGCTGTTGATGAGTGATTCAAGCGCGTCTAGGGCCTCGGCGGCATCCTTGCCCAATGCGGAAACCTTGAGCCGGGTTCCCTGCCCGGCCGCCAGCATGAGCATCCCGAGGATGCTCTTTCCATCAATTACCTGCTTGTCTTTGCGAATGCTGATTTCGGCCTCAAAACGGGTCGAAGTCTGGACAAAAAGCGAGGCTGGCCGCGCATGGATGCCTAACTTGTTGCGGATGACGAACTCGCGGCTGATACTCTTGCCCATGAGCCGACGGCCTTGTGCCTGCGCTTCCTGCCCCCTGCCCCGCAGTGCCTCACACAGGAGCAACCGAAATATACCGTAATATCTTATGACCCGGTGTCCGTTTCAAATACGGTGCCGGCATGATACGGACGCAGCGGGTGATCGGCGGCGCCGAACTCGACGTTGGCCAGCCGGCAGGAGCTGTCCTCAGCCGTCCGTGCCGGACGGAACCGGGGCCAGCAGAAATGAGACCGGGATGCGCCGGATCAGGCGTTGAGCCATGCTCCCTTCCCAGAAGGCGCGCGTGCCGCTCTTGCCATGAGTACCGACCGCAATCAGGTCCGTCCGGTTCGCCGCTGCGAAGTCCGCAATCACCGACAGGGGCCTGCCCCGCCGGACGGTGGCGCTGGCCGCGCAACCCTCGTCCTGAAGGCGTTCCAAGAGGCGCCCGGCATATGCTGCCGCCTCCGTCTCCGCCAATTCGAGAAGGGCGCGGGTCGCGCTTGGAAGCAGGCTCCCGGTCACTGCCTGCGGGCCTGCCAGTGCGCCCGGCGTGGGTACCACCACCAGTGCCTGCAGTGCCGCGCCAAACAGGCGCGCCAGGGCGGTCGCGGGCGACAGCGCGCCTTCATGCTCCGGCTTCACGTCCAGGGGCAGCAGAATACGGCGGAAGGTTCCACCTGCACCGTCCGTCGGGCGCACCAGCAGTACCGGCACGCTTCCGAGATCGACGACCTGCTGAGGCAGGTTGCCGAACCACCAGTCGCGCAGTTTGCCTTCGGCGTGGGCACACATCACGACCAGGTCCGGGGTGAGTTCCGCGGCGTGCGCCGCCACACTTTCCGCGACATTGCGTACCTCCCGTTCATGCACGTGCCACGTCGCCGCCACCCCGGCCGGCAAGGCCCTGGCAGCGGTGTCGCGCAGGTAGCTCTCAGCCTCATCCCGGGCCGTGAGATGCCGCTGGTCGTGAATCGTTCTCGCGGCATGATGCTCGAGCACATGCAGAAGCGTGACCCGCGCCCCGGTTTTCAGGGAGATCGCGCCGACCACGGGCAAGACCGCTTCGGCCAGCGCCGAGCCATCGAGCGGCACCAGAAGATGGCGAAACATGGTGGTCACCCTCCCGTCAATATTCTGAGCAACAGGTACAGGTTCAGGCTCACGATGAGCGCGGCCACCGCCACGGCCAGGATGGTCGTCAGCCGACGGTTCACCAGGACACCCATCAGGTCAGGACGGCAAGTGAACTGGATCAGCGGAATGACGGCAAATGGCAGGCCAAAACTGAGGATCACCTGGCTGAGCACGAGGGTCCGGGTCGAGTCCAGCCCCAAACCGATGACGATCAATGCCGGCGCCATGGTCGCGAGCCGCCGCACCCACACCGGGATATGAAAATTCAGGAAACCCTGCATGATGATCTGCCCCGACATCGTACCCACCGCGGAAGAAGAAAGCCCGGCGGCCAGCAGCGACAGCGCAAACACATCGCTGGCGGCGCCGCCCAGCAACGGCTGCAGGGTCAGGTGCGCCTTCCCGATGGCATCCACGTCGACCAGCCCCCGTTCGTGGAAGGTCTTGGCGGCCAGGATCAGCATCGCGGCATTGACGAGCCCGGCGACGCCCATCGCCAAAATCACATCGTACGTTTCGTAGCGGAAGAGACGCCGCTTCTGCTGCGGCCCGCTGGAGAGCACCCGCCCCTGCATGAGCGCGGAGTGCAGAAAAATGACATGCGGCATGACCGTGGCACCCAGAATGCCCGTGGCCAACACCACGCTTTCCCGCCCCTGGAAGCGTGGAATGACGGAGCTCGCCGCCACCTGGGCCCAGTCAGGCCGCACCAGGAAGAGCTCGACAAGATAGCAGACCACGACCACCCCGACCAGGGCGGTGATCACCGCTTCCAGCGGCCGAAAACCGTAGCGCTGGAGCCCCATGATCAGAAAGGTGACCAAAGCCGTCAGCAGACCGGCCACCCACAGCGGGATTCCGAAGAGCAGATAGAAGCCGAGCGCGGCCCCGAGAAACTCGGCCAGGTCCGTCGCCATGGCCACCAGTTCCATCAGCCCCCACATGTTCCAGGCCACCCAGCGCGGATAGTGATCCCGGCAGAGCTCGGCAAGATTCCGACCGGTCGCGATCCCGAGTTTGGCGGACAGCGCCTGGATCAGCATACCGATGAGATTGCTGGCGACCACCACCCAGAGCAACAGGTAACCGAACTGAGCCCCGCCCTGCAGGTTGGTGGCGAAGTTGCCGGGGTCGATGTAGGCCACTGAGGCCACAAAGGCGGGCCCCAGGAACGGGAGCAGACGGAACAGGCCCCGACGCCGGCTCTGGCCGTCCAGCACCTCGACGGCCGCGGCGGCCGTGCCGCCGGCAGCGCGGGACGCTGTCTGGGTTGTCTGTGCTTCAGGCATGCGAGCGCTCCCCGCTCTCTCCAAACGGAAACAGGATAACTGACCCGCGCAGGATTACAAGGCACCTAGCAGGCTGTCGGACTTACCCGTTGTGGCATGCTTGGGCCGGTTGGCGACAGCCTGCTAACGGCAAAACCGCGCCCGGATTAGTGTCTTTTTATGATTCGGCACAAATTCGGTCAATTTCCGCGCGGTTTTGCATGAGGAGCCTGTCGGAAACTGGTCACAACAGCTCGCACCACGCCTAAGCCCGACAGGCTCCTAGCGCGGGATTCCGAACTGCGGGGGGGTGTCTATCCGCCGCACAACCCGTTGCGCCCTGCAACTATTTTCCTGGCGCCCGCTTGCTTTTCGTTGATCATCGGGTAAAGTAATTGTTGTTTGGTCAGTTGTCCGAGAAAGGCAAGACTTGTTTGGTTTCCAAACCTGCAGCTTCTTATCTCGCCAGCCGTTCCGATCTTTCTGGGCCGAAATCTAGGCCTCTTTCCACATGACCCGGAAAGCAGAAAAAGCGGGTCAGCAAGTCATCGCAAGGAGAATGAACGATGGGTAAGAAGTTGTACGTTGGTAACCTCCCCTACAGTGTCGCGGACGCGGATCTGAAGCAGATGTTCGCCGGTCATGGGACCGTGACGAGCGCCCAGGTCATCATGGACAAAACCACGGATCGCAGCAAAGGCTTTGGTTTCGTCGAAATGAGCTCGGACGCTGAAGCTCAGGTCGCCATTGCGGCCCTGAACGGCAAAGACATGAACGGCCGGCCCCTGACCGTGAACGAAGCTCGGCCCCGCGAGGATCGCGGTAGCCGTGGCGGCGGCGGCGGCGGCTTTGGCGGCGGACGCAATCGCTTCTAATCGCTGGCCCAGCCAGTGAGAACTGACCCCCGGCTTCGGCCGGGGGTTTTTTGCTTTCCCCAGCAGGCTGTCGGACTTACCCGTTGTGGCATGTTTGGACCGGTTGACGACAGCCTGCTAGCAGCCTGTCGAAATACAGGTGTTTTTACTTGCGGAGGTCTAAGTCCGACAGGCTGCTAGCCGGCATTCACCTTGTTGAAATGGCCTCCAGGCCGAGTATAATGAGACCGTAACCTCGGGAGTTTTCACGATGACGGCGACACGCCAGCGGCTGGCTCACGCGTTCTGTTCGTGCCTGCTCGTCCTGGTCATGTCCATGCTGCGGCTCACGGCCCAGACCGTGACGGTGCCGCAGACAGCCGCAGGAGAATTCATTTCCGCCCTGTCGGCTGCCATTGAGGCGGAACGCCAGACGCTCCACGCTCTGCGGCAGGTTGCCGGCGAAGTCCTGCAGGATCTTGAGATCAACGAGCCCAAGGAGCGGTACTTGGCCTTGACCGAGGACGCCCTGACGCTGCACGCGTCTGCCCCTGCCGACGCGCCCGGCATGCCAGCCACGACCCGCACTATCCTTGAAGGGACACTGAAAGCCCTGAACCCCGAACCTGAGCCGCCCGTTTTCACGGTGCTCGACGAACAGCAGAAATGGACGCAACTGACAAAGGAATTGGACACTGAGGCGCGCCGGGCCAGCCAGGAACTCGACGCTCTGCGTCTGATCCGCAAAGCACAGACCAGCGAGGGCAAGAGTCTGGAGAGCCTGGTCCAGGCAGAGCACGTGATCGAACTTCTGCGCAAAGAGCGCGACACGCCGCGGGCCGCCCGCACGGCCCAGTTCGTCCGCGAACAGATGAATGCGCTGCCGCCACCGGCACTTTTCACGCATAGTCTCGGGATTGACCTGGTACTGCTGACGCTCGAGCCGCCGGTTTATGTCAGCAAGCAGCCCATCACCTGGAAGCCGTTCAGTCTGTTTCTGGCCAACTCCGGTCTGCCCCCGGCGGCACTCCCCTGGCCGGCCTCCGTCGTCAAGTTCGACCCCGCCAGCCGTAAATACACCGCCGCCGCCGTGGACGCGCCCGTGACCCAGCTCTCCTACGACTTGGCCGTCGCTTTCTGCAAATGGGCTTCGGCAAAAGCTGAAATTGCCCTTGAACTGCCCCAGGTGACGCACCTGCGCCGCGGCCGCCAGACCGAGACCCTGGCACTGTGGACCAGTACGGCATGGGCACCGGCCGACGCCTTCGCCCAGGAGATGCAGTCACGTTTCGCGGTGCGGATGTTCACGGTCTGGGATCCGCTCCGGAGGATCAGTGCCGGCGAGACGGTCGGCGAAGTCCCCTTCGCCACGCATCCGGAACTTGGGTTCCGGGTGGCCGCTTCCATCGAAACGGTCAAGAAGGCACGGCTTCAGCGTTTGTACTCCGAGATGAACCTGCCGCCGGAGAACAGCAGCGCCAGCACAGGCAAAGCAACCGAGAACCTGCCATGAACCCAATCACGCCTGGCGGAAGCGCGCCCCGCACGATGGCCCTGCTGCGATCGTGGGCGGCCTGGCCGAGAAGTCTGTTCCTAGGAGTCTGTCGGACTTTATTGATTGAATTTCGAACCAAACTGCCTCAGGAGACGCGGTTTTGCCTAGAGCAGCTTGTCGGACATGGGGTAAAACCGCTTACAAATGCAAAGCCCGACAGGCTGCTAGCTGCGCTCCTCGCCGCTGCCCTGCTGCCCGGCGGCTGCACGACGCCACGTCCGACGGAGCTGCGGGGAGCCATCGACCACACGAGTGCCGAATCGGTTCGCCAGCAGGCTGACTTCGACGTTACCCTGGCACCGGCCCGCGACGGGTCTGTCTGCCTGCGCTTCACCCGCATCGAGATCACCACCTCCCGCGTGACTCGTTTCTACGAGAAGTACATCGAGTACAAGATCCCGGGCGAGACCGACCCGTCGAAGAACAGGAAGGAACTGCTGCCGGGCGAATACATTCCGGTGCCGGGAGAAGAGAAGACCGAGTCGCGCGTACTGGGACCGTTGGCCGCTGCCACGCTTGACATTGCGGGGACGAGTGTCACCACCGACGCTGGCGGCGTGGTCTGTGACACCGGCGAGATGATCCTGGGCCAGTTTGACCGGCAGAAACTCGCCGACAATGCCGAAGTAACTCTCCGCATAAGCCATGCCGAGCTTGGGGAGAAGAGGCTGACCATCACCCGGAAGAAACTGCTGGAGGCACTCGGCATCCCGCAGGACGTGCAGGGTGCGACCTCGGACGAGGGGTTACGTGCCCAGGTTCGGCTGGATCCGGTCGCGCCGCACGCCGGGGACCGCGTCCGCGTCACCCTGCTCGTGGAGAATCAGGGGCTGAAGCCGATGGCAAAGGTAATCGGGCGTACCTTTAGCCGGCACGCATGGTTGAATGGCCGAAACTTCTATCTTGGCACCGTTCTCCCTCAGAGCAAGCGCGCTTTTGTGCGGACGGTTTCCGTCCCGGCCACCTTGCCGGCGAGCGATGCCGCGGTCTTTGCCACCCTGGGAATCTGGAATCTGAACACGGGCGATCAGCTCGCCGCAGAGAGGCCGGTGGCCGTTCCCTTCACGATTCCGATCTCTGTCGCCTCCCCCGTTCAGCGCTGACGGAGACCTTGCCTTGTCTGCTGTGCATCCCTTCAGAGCCGTGCGTCCGACGCTGGAAATGGTGAAACGCGTCGCTGCCCCGCCCTATGATGTGGTGTCCAGCGCCGAAGCTGCCGCCCTTGCCAGCGGTAATCCGTACTCGTTTTTCCACGTCTCACGTTCCGAAATCGATTTGCCGCCAG
>Ga0247841_10010380_pt1 | contig 12699 bp, 6 predicted proteins | sample LaCruzMarch2015__2_FD_192410 | JGI IMG/M metagenome (GOLD analysis project Ga0247841, IMG submission 192410) | Freshwater microbial communities from meromictic Lake La Cruz, Castile-La Mancha, Spain - LaCruzMarch2015_18m | ecosystem: Environmental > Aquatic > Freshwater > Lake | place: Spain... | reverse complement strand
AAACATGGTTGACCTTGACAGTAACCCGACAAAACTTATCGAAGTGGTTGAAGTAGGCAAACAATTACTTATGACCCGCGGCTCACTTACCACCTTCAGTATAGCTAACGATGTGGCAAAATATTTCGCCATTATTCCTGCAATTGCTATTTCTCTATATTCAGGCAAAACCGGCATTGGACCTCTTTCCGCCCTGAATGTAATGAACCTCGGTTCGCCTCAGAGCGCTATTTTGAGCGCAGTAATTTTTAATGCTATTATCATTATCCTTTTAATACCATTGGCATTAAAGGGTGTTCGCTACAAACCGGTTTCTGCCAATTTAGCATTAACCCGTAACCTATTAATTTATGGATTAGGAGGTATTATTGCCCCTTTCATTGGAATTAAACTTATTGATATTTTAATTAATTTGTAAAAAAGTTAAAAATGAAAACGCTCATTATATCTTTAAAAATATTTTTGTTTTTTACTATACTGACAGGAATTGTATATCCACTTTTCGTTACAGGTATTGCACAGCTTGTATTCCCTGCAAAAGCTAACGGCAGTTTGATTGTAAAAGACAATAAAATAATAGGGAGTGAACTTATCGGGCAACAGTTTGACAGTTCCATTTATTTTTCGTCCCGTCCTTCGGCTATTTCATATAACCCTTTGCCATCGGGAGGTTCAAATTATAGTTTGACCAACGTAAAGTTGAAAGAGCTTGTTATCGCGCGTAAAAAACAATTTATTGCATTTAATCAATTAGACAGTCTTACCGCCATCCCTTCAGAAATGCTTTTTGCTTCGGCAAGCGGACTTGACCCGCATATTTCTCCAAAAGCAGCTTTATTACAGGTAGAGCGAATTGCCAAAGCCCGTAATTTCGACAATATTCAAAAGCAAAAACTTATACACTATATAAAAGACTTCACGGAGTCTCCACAGTTTTTATGCCTTGGAAAAGAAAGAATTAATGCATTATTGCTAAATTTGGAAACGGATAAAATTAAATGAACAGTTTCGACGATAACAGGCCAAATCCCGATGAGCTTTTAGCTTCTTTGATTAACGAAGAAGAAAAAAGTAAGCGGGGTAAACTGAAAATATTTTTCGGTATGTGTGCGGGTGTTGGCAAAACATACACCATGCTGCAAGTCGCCCATGCTGAAAAGTTGAAAGGTAATGATATAATTATCGGGTATGTTGAAACGCATAACCGCAAAGAAACTTCTGATTTGGTGGAAGGTTTTGAACTTGTTTCACGTAAAACCTATGAATACAAATCCACAACAGTTAAAGAAATGGATTTGGATGCTATTATTGCCAGAAAACCTCAAATTGTTTTGGTTGATGAGCTTGCACATACCAATGCCCCTGGAAGCAGGCATACAAAACGTTATCAGGATGTTCAGGAGATTCTCGAAAACGGCATCAATGTTTACACAACATTAAACGTACAGCATCTTGAAAGCCGTTCCGATACCGTAGCACAAATTACCGGAATCATAATTCGGGAAACAGTGCCTGATGAGATTTTTGAGAATGCTGATGAAGTAGAGTTACTTGACCTGACACCCGATGAATTGCTGCAAAGGCTTTCCGAAGGCAAAGTTTATACTCACGAAAGATCAAGAGAAGCCATAGAAAATTTTTTCCGCAAAGGCAATATTACTGCCCTGCGTGAAATGTCATTACGTATTGTCGCCGACAGAGTGGATAAACAACTGCATGATTACATGCAGAACAAACATATTCGTGGTCCCTGGAAATCGGGTTTGCACCTTTTGGTTGCAATTGATTACCGTCAACAATCTACAAGGTTATTGCGCTGGGCTAAAAACCTTTCCTATTCGATGGGGGCGAACATTCAAGCTTTATACGTTGAGACCTTGCATAAGCTTACACCTAAGCAACGTGAACAACTAGATAAAAATTTCAAACTTGCAAAACAATTAGGAATTAAATTCCGGATTATTACTAATTACAATGTTGTAAAAGCAATTGTTGATTTTGCCCAAAAAGAAAATATTACACATATCATTATAGGAAAGCCTCGCGTGCGGAATCTTTCATCAATGTTAATACTTGGAAATTTTGTAAACAAACTAATACGTTATAGCGGCAATATTGACGTATATGTACTTGGTTCCGACAGCCATGCAAAAGACTATTTCAAAAGCAGGTTTTCTATTCTTCCCTTTACATCAAATATCCGCCAATATCTGATTACTTCATTACTTGTTATTTTATCTTCTATTGCCTGCTATCTTGTTAGGGATTATGTCGGATACCAGGTTATATCGTTTGTCCTGTTATTTTTGGTTTCTATACTTGCTTTCTTTTATGGAACAGGTCCTATCCTGCTCGCAGCAACATTATGTGCTATGATATGGGATTATTTTTTCATTCCTCCCCAATTTACCCTGCATATTGAAAAAGCAGAGGATGTGCTAATGCTCATCATGTTTTTTATCATTGCTTTGCTTAATGGTATTCTTACATCGAGGGTTCGCCGCCAAGGAAAGAAAATAAGGATTCGCGAAGAACGTACCCACGCACTTTACCAGCTTGCAAGAGAACTTACAATGATATCAGGAATTGATGATGTTACTAAAACTGCCCTGAAATACATTCAGAAATATTTCAATTTAGATTGTGCTATAATCCTGAAAAACGAATTAAACCAACTTGATAACCAGGTTAGGCATGATACTAAAATAAAACTTTCGGAAAACGAATTAAGCATTGCAACCTGGGTTTATAAACATTCAGCTAAAGCAGGAAAACACACCGATACATTGCCATCCACTGATTATACATTTTATCCCTTAACCGGAAATACCGACAATATGGGGGTTATTGCTGTTGAACATACCAACGTATTTACGCACGGGGAAGAACAATTCTGGGAGGCGCTTCTCTCACAAATATCCGGTAAATTAGAACGTGAGTTTTTGCGAAATGCTGCAAAAAAAACATATATATTGAATGAATCGGATAAACTCTACAAAACCCTTTTCAATTCCATTTCGCATGAGTTGCGTACTCCTGTATCCACTATTATGGGAGCTTCCGACACGCTTTTATCTCAAAGTTTTCCCGAAGAAACAAAATTGAAATTGTATTCTGAAATTAATACAGCCTCTGTTAGGCTAAACCGCCTGATCGAAAACCTGCTTAATATGTCCCGTCTTGAATCAGGGCGAATATCCCTACGTCCGGATTGGTGCGATGTCCATGATTTGACTAACAGGGTTGCTGAAACCTTTCAACAAGAGTTAAAGCCGTTTGACCTGTCAATAGTTATTCCCGACGACATGCCGCTGGTGTTCATTGACTTTGGGCTTATTGAACAGGTATTGTATAATTTGGTTTTGAATGCCACGCAAAATGCCCTTGCAGGAACTAATATAAGACTCAAGTTTTTTTACGATAACGGATTTCTAACTATTCAGGTAATGGATAGGGGAAAGGGGTTCCCGGCATCTGAATTATCATTGGTTTTTAATAAATTCTACCGCGGGAAAGATGCGAAAGCAGGAGGTACAGGTTTAGGTTTGTCAATAGTGAAAGGTTTTGTTGAAGCACATGACGGTACTGTAATTGCAGAGAACCGGCAAAATGGCGGAGCAATATTTACAATTAAAATTCCTGTTAAGATTTCTAAAATTAATCCGATATAACAAGTAAAAGAAAATAATCAGATGCTATGCCACCAATATCCTTTCAGTTTTATTTTCTCGACTTTATAACCCACTGCCGAATCAAATTTATTTCCGTCATCACCCCATGCAAGCCTGGCAGGCCCTGTAACATCTGCAAGAATATATTTCACTTTATTTATTTCAATATATTTTTGTTGAGGGCTTGGAATTCCTTTAATGGCAATAAGAGTGTGATCATGACCTTGGTAAAGTAAAACAATATCTTTTATGTCTACCAGGTAGGATAAGATACATACAAAAAGAACCGCCTTGGAATCACAGTCGCCATACATCCTGGTCAGCACTTCGGGTGGAGTGAATAAACCATGTACCTCCCATGTGCTGTCTTTTATTTCAGGAATGCCATACGGAATATCCTGTACAAATTTCATTGCCATTTCAATCCGGCTGACACGGCTATCGTTGTTTTCATCTAATAATGTATAAATGATAGCTCCAGCAATAGCTTTACAATATGGCCTGTAAAAAGAAATAATCACACTTTTATCCGGCTTTAAGATATTCCCAACCTGTTTATAAAATCCTCTTTTAATTGCTTTGTTTCTCTCTTTTGTAATTTGCGTCGTTGCAGTAATATTTTCATAAAATGATTTCGGGACACCATAGCGGGCAATATTTTTCAGTGTTTTCTTTAAATCAAAAGAGAACGCAAAAGTCCGCATTACATCTTTTTGATCTTTAAAAGTGTAAGTTATCTTGTATTGACCGCCTGCATTATCTACTAGATATTTTACATGACTGTTACAGGAATAATCTTTAGGTGTTTGTGCATTGACAAGACCTGTAGATAAAACCACAAAACATAAGATGATATTTTTCATAAAAACCCCCAATTAATTCAGTAAAATTACTCCAAATGATTGAAATTTATTACATAATTTTATATTTTTGAAGTATTGGAATTAATGAATTAATATTTTTAATTTTTATTTATATGGAAAACAAAGACATCGCTTTTTACAAGTTTGCGCTTGATCAGGCGCATAAAAGCCTTTCAGAAGGCGGTATCCCGATAGGTGCCGTTTTAGTGAGTAATGATAAAATCATAGGAAAAGGTCATAATCAACGTGTGCAAAAAGATAATCCGATATTACATGGTGAGATGGATTGCCTTCAAAATGCCGGCAGACAGAAGAATTATAAAGGGATGACGCTATACACAACATTAAGTCCATGCATGATGTGTTCAGGAACTATTGTCCAGTTTAAAATACCAAGAGTGGTAATAGGAGAGAATGTTAACTTTGATGGTAATATTGATTTCCTGAAAAGTCGTGGGGTAGAAGTAATATTGCTGAATGACCCACCCTCTATTGAAATGATGAAAAAGTTCATTCAAGAGAATCAGGTGCTTTGGAACGAAGATATTACGGAATAAATTTTCAAATTATTTTATTGCTATATCCGGTAAATAAAGACTAAATATCATTACTTTTGCACTAACGAAACCCAAAACGATTTTTCTTTAATTATTATCAGTTATAAATATACTTATACCACTATACTATGAAAAAAACGATCCTCATTATAATAGGAATGTTTTTATTTTACTCAGCGTTTTTATACTCTCAGCAAACAACAAACTATCAAACCGGAATTGATCCGGATACAAGGACTCTCGATACTGGTTTGCCTGTAGGAACAACTAACGGGGTGTATAGCGTTACCGAACAAACCGGCGCGGCAAATTATTCTGTTCCTATTACTATACCGCCAGGTACAATGGGAATGCAGCCAAGTATTACAATATCGTATAATAGCCAATCGGGGAATGGTTTATTAGGTTATGGCTGGAATTTATCAGGACTATCGGCTATTACAAGAGTAGGTCAAGATTTATATAACGAAGGGAATATTAAAGGTGTTGATTTTAGTAGCTCTGATAAATTTGCTTTGGACGGAAACAGGCTTGTATTAAATAGCGGGACTTATGGTGCAGCAGGTTCAATTTATTATACTCAAAATGAAACTTTCTCTAAAGTTTCTTTAAAAAGTTATAATTTAAAAAGTTATTTTAAAGTAGAAACAAAAGATGGTAAAATAATCAGGTATGGTTACGATAGTCTTAATTGTAACAGCAGAATAGAACTTGGAAGTTCCACCGGTCCTGTTTTAGCATGGTTAGTAACAGATATTACAGATAAAATGGGGAATTATGTAAGGTTTTATTATCATAAAGATTATACAAAAAATGAATTTTGGATAGAAAGGATAGATTACACAGGGAATACAAATACCGGTTTAGCTCCGTATAATACAATAAACTTCTATTACGAAACCCGCGCCGATATGAATAATGTATATATAGCAGGTTATAAATTGCAGAATAATGTTATACTTGGTATGATAAAAACCTTCAACGAAGGCAGTTTGGTAAAAACTTATGATTTTGAATATACAAAAGATGCTAATAATTTATATTCCGTTTTAAATGAGATAAAAGAAACCGGAAGCGACGGAAGTAAATTTAATTCTATTGTTGTCGGGCAAGGTGCTGCCGGTTCTAATTTTCAAACCAGCGCTTCTAATGTTGTTGCCGGACAAACTGTTGATCTTTTTTCCGGCGACTATAATAACGATGGCTATTCAGATATAATAGCTGCTACATATTTATATACACCAGGTACAAATAATCTTCCTGCTTTCAAATACCATACTAACCTTAAACTTTATCTGAATAATAAAAATGGCTCTTATAATCAAACATCAACCCCTATTACTCTACCTTACACTTATAGTACAATAGAGGGTTATGGTAAAATTCCAAACCCTTTAGATTTTTCAAATAATGATTTTAATGGCGACGGACAGGAAGATATTTTAATAAGTACAAGCCATATTAATGTTTATGGTAGTATTAGCCAAAGAACATTAGACAAATTTAAGATATATTGGTCGCAGGGAAATTCTTTTTCAACTTCCGCAGATTATTTGCCTAATACTTTTAATAAAATAAATGCTAATGGTAAATTTTTATGCACTGGTGATTTTGACGGTGATGGCGCATCTGATTTTATTACAATATTAAGCGATGGTAATACTTATCAACCGTTTATGTATTCCCCAAAACACTGGAATCCAGCAACAGGTGTATATCCTTATAAAATAAATAATACTGGTGGCATGGAAATACATTTCGGGAAAATAGATAAATTATATGCAATTGATTTTAATGGTGATGGTAAAGATGAATTGATGGTGGTCAGCAATCAGGGTAATGGTAGTGGTACTCCTTCTACTACACAGATTTTTTCTTTTTCAAGCCCATCAGATCAAGGACCAACTGGATTAACTTATGATGTAACTGCTACTCTTTTATATTCCAGCACTACTTATCTTATAAACTCATACGAAACAATACCAGGCGATTTTAATGGCGATGGCAAAACTGACTTTCTCACTTGCAGTAATGGTGGATCATGGGCTATTGCTTATTCTGCCGGGACAAATTTCGAAATAGTTCCAATTACTTTTTATGAATACATTGGATATAACCATCCTAATATCCAGGTTAAAGTGGGAGATTATAACGGCGATGGGAAATCTGATATATTAGTTGCATACAATTACTTCGTTGGTAATGTAGCAACAACTTCAAGAAATAATCTTTACATATCAAATGGCATAAGTTTTACATATAATTATAATATCTTTAATAGTACTTTAGGACTTACTCCTTTGTTATCCGGTGATTTTAATGGCGACGGTAAAATAGACGAGATAAACAGAACTTGTTATACATTGCCTTTTGATATATTTTATTTTGATAAAAACGGAAAAGAATTGTTAACTGCAAAAATTGCTGATGGATTAAATTTTAAAACAAATATTAATTATTCATTATTAACTAATGATGCTATTTATACAAAAGTAGCAAACAATGGAGATGTAATTTGTATTCAAAAACCAATTAATGTAGTTTCATCAGTAAGTACCAGTAATGGTTTAGGTGGAATTTTCACTACATCTTATAAATACGAAGGACTAAGAGTTCATTATAAAGGTTTGGGTTTATTAGGGTTTTCAAAATATACTCAATCAAACTCAGATGGTAAAATTATTTTGTATTATGCATACAATAATAAACTCGGTCTTACAAATCCAGCGGGCCGCTATTGCAACATATATTTGTCACAAAAAGAAACAAAAAATTCAACTAATAATCCGGTTAGTAATGAAATGTTTACTAATAAAGAACAGTGTTATGGATGGAAGAGAATATTTTCATATACAAGTTCAATATATTCTAAAAATTATGTTTCAGGTATTGAAACCAATACTTCAATCGGATATTATGTATCGCTTGGTAATTTAAGTCAAATAATTACGCAATACAAAAGTGGAACAACTGTTCTTGCACTTAAATCTGAAACTTATCAGAACTATATACAAGCAGGAAGTTGGTGTGAAAATAAATACCAAAAAAAGATTATTGATATTGCTCGTTATATTAGTGGTAGTTCTGCTATTACGACGCATAAAGAATATACTTGGGATTCAAACAAAGGAATACTATTATCAGAGAAAGATAATGATTATAATGTTACAACTTCATATACCCCCGACCCAAATTATGGTGTAATTACCCAAGTTACAACTTCTGGCGCTGATTTTCAAAACAGAACGGTTAACATGGAATATGATACTAAAAAACGATTTGTAACAAAAACAACAAAAATTTCGAGCCCTGTAAATATTGTTAATGAAGCATTATACGATTCGAAATTTGGAAATGTAATATGGAGCAAAGATGAAAATGGTTTGATTACTACCAATACCTACGATGGTTTTGGCAGAATAAAAGAAATTACTTTACCAACCGGGAAAAAAATAACAACTACAATAAACTGGGCTAACGGGCAAGGACCTGCAAATTCATTATATTATACAAAAACAGAAGGCAATGGAAGTCCTTATGCTATGGAATATAAAGATGTACTTTGCCGTACATTGCGCAAGCAAACCGAAGGGGTCATCTTATCAGGAGGCAACATACCAGCGTTTAACATAGTAATATTTAGTGATAATATTTACAACACGAAAGGACAACTTTGGAAAACATCGTATTTAGATCCTGCCGGTGCCGTAAAATGGACACAATACATTTACAATGATCCTTATGATCGCTTAACAAGCATTAGCTCTCCCGTTGCTACAAAAACATATAGTTATACAACACCCACATCAAGCGGCACAAGCGTAACCGAAACAAACACATCGGTTACTCCGAATCAATCGAAAAAAACAACAACAGACCTGACAGGATTAGTTTCTTCTGTTGCAGACCCGGGTGGTACTATTACGTATACTTATAACGGCTTAGAACAGCCTAAAACAATAACCGGCAATGGTTCAACAACAACTATTACGTATGATAATTACGGAAGGCAGACGTATTTAACCGACCCAAATGCAGGACAAACACATTATGAATATTATTCAAATGGTGAATTGAAAAAGCAAACCGATGCCAAAGGCAATGTTTACGAAATGACTTATGATAAGCTTGGAAGAATATTAACTAAATATTGTTCAACCGATGGCACATACACATACAACTACGATACTGAAACAAACGGTAAAGGTAAAGTTGCTTCTATAACTCATACTAACGGAACATCGCAACAATTCAAATACGATGTATTAGGCAGAAATTATCAATTCATCGAGGCAATTTCAGGAACTAATTTCACTACAAATTATTCGTTCGACGATTATGGTAATATCACTCAAATAACATATCCTGGCGGTTATAGTGTAACCAATTCCTTTGATAATATTGGTACTCTTACAGAAGTTAAACAAACTTCGAATAATACTTCTATCTGGAAATTGGATGCTATGAATTATATGCAGCAAATTACCCAATACAAAACGGCTAATAATAATATTACAACAAATAAATATTTCGATGCAGTTAATGGCAACCTTAACGAAATAAAAACCGGTACTATTTTCGATTATTCATATACTTTCAATCCGGCTATCGGCAACCTTATGCAACGAAAAGATAAAAAACGATCGCTTACTGAAGATTTCACCTACGATAATTTGAACAGGTTAAAAACATCAACAAAAAACGGAACATTGGGTTTAACAACAAACTATTCGAATAATGGAAACATTAAGGAAAAATCAGATGTAAGTACAAGTTTTTACATTTATAATACAACCCATCCCAATGCTGTTGAAAAAATTCAGAATGGTGTTGGAAATATTAGCAATTTAACACAAACTATCGCTTATAATGCATTCAATAAAATTTCGCAAATCACTGAAGATGCAACAACAAATAAATTAATATTTACTTATGGGGTAGATCAGCAGCGAAAGAAAATGCAAACGTATGTAAACAATAATTTAACTGCAACAAAATATTATACCGCCGGCTTTGAACGCGAAATAGCAGGCAGCGCAACTACCGAATGGAATTACATATCAGGCGGCGATGGCTTGGCTGCAATATACCGTGTAGCAAATGGAACAGGAACACTTTACTGGGTAGCAAAAGACCACTTAGGTTCAATAATTGGATTATACAACAATAGCGGAACTATGGTAGAAGAATTTAGCTACGATGCATGGGGGTGCAGACGCACACCCGCAACATGGGCTTATATTACAGGCAATCCCTCAAATTTAATAACCCGCGGTTATACGGGCCACGAGCATTTGGATAACTTTGTACTAATAAATATGAACGGCAGGCCTTATGATCCTGTGCTTGGTCGCATGCTTAGCCCCGATAATTATGTGCAGAATGCTTCCTCTACCCAATCGTTAAACCGTTATACATATTGTAATAATAACCCTTTAAAATATATTGACCCTGATGGAAATAATCCATTGCTTATTGCTGCATTTATTGGAGCCATTATAAATGTTGCAACTCAAGCTTCGCAGGGAAATATAAAAAGTTTTGGCGGTTTTTGGGCAGCTGCTGGAATTGGAGCGGGCGCTGGTCTTTTGGGAGGCTTGGCTGGGATGGGAGCAACAACAGTTATGGCTTCATATGGTATTCAGGGTGGTATGCTTGGGGGAATGGCGGCAGGCGGCGCAGGTGGCTTTGCAGGTGGTTTAAGTTTAGGAACAGCCAATGCCATGGTATTTAATCATATGGGTTTCGGACAAGCAATAAGTACGGGAGGAATAAACATGGGCATTAATTATGGAATTATGGGAACTGTAACTGGCGGAATTTTTGGTGGAATTCAAGCATATAATAATAACTGTGATGTTTTAACAGGGGATCCATTACAACAATTATATTTATATCAAAATGAAAATGGAGGAACTGGAACTTTTGATGCAACCCATTGGGATAATGATCGTGCTCAATATAGTAGCGGAAATGCCAGTGATTCAAAAGCAAGAGAAGTTTATAAAGATACTTATGTTCATAATGAGATTGATTTAAGAACAAATACAGATATTCCTTCTGAAAAGACTATTAGCATTCCTAAAGGTTACACAAAAAATCTGGTAGTGAATTATGATAGAGTTAGTGCTGGACAACAAATTATGTTTAATATTAATAATGGTCAAAGAATAATAACTACTCCAATAGGAGCTCCAGCCGCAACTTTAACCATTAATAATGTTCAAACACTTAATTTTTCTATTATTGGCGCTCCAACAAGCACTTCAATTGGAACAATAACTGCATATACACGGGTTCACATTATCGGGTTTTATAATCCGTTAAAATACTTCTTCAGATAAACAAATTTTTATGAAATATTTTATAAGCGTTTTCATTATTATTAATTGTTTTATTTCCATTGGTCAGAATATACAGAATAATCTTGTATTAAATCCGGGTTTTGAAATTTATACAGGATTACCACAAGTATTATATGCAAGTGATGGAATATCTTATTGCAAATATTGGTCAATACCGGATATGGGTTCTGTTGATTATTATAATGAAGATAATAATTTTGCACCTTGCAAACGTTTTGGTAAAAATTATCCTCATTCAGGGAAAGCTTATATAGCCATAATTCCTATTTATTGGAACGGATGCATGGAACATATAACAGATTCATTAAAAGAACCATTGCAAAAAGGGAAAAAATACAAAGTTGATTTTTATATTAAATATGCGGGAGATTCTTCTTATCTTATATGTTCAAATGTTGGCGTATATTTTTCAAAGAATAAATTTCCATTTAAAAGTGATATATCTTTTTATAATAAAATCATTACACCCGATATTAGGGCGCAGGTTCAAAGCAAAACAGACGAATTTTTAAGTGATACGACTTGGACATTGATATCAGGTTATTTCATTGCAAATGGAGGAGAAAGATATTTAACTTTAGGAATGTTCTATAATGAAAATATTTTAACAAATTCAATTGACAGATTTGTGAATTATAATATTGATTGGGATAGTAATAAAAGAAAGATAAGATTTTTTAAAAATAAATATAATCAAAAAATGTTAAAAGTAAATCCAAATTTTAAAGGGGAGATAAATTATAACACTAAATGTCCGTATTATTTTATAGATGATGTATCGGTAGTATTGGTTGAAGATACAAGGAAATGAAAGGAAATTAGGAATAAGTTGCATTACTTCAAGCTCGGTTTGAGTGCATTATAATACTTGCAAAATAAAATAATAAAAATTTTAAATATTCAATTATGAAAAAGTTACTTATTGGCATGATTTCCTTTTTTTCAGTTAGCTGTTATTCACAAACAGTTTATATAAATGGAGGAATTTCTCATTCTAAATTAGATTTAACATATAGGGCTTTTAATGATGAAGAAACAAAATACGAAGATGCGCTTTTGGGCAGCTCATTCTTTATTGGCGATGAATATTTAAAACAAAAGAATTTTTCATTAAGTACTGAAATTGGAATTTACCAGGCAGGCGGACAATACAGTAGTGAAGAACTGAATAAACACATGATGTTTAATTCACCGTCAATTCTCCGGTTTAAATATTTTTCAATAAATACCTGTTTTAATTTTA
>Ga0247841_10010379_pt1 | contig 12700 bp, 11 predicted proteins | sample LaCruzMarch2015__2_FD_192410 | JGI IMG/M metagenome (GOLD analysis project Ga0247841, IMG submission 192410) | Freshwater microbial communities from meromictic Lake La Cruz, Castile-La Mancha, Spain - LaCruzMarch2015_18m | ecosystem: Environmental > Aquatic > Freshwater > Lake | place: Spain... | reverse complement strand
CCGAGAAGTCTGAGATCAGAAACAAGATCCGCAAGGGAATCGAGAGTAATTGTGAAGTGTGGTTGGCCGGAGTTGAGCTTGCTCTAGAAGATTTTTCCAACATTGATCTCTTGCCATCAAAAATACTACTTTGCGGCGGCGGCTCACTTTTGCCAGAGATCAAAGAGTATTTGGAGAAGAAATCTTGGTCAAAGAGGTTGGCGTTCGCAAGACAGCCCAAGGTAGATTTCATTAAGCCAAACCAGATTACAAGTGTTATAGATGAAACCAAGAAGTTAGTGGGTTCTCAGGATGTGACTCCTATGGCACTCGCAAATATTGCAATTGATCTTGCGGGTGATCCCGGAGTTGTCGAAGGAGTTTTTGATAAGATAGTTGATGGATTGAGAGCATAAGCAGCTAATTTCTAATGATTAATTATTAATTTCTAATCAAACTTTAATTTCTAATGATTAAATGTTTAAAAATTAAGTTATTAAAAATTGAATAAAAATTATAAATTAAAAATTAATTGATGTGTGCTTGCTCGGCTAAGCGTTTAGGATTAAAATAAGAGACAATGAATAAAGTAATCTATCTTGAAGCGGATACTGAGATCACGGCAGTCATCGACCGGATCAAATCAACTGAGACTGACGGTGTAGTTTTGGCGTTACCTCGAGGGTCGACGCTTACCCAGAGTATTGTTAATCTGAAACTACTAAAAAGAGTCGCCGATGGTCTCGGAAAGACTATTTTTTTGGCGATCAAAGATAAAGTCACAACCAATCTTGCGAAGCAGGTTGGGATTCAGGTCTTTGATAAGGCTTCGGATGCCGAAAATGCCGCATTGGAACCAATCCAAAAAGAAACGGAAATAGAGGATGAAGAAGACATCGATCCGGCATTTAAATCATCAATCAGAGTTAAGACATATAACCGTTTTGGTCAGGAAGAGGACGATAGCAGGCCAACTGATCCCAAAGATAATGTCTTTAAATATGAAGATGAGGATGAAGGGGAAAGTGAAGCTGAAGAAGAGAAAAGTGTCAGAGTCGAGACAACGAGTGATGATCTAGATGATTATCTTCAGGAAGATGAAGAAGAGTCGGAAGAACTCAGTGATGCTGAAGGGCAGAATAATGAAGACGATACAGATAATGGCGAGGAAGAGGTAGTCAAAGTCACTCCTAAAGTCGATAGAGTTGACGATGATCATATCGAAAAGATACAAAAAGCTGAGCTTCCCAAAGAAATCCCTTTAAAGATGGCGAATAGGCCGTTGATCAAAGGCGAGGTTATTGTCCCAAAATTTCCGATTCAAAATCTCAAAAAAACTGATCCGAAAGCAAGTGATCACAAAGCAAAGAAGAACCCAAGATTTGCCCTCATACTTTCAGGATGGCTTACTTTGGTCATTCTAGTTTTTGGCATCCTTTTCTATATCTTTGTCCCGTATACTACAGCTTCAATGCTTTTAAAAACCGAGGAATACAAAAAAGATTTTGAGCTAATGATTGATAGAAACGCAAATACAAATGCATTTGCAGAGTCGGTGCCAGGAGAACTAATCGCAGTTGAGAAAGAACAGACAAAAAAATATCTTACGACCGGTAAAAAAGATATCGGCGAAAAGGCGAGAGGAACGGTAACCTTTTCCAATTCCCTGAGTTCGGATGAACAGTTGATTGCAGCCGGAAGCAAAATTACTTCAAGTGATGGAAAAGTCTTCCTGCTGCAGAGCGCAGTCAAGATTCCTGGGGCAACCACCTCAAGTTGTAAGATTGTGGATGGAATTCCTAAATGCGAAACAACTCCTGGAACGATTGATGGTATCGTTATTGCAAGCAACAATGGTGCCGAATACAATATTGCTCCAGCCAAATTTACTGTTACCGGTTTTTCCGCAAAGGTATCGGCTGAGAACAAGGTGGCATTTGCCGGTGGAATTTCACGGCAGTTGCAAGTTGTTACTGAAAGTGATCTTATCAATGCTGAAAAAGATCTAAAAAAAGAAATCGTTGACTCGCTTAAGGCTGATCTCGGGAAATCAATGGATGACAAGAAATACCGGTATTTTGAGGAAACCATCAGCGATGAGGTCGTTTCAATCGGAACGGATAAAAAAGCTGGCGATGAAGCAGGGGAATTTGAATATAAAGTCAAGGCCAAAATATTTGCGATCGGATTTATAGAAAATCAGGCTAAAGATGAAGCTATCAACATTGCCGAGAATAGCCTAGACGAAGGCAAGATGCTTGTTAATGCTGATCAGACACAGGTGGATCTTGCTCTTGCTGAAGCCAACAATGATGACGGAACTCTAAAACTGAAGGCCTCTTTTGCGGGAAGATCTGGAGAAAAGATAGATCAGTCTTCGATCCGCCAAAAAATGAAGAACAAAAAACAGGGCGACGCTCTCGATATCTTAAAATCATTACCTGGTGTGGATGATGCTAATATCAAAAATTGGCCGAGTCAACTCCCCTTCACCGCTTATCTTTCAAGCCACATCATCATAAAGTATGACTATTCTGTCGAGTAGATGACTTTTGTTCTCAACTATTTTCGTCTATAATCAGTATATGATTTTAGCGATAGATTATGGCAAAAAAAGGATTGGTCTTGCTTTAGGAATTGTAATTCCTCGAGGTATCGGCGTTATCGACGGTGCTCTAAAGGAAGATGAAATTCTAGAGAAAATCAAAAAAATTTGTGATGAGAATGACGTTGAAAAAATTGTCATCGGCTTGCCTTTCCGAAGTCAGGGTGAGATTGGGTCGTTGGGTGATGAGATAAAGTTATTCTCTATCAATCTTTGCAGTCAGACAAATTTACCTGTCTTCTTTCAAGATGAGCAATTTAGTTCCAGTGAAGCGGAAAGGTTGATCGGTAAAATCAGTAAGGATACAAGAAGAAGTGGTAAAGTGGATGAGATCGCTGCCACCCTGATTCTTGAAAGTTTTCTAGATAGAAAAGAAGATATCAAGCCTGATATTGAGCCGAAAAAATGAAGAAGCTAAAAATAATTTCAATTATTGTCGTTACAATTCTCGCGGTGGTTCTAATCTCTTTTGCCGCAGGGATATTTTATATTAAGAAAAATTTATCTGGCTCCGGCCCGAACCTTTCCTATCAGATAGTAGAGATAAAAAAAGGTGATTCTGTAGAAATGATTGCTGATAAACTTTACGACAAAAATATTATTTCTTCCAAGCTTTTTTTCAGGTTGTTCGCCGAATTTTCAGAGAAGACTCCGAAATATGGTTACTTTCAGATTTCACCTAAGGCTTCGATCTTAGAAATAACTGATCAAATTTCTAGTGGCAAGTCCATCGTCGAAAAAATTACAATTCCAGAGGGATGGCGAGCGGAACAGATCGCCCAACTTTTGGAGGAAAAAGGCATAATCAAGAGCTCGATATTTCTAGCTGAAGCAATGAAGCACGAGGGAAAACTTTTTCCTGACACCTACTTTTTGCCTCTGAATGCGAATATTAAGTTGATCGTCGATCAATTCACAGATAATTACATGCAGAGAACGAAGGCGCTTGAAGTAAGCGATGAGGATCTGATGATTGCATCTATTGTTGAAAGGGAAGCGATCAATGATCAGGAGCGGCCATTGATTGCAGGTATCTATAAAAATAGACTTAAAATCGGTATGAAGCTTGAGGCTGATCCAACAGTCCAATATGGGAAAGATACAAACCAGATCAAGGTACTTACTGCTAAGGCTTTTTCGGAATACAAATTTTGGAAACCGATCACGCTCAAAGATTATAAATCTGTTGATTCGCCATTCAATACATACCTGATTCCAGCGTTAATGCCTGGACCGATCTGTAATCCAGGGATTAAAAGTATTGAAGCAGCAATAAATTATTCCGAACATGATTACCTTTTTTTCCTTCAGGCTGATGGCAAAATCTATCCAGCCAAGACTGATGCAGAACATAACAAAAATAGAGTCAATGTGCTTGGAGCCAAACTATAGAGTCGGAATATAGAATATGGATTATAGAATATAGAATATAGTGTTGAAGAGCTAAAATTTGGAATATGGAATACCAGGAGATAGACCGTTCGAATAACCTCTTTTGCATTCAATAATCAATAATCAATAATCTAGCTTCTGACTCAACTTGACCGCCAGTCCGTTTTTAACTATGCTAACAATGCAAAATTAATATGAGGCTTAATGTTAAATCCTTTCGATAAAATTTTCGCCCGATTCTCAAATGATATTGGAATCGACCTCGGAACAGCCAACACCCTTGTTTATGTCAAAGGTAAGGGCATTTTGATTAGAGAGCCGTCTGTTGTTGCTATCAACAAAAAAACCAAGGAGATTTTGGCCGTAGGAGAGGAGGCTAAACGAATGGTTGGCAGAACGCCGAGCCACATTGTGGCGATCCGCCCTCTCGTCGACGGGGTTATCTCGGACTTTGAGATTACCGAGCAAATGCTCAAGTATTTTCTTGATAAAGTTCACCGTGAGCGCTTTTCTCTGATTCCAAGACCTCGGGTCGTCATCGGCATCCCTCATAGTGTGACGGAGGTAGAGCGGCGTGCTGTTGAGGAGGGTGCGATCAACGCGGGAGCAAGAGAAGTATATTTGATTGAAGAACCAATCGCAGCAGCAGTAGGGGCAAGACTTCCAATCCAAGATGCTTCAGGAAGCATGATAATTGATATTGGCGGCGGTACAACAGAAGTTGCTGTTATTGCTCTCGGTGGGGTAGTTGCATCGCGGTCTCTTCGAATTGCCGGCGACGAAATGAACGATGATATTATTCAATACGCCAGAGAAAAATATAATCTACTTCTCGGAGAAAGAACAGCCGAAGAAATCAAAATAAAGATCGGATCCGCCATCGAATTGAAGGATAAACTTGAGGCGCCTATGCGAGGTCGAGACCTTGTCTCTGGATTGCCAAAAGAGATAATAATTGATGATTCTCAGGTTAGGGAGGCTATTAAAAAATCAGTAAATTCTATTTTGGAAAGCGTAAGAGTCACGATGGAAGAAACGCCGCCAGAGTTGCTTGCTGACATTATGGATAAGGGCATAATTCTCTCCGGCGGAGGTGCTTTGCTTCGTGGTCTTGACCGACGAATTGCGTCAGAAACTCAAACTTTAGTTCACGTTGCTGACGATCCTTTGACCTGTGTCGTCCGAGGGACTGGAATTGTACTAGAGGACCTGGATTTGCTTTCCGGCGTCCTTTTGCCCAGAGAATTTAACAGAGGATAGGAATGAAAAGAATTAATTTCTATTTCATTGCATTTTTAGCGGTTGTGGTCGGAATTTTAATTTTTTCTCCAAAAATAAGCAAAGCTGTCAGAAGCTTTTTTGTCGGTAATACTGCGCCTACCGGCTCGTTAATTTCTTTGGCGAGCCAGAAAATCCATAACTCCTTTTCTTTCATAGGGAGTATTTCGCATCTCCGAACAGAAAATAATAATCTCGGGGAAAAGATCGCCGAACTCGAAATTGATAAGAGCAAAATTGCCGAACTTGAGATAGAGAATCGGATTTTAAAAAAAGAATTAGGGTTTAAAGATGAAAGCGGCATCAAAGAGCTGATTCCAGCCAGAATAATTGAGCGCGATCCTGTTTTTTTTCTTGATCATTTCGTTATAGATAAAGGCTCGGAGAACGGGATTCATGGAGGCGCGGCCGTTCTTTCACTTGGTACCCTTATCGGGCTAGTGAGGGAAGTTTATCCGGACTATTCCAAAGTTGTTTTGGTAACCAGCAAGGATTCATTGGTTCAGGCTATGCTCCAGAATAGCAGAGCGAAAGGGATATTGCGGGGCGGTATCTCTGGCCTATATCTCGAAAACATAATTCAGGATACCGATTATCAGCAGGGGGAATATGTCATTACTTCCGGACTTGGTGGTAAAATTAAACAAGGTATTGTCATCGGCAAAGCTGGCGAGATCCAATCATCAGACTCAGGAATATTTAAAAGTATTATAGTCAATCCAATTGTTGATTTGTCCAAATTAGAAACAGTTTTCATCGAAAAATGAGTAAAATTTCAAAAAATCTTGCGATAATTCTTTTGGCCCTGGTTCTTGTATTTATCGATGTTTATTGTTTTAGTTTCTTGCCGATTGGCGGAGTGGCGGTTCTTTCATCTTTTCTGGTTGTCCTAATTTTTGCCCTGTTTTTAAGACAGGATTATATTATTTTATCGCTTTCTTTGATTATCTTTCTCTCGGTATTTTCCTCGCTCGAAAGTTGGGTCTCAATTATCTTTTATCTGGTATTGCCATCACTGATTATTTATCTGAGGAAATCATTTCTGCCTGAGCCTTCTGTCGTCGCCACAGCAATATATTTTATCACAAGTCTGCTCTTTTTCGGCTCCTTCCTTTTCCTTGACCTCGCAGATCTGAGCTCCAAATCATTCGAGGTAATTTTGCGCTTTATATTGCTAAATACCGGCTTTGGGCTGATTTTCTTTCTCTTCTTTCGAAAAATTTTTCAGAAAACCTCAACAAAAATTAAATTTTAATCGTTTGGCCATGGATATCTTTGGTAACTTTTCAAAACTGAAAGGTGATAATGATAAGCGAAAAGTCTTTCGGAAGAAGGAGCTAGATTTTTCATATTCCGACCTGACTCTCGAGCCTGTTGGCAAGATCGAAAGCAAGGAGAGTGTCCGTTCGATTTTTATGATAAAAGCTCTAATCATCTTTTTATTCTGCATCGTGGTTTTGCGACTATTCGACTTACAAGTTGTGGAAGGGGATATGAATCAGAGCTTAGCAGAAGGCAATAGGATTAGGCCTAGGATAATTGAGGCTAATCGCGGCTTGATTACAGATAAAGACGGCTATTGGCTTGCTCGAAATAAGCCAGATTTTGCTCTTTCGGTTTATCCGTCAGATCTTCCTAGAAAAAAGAATGAACGGGAGGAGATTTATTCTAAGATTGCGGCGGTTTCTCACTTATCTGTTGATGAGATAATGACGACAATCCAAGGAAACGGTTCTTTGGCCGACCAACACGCTAAGTTGTCGTCTCTTGATATGGTCATACTCAAGGATAATATTTCACATGACGATGCACTTCTTTTAGAGGAGGAAATTGTGGGTTTGTCCGGCGTGTTTGTTTCAAAACAATCGATGAGAGAGTATCTGACGCTCCCGGGGCTTTCGCATATAATCGGGTATACAAGCAAACTCTCACCTGATGATATGAAGAATAAAAAAGAGTACAATCCCTCCGATCGTATCGGCAAAACCGGACTGGAATTTCAATATGAGGAAAATCTTAAAGGGATAAATGGGGTTGAGCAAATTGAAGTAAATTCCCGCGGACTTATAACAAGAGTTATCGTAGACAATCAGAATACAGAGCCGGTTCCAGGCGAAAATATTTCGCTCTATTTGAATAAAGAAATGCAAACGAGGAGCGCCGCCGCCCTTTTGAATGGAATTGAATCAGCAAAACAACTAACTGGTGACGATACTGTCAATTCTGGCGTTGCCATCCTCATGGATGTCCATACAGGAGGTATTATTGCGAGTGTCTCTTTGCCGGATTTCGATAACAACTTATTTGCCACAACAATTTCTAGTAACGACTACAAAAGGCTGATTGAAGATAAAACGAATCCAATGTTCGATCGTTCGATTAAAGGCAACTATCCACCAGGATCTATTTCCAAAATAGTATTAGCGGCTGCTGGTTTAGCAGAGGGTGTTATTAGTACCAATTTTTCCTTTGATACGCCATCCGCGATAACTATTGGCGATTACTCTTTTCCTGACTGGAAGGATCATGGGGTCTCGGACATAAAAACGGCGATTGCTGAATCCAATAACATATTCTTTTATATGATTGGCGGAGGTTTTGAAAAAGTGTCAGGACTGGGCATGACAAAGATAGAAAAATGGTGGCGGCTCTTCGGACTTGGAGAAAAGACAGGGGTTGATCTACCTGGTGAGTCAGATGGTTTTTTGCCGACTCCTGGCTGGAAGAAAGAAACTAGAAACGAACCTTGGTATATCGGCGACACATATCATGTATCTATCGGCCAGGGCGATCTTCTTGTAACCCCAATGCAGATGCTTCGTGCAACTGCCGCAATTGCTAACGGTGGCAAGCTTGTTAGTCCGCAGTTTGTCAGCAAGGTGACGGATGACAAAGGAAATGTACTTAAGGAGTTTAGTACCAGGATCGAACGGGAAAACTTTGTTCCAAATAGTGTTCTTGAGACAGTCAGAGAAGGGATGAGGTCAACTATAACTGATGGTTCGGCGCGGAACTTGGATGATTTGCCATTTACTGTCGCCGGGAAAACAGGCACAGCTCAATTTTTGAATAACCAAAAAACTCATGCCTGGTTCACCGCTTTTGCTCCTTATGAGGACCCTGAGGTTGCAGTTATTACCTTCATTGATGGTGGTGGCGGTGGTCATGAAATCGCCGCTCCAATAGCGAAAGAAATACTCAGCGCATATTTTTCCTTAAAAAACTAAAGGATAAAACATTGACATTTTCCTGATTTTTTGCGATATTATTTTCATAATAAAGGGAAACAAACACACGGTTTTTACGCCGTGTTTATAATTTTTTAAGAGGTGCACCATGAGCAACTATGTCACTCCAGAGGGACTCGAAAAAATAAAAAGTCAGCTCGAAGGGATCAAAGAGCAACTTAAAGACGTCGCATTCAAGATAAAGGAAGCTAAAGATCTTGGTGATTTATCTGAAAACGCTGAATACCATGAAGCTAAAAACCATCAAGCTTTTTTGTTTGGCAAAGAACTAGAATTAGAGGAAAAAATAAGGAACGCCCAGATCATCTCTAAGGCAGTCTCAGATTCTATTACCGTAGGCTCGAATGTTGAAATTGAAGAAGATGGAGATATTGAAAAATATGAAATAGTCGGTTCTGACGAATCGGATCCGCTGAAAGGCCGTATCTCAGTTGACTCTCCGATCGGCTCAGCATTAGTTGGCCACAAAAAAGGTGATAAGATCAAAATAGCTACACCGGGTGGCACATTACTTTTCACTATCATCAAGGTAAATTAGGAACTATACGATAATAAAGTTATGAAAAACCCCGGGATAATCTCCCGGGGTTTTTCATTGTATGCTGCTCGATTGTCCGGAGATCTGCCTGGGTCTATCGCAAGGAATATTCAAAATGGTATCGATTATTCGCTATGATTATGTTATAACTATAAAAGATTGAGGGTATAATGGTTTATCGTTTTAAGGAGTCTTATGCTAGATATCAAGCTGTTGAGAGAACATAAAGAAGAAATCCAAAGGAAAATTTCCCGTAAAGGCTCCGATTCTGCTTTAGTTGACCAAGCGGTTGAATTGGATCAGAGGCGACGTGAATTGATTGCAAAGCTTGAGGATAATCAAAGCGAATTGAACAAGCACTCAAAAGAGATCGCCACTTTCCATGGCCAGCAAAAAATTGATGCGATAAAAGAAGCTAGTACAGTATCTGAGAAGATCAAACAGCTCAAGCCTGAGTTGGATCGGGTTAACGCAGAATACAGGAAGACGATGCTGGCAATTCCAAATCCACCTGATGATGATGTGATCGACGGAGCATCTGACAAAGAAAATACTACGCACCACACTTGGGGAAATCCAACTGAATTCAGCTTCAATCCTAAAGAGTATTTAGAGTTGGCTTCAGACCTGGATCTTATAGACATCGACCGAGCTGCCAAGGTTTCGGGCGCGCGCTTTTACTATCTAAAAAGAGAGGCAGTCTTATTGGAATTGGCGATCGTCCGTTATGCGATGGATGTGTTGACTAAAGAAAATTTCATTCCAATGATCACACCTGAAATGGTAAATAGAACAACGATGGAAGGTGGGGGATATCTGCCAAGCGGCGAGGACGAAATCTATAAAACTCAAGATGATCTCTATATGATCGGCACGGCAGAACAGCCCTTAGCTGGTTATCATATGAATGAAACTCTTGAGGCAAGTCAAATGCCTCTTCGATACGCCGGTTTTTCGAGTTGTTTCAGAAGAGAAGCAGGAAGCTACGGCAAAGATGTCAGAGGAATTCTGCGAGTTCATCAGTTCGACAAGATTGAAATGTTCAGCTATGTGCTGCCTGAAGATTCTAAGAAGGAGCATGATTATCTTGTCTCTCTTGAGGAGAAGCTGATGCAGGGTTTAAAAATACCATATCGTGTTGTAAATATTTGTGCCGGAGATCTAGGCGCGCCAGCTTCAAAGAAATTTGATATTGAGGCTTGGATTCCAAGTGAAAATACTTATCGGGAGACACATTCATGCTCGAACTGCACGGATTTTCAATCTCGCCGATTGAATATCAGATACAAGAAGAACGGCAAATCCGATTATCTGCACACACTGAACGGAACGGCTTTTGCTATTCCTCGGCTTCTGATAGCGCTTCTTGAAAATTTCCAACAAAAGGACGGCAGTATTGAGATTCCTGAGGTTTTGCATAAATATACTGGTTTTTCCAAAATCAAAAGGTAAAATTTGACTAGGAGGTAAAATGAAGATCGAATTTCACATCAAAGATGTTGTTATCACCGAGAGTCAGAGATCTCTTGTCCAGAGCAAACTTTTGAAGCTGAAGAGATATATAAAGGATGAGCCGCTTTTGATCGATGTCTATATGACGGATCAATCAGGCGGGTTGAATAAAGGCGGGGTTGATCAGTCTGTTCGACTCAGCGCAAATTTTCAAAATGAGAAAATATTCGTAGAAGAGATAGACAGTAAATTGATGCGAGCTTTTGCTTATTCTTTCCGCAGGCTTGAGCATCAGATGCAACAGTTCCATGAGAAAAGAATCGGAAAGGGAAAGACGATATCCAACAAAGTGAGAGATGCTTTTAATTTTTTCTTTCGTAAAAGGTAAGAGTAAGAGAGGGTAATATGGCAGGAGACCAAAGTAGCGACACAAAGGATCTAAAGGTAGAATATTTGCCTGACGATGGTGGAGTTAAAGTCAACGGGGTATGGTACTCAAGTTTAGCCTCGTTCTTTGAGGATCGCGAGGCACTAATTAAAAATACCAAAAAGTAATTGTCAGGTTTGATAAAAAATTCGGGCAACAGCTTGTTGATTAAGCGTTTGCTAAATTGTATTTAGGGATAGGAAGTGCTAGGATATGAGGTGGATTTTATCCGTTTTTTTGATTATTGGAGAGAATTATGGGATTACTCGATCTTATATACAACCCTAGTAAAAGAGTCATTGGTTCGCTTGAGCGTAAGGTTGAGGCGATCAATCTTCTCGAGCCCAAGATGGTCAAGCTGACTGATGAGGAGCTAAAAGGCAAAACCCTGGAATTCCGCAAACGGTTAGTGGACGTTTCCGGAGATGAGCTAGTCTTGGCTATCGATAGACTATCAATTGAGGCTTTTGCCGTGATGAGAGAGGCGATGAAGAGAGTCTGGGGGGAACGGCATTTTGATGTTCAACTTGTCGGTGGACTGGTGTTGCATCAGGGTAAAATCTCTGAAATGAAGACTGGCGAAGGCAAAACAATCGTTGCCGCCCTTCCTCTTTATTTGAACTCACTTTCCGGACGGGGAGTCCATCTCGTGACTGTCAACGATTATCTTTCGAAGCATCAGGGCGAAGGGATGGGCGAAGTTTATCATTTTCTCGGACTATCAACCGGGGTGATCCAAAGCAATCAAGAGACATACCGCTTTTCAAAAAAACATTTTTATAAACATTACTCTGAATGCGAAGGTCTAAATCTTGAGCCGTGCACACGCAAAGAAGCTTATTCTTGCGATATAACTTACGGAACCAACAATGAGTTTGGTTTTGACTATCTGCGTGACAATATGGCACCGAATTTGGAGCAATGCAGCCAACGTGAGCTAAATTTTGCAATTGTTGACGAGGTTGACTCCATCTTGATTGATGAAGCCAGAACGCCGCTGATTATTTCGGCTCCAGCTGAAGAATCGACTAGCATGTATCAACAATTTGCTGCGATAGTACCGAATCTTAAGGAGGAAGCAGATTATACTGTCGATGAGAAAGACAGAGCATGTCTTTTGACCGATGCTGGTATTGCTAAAGTGGAGAAATCATTGGGTGTTAAAAATATCTATGAATCAAACGGAATTTCCTACGTACATCATATCGAGCAGGCTCTAAAGGCGCATACCTTATTTAAGAAGGACCGTGATTATGTTGTTAAAGAAGGCGAAATTGTAATTGTCGATGAATTTACCGGAAGACTGATGGTCGGGCGCCGATATTCTGAAGGACTTCATCAGGCAATCGAGGCCAAGGAAGGAGTTGAGGTCAAGCGGGAATCTCAGACATTGGCAACGATCTCCTTTCAAAATTTATTCCGCCTTTACGATAAGCTAGCCGGTATGACCGGTACCGCCGCTACTGAAGCCGAGGAGTTCTATAAGATATATAAGCTTGATGTTGTTGAAATACCGACAAACAAACCGGTAACGAGGAAGGATTTTACTGATAAAATCTATAAAACTGCTGCCGCTAAATACGAAGCTATCGTCAATTCGGCCAAAGAGTTAAATCAGAAGGGTCAACCTATCTTGATCGGCACTGTTTCAGTGGAGAAAAACGAGCTCTTTTCCAGACTTCTTAAACAGGCCGGCGTCAAGCACGAAATTCTAAACGCAAAAAACCATGAGAGGGAAGCAAAAATAATTACCACGGCTGGACAAAAGGGCGCCGTGACGG
>Ga0247841_10010376_pt1 | contig 12705 bp, 12 predicted proteins | sample LaCruzMarch2015__2_FD_192410 | JGI IMG/M metagenome (GOLD analysis project Ga0247841, IMG submission 192410) | Freshwater microbial communities from meromictic Lake La Cruz, Castile-La Mancha, Spain - LaCruzMarch2015_18m | ecosystem: Environmental > Aquatic > Freshwater > Lake | place: Spain... | reverse complement strand
AGCGCTTTGAAGATGAAATCTTGATAAGCGGGTATACTTAAAGACGAAAAAGATGTTTACAGGTATTATTGAAGAGATAGGCTCGGTAAAGGAAACCGGGCAGACAAGCCTGGCCATAAATGCCGCAAAAATATTGGGTGATGTTGCATTAGGGGACAGTATAGCTGTGAATGGCGCCTGCCTCACCGTAATCGATACCGGCCGGTCGGGTTTTTCGGTTGAAATAATGCCTGAGACAAGGCGGTTGACCAATATTGGGACTTTGCGGGTTGGAGACAAAGTGAACCTCGAACGGGCCTTGCCGGCACAGGGGCGTATCGGAGGGCATTACGTGCAGGGACATGTGGATGCCACAGGGAAAGTGGCCGGGCTTGTCCGTGAAGCCGGTGCGGTCATAGCCCATATTGCCTGTCCGGAAGAGGTCTTGCGGTACCTGGTAAAGAAGTGCTTTATTGCAATCAATGGAGTTAGCCTCACGGTTATTAATTGTGACAGCGCACAGTTTTCCGTTTCGCTGGTACCATATACTCAGAAAAATACCAATATAGGACTTTTGAAGCAGGGACAGACGGTCAACCTGGAAGCAGATATTATGGCCAAGTATATCGAGAAATTTTATCATCCAAATAAGCAAGAAGGTATAATCAACCTGTTGAATCAGTATGATTACCTAAAAACGAGGTAAATGAATGGCATTAGCTCCGATATCAGAAATAATTGAGGAAGTTAAGCAAGGTAAATTCATCATTATCGTTGATGATGAAAACCGCGAAAATGAGGGGGACCTGGCTATTGCGGCGGATAAGGTAACTCCTGAACTGATCAACTTCATGGCTACCAACGCCCGGGGGTTGATCTGCATGCCCATAGTTGGCAAGAGACTTGATGAACTGCGGATACCGCCCATGGTGCAGGAGAACACATCGAAGTTCACCACTGCTTTTGCAGTCTCAATTGAAGCTAAAAATAAAACAACCAGCGGCATATCGGCTTTTGACAGGTCGATAACCGTGAAAGCCGTGATTGACCCGAAGACAAAGGCTGAAGATATGGCCATGCCGGGGCATATGTTTCCCCTGCGGGCCAGGGAAGGTGGCGTGCTGGTACGCGCCGGCCATACTGAGGCTATTGTGGACCTTGCCAGGATGGCCGGGCTTTACCCGGCAGGTGTTATCTGTGAGATTCTTAATGAGGACGGGACAATGGCGAGGCTGCCGCAGTTGGAGGTAATGGCAAAGAAATTCGGGATTAAAATCGGCAGCATTGCTGATTTAATCACGTACAGGAGGCGTTCCGAGCGGTTGGTTGAAATGGTAGCCGAGGCGAAATTTCCTACCAGGTTCGGTGCTTTTACTATTATGGCGTATAAAAGTTCTGTCGATACGGATGAACATGTGGCGCTCGTGATGGGTGATATAACCACTAATGACCCGGTATTGGTGCGGGTTCATAGCGAATGTGTTACCGGGGATGTATTTGGCAGCCTGCGCTGCGACTGTGGGGACCAGGTCCAAATGGCTATGAAAATGATTGCCGGTGGGGGCAGAGGTGTTTTTCTTTATATGCGCCAGGAGGGCCGCGGCATAGGTTTACATAATAAATTGAGGGCCTATGAATTGCAGGACCAGGGCATGGACACGGTGGAGGCCAATATCGCCCTGGGCTTTGATGCTGATTTGCGGGACTACGGTATCGGCGCTCAAATACTGGCAGACCTTGGATTGCACAAGATACGCTTATTGACCAATAATCCCAAGAAGATCATCGGGCTTGAGAGCTATGGGTTGGAGGTTGTTGAAAGCATCCGTCTTTTAGCCACACCAACCGAATATAACAAGAGTTATTTAAAGACTAAACAGGATAAACTCGAGCATTTGTTGACCATAGATGAATAGTTACCCGGTATTAACTGCAGGAGGACTTTTATGTCTAAAACTTATCAGGGCATGCTGGCTGGAAAAGGATTCAAATTTGGCATAGTTATCTCGCGGTTCAATGAAATAATTACCGGCAGGCTGTTGGAGGGCGCTAAAGATTCCCTTGTCCGCCATGGCGTGAATGATCAGGATATAGATATAGCCTGGACCCCGGGAAGCCTGGAGATACCCCTGGCCGCCAAGAAACTGCTGGAAACAGGAAAGTATAACGCGGTAATTTGCCTGGGCTGCGTAATCAGGGGAGGGACACCGCACTTTGAATACGTGGCATCTGAAGTAAATAAAGGTATCGCCAGGCTGAGCCTTGATAGCGGGATACCCGTAATCCAGGGCATTATTACTGCCGATAACCTGGAGCAGGCGATCGAACGGGCGGGCGCCAAAGAGGGCAACCGGGGTTTTGCCGCAGCCAATAGCGCCATAGAAATGGCCAGCCTTATCAAAAGTTTCGGGGCATAAAAGCCGGTGCGGCGCCCTATTTGACAGCAATTTGATATTAGGATACATTATCTCCGTTTACGGAGACTATTTCCGCCCCTGATTTCCTTCAGTTTGAGAGTATGTTTTTATGATTATGGAGGTTCACTTATGACCAGGAAAACAGTCATTGCTGCTGTTACAGGCTTAATCGCAATGGCACTTATCATTGTGGGTTTAATTGGCATTCCCTCTGTAAGCGCTGGGCAAATCGATAGTAACCAGGATGTTTCCCTGTCTATCCTTCGTGATGATGCCCAGCTGGCGGAGAAACTGGAGTTGATCTGCCAGTATCCCGTATTGAGCAGCTACGCCGGGTTGAATTACTCTTACAGCATCAGCGTCACGTATTCGGGTGGAAAAGAATCGAAAATATTCAACCTGAAGGCGGTTGTGCCCGAGGGTTTTGTATCCGTGATAGCGCCCGGTTATGGAGAAGGCCAGGAAATCGCAGCTATCCGCCTTGATGCAAACAAAGGCTATCCCGAAACGGTGAAGCTGTCTGTAAGGCCTTATACCTGGAAGGTCCCCCTGCCGGGAGAATACCCCGTCACTTTTGAAGTCAGCAGCGGTGATTTGAAATCCTCGATCGTTCTTAAAGCCATAGTTACGGCGAACTATGACATGAAGATAACAACCCCGGATGGCAGGTTAAATACCGAAGCTACGGCCGGGCAGGACAGCAATTTTACCGTGGTCATCGGCAATTCAGGTTCCGCGGACCTGGCTAAGGTTGAAGTAAGCTGCAAGGCACAGGATAGGCCCAACGGCTGGACGGTGACCTGTAAACCGGACAAAATCGACCTGCTTAAGGCCGGTGATACCAAAGAGATACAGGTTACGTTGAAGCCGTCCGAGAAAACCATTGCCGGGGACTACATGCTTACCATACAGTCTGAACCGGAAGCCAAAAACGCATTTACCAACCTGCAGATAAGGACCACCGTGCTCACACCGACCATCTGGGGTTGGGTAGGTGTGGGCATCGTTATCCTGGTAGTGCTGGCTCTCGCAGTTATCTTCGTACGTTTTGGCCGCCGCTAAAATCAAAATGGATAATAACACGGTTATAGAGGCGCAAAACCTCACCAAAAAGTACGGCAAATTCGTTGCTGTTGACGGTATCAATTTGAGCATTGCCGAGGGCGAGGTCTTTGGTTTCCTGGGCCCCAACGGCGCCGGAAAAACCACTACCATTCTGATGCTGATGGGTTTTAGCGAACCGTCATCAGGCAGCATCAGGATAACGGGCCATGACCCGGTGCGTGAACCGGTTAAGGTAAAGAAAGTCGTCGGCTATATGCCTGAGAGGATCGGTTTTTATGATGACCTGACGGCCCGGGAAAACCTGAGGTATACAGGCCGTTTGAACGGCATCGAAAACAGGAAACTCAATGAAGTCGTTGACAGGCTGCTTGAAGAGGTCGGTTTGAAGGAAAAGGCCAACCAGTTAGTGGGCAAGTACTCACATGGCATGAAGCAGCGCCTGGGCATCGCCGACGTGATGGTCAAACAGCCAAGGGTGGCCATCTTTGATGAGCCCACGTCGGGCATTGATCCCGAGGGGACTGAACAGGTATTGGCCCTGATCCAGAATATGGCCAAAGAGAAGGTCACCGTGCTGATATCGTCTCACCAGTTGCACCAGGTGCAGAGAATATGTACACAGGTCGGGATTTTTTCCAGCGGTAAAATAGTTGCCTCAGGCCCGGTGGATAAATTAGGCAGGGAAGCGTTGCGCAAAGGGAAATTCAACATCATATTGCCCATCGCGCAGATTGCTCCGAATGTGCGTGAAGATATTTTAAAGATACCGGGGACGGTCAGTATCGATAACATAGCTAACAGCACGGTAGTGGTAGCGGATGACGATATAAGCAGGGCGCTGGAAGAAGTGGTTTACCGGTCTACCGGACTTAAGGTCCAAATGAAGGTCGAGGAATTTGAGCTGGAAGAAATATATATGAAATATTTCAAAGAGTCGTAGATATGTCAGGCTTATTAGAGATTTTTTGGAAGGAACTGGCCGACAATTTCAACAGCAAAAGGTTTGTCATCCTGTTTATGCTTGTTTACCTGGCGGGGGTGGCCACGATTTATATTGCCGCCCAGAATATCCGGTCAATGGTAGGTGATTCCACAAACAACATATTCTTAAGTCTTTTTATTGTTTCCGGCAGCAATATACCTTTCTCGTTTCCCCTGTTCATGTCGATTTTCATCCCTATCATCGGCATCTCGCTGGGTTTCGATGCGGTAAACAGTGAGAGGACCAGCGGAAATTTAAGCCGCCTTCTGGCGCAGCCCATCTACAGGGATGATGTCATCAACGGCAAGTTCCTGGCCGGCCTGGTCATGATCGCCGTACTGGTCATAAGTGTTGTTACCCTGGTAGCCGGACTGGGGCTGCGCATGATCGGCGTGCCTCCTGAAGCTGAGGAGATACTCCGTTTATTCATGTTTATATTTGTGAGCGTGCTATACGGCGCTTTCTGGATGTCGCTGGCCATACTTTTCTCAGTGGTATTTAAGAAAACATCGACATCGGCGCTTACCTCAATTGCAATATGGTTATTCCTGTTTCTTTTCATGAGCTTGATCGCCAACCTGATCGCCGGGGCCGTGAGTCCCGTCAACCAGGATTCGACGGTCGACCAGGTAGCCTCATTCGATTACCTTTACAGGATGATTAACCGCTTTTCCCCCGGCACTTTGTATGCGGAAAGCATCCAGGCTATCTTGCTTCCTGTACTTGGCACGAGCAGTCCGACCATGATGATGATAGGGATTTACTCCGGCCTGAGGCCCGCGCCTTTACCGCTCAGCCAGAGCCTGTTGATCGTCTGGCCTCAACTTGTCGGTTTGATTGCGCTCACCGCTGTGTGCTTTGCCATCGCCTATATAAGGTTTATGCGCGAAGAGATACGCGCTACTTAAGGGCCTTGCCCAACCCGCAGACACAAACTCCTTAAGCCGGTAATACAGTTTATTGCTATACTGCTTAAGGCAGGCCCGTTTTCATATAAAACAGGGAGGAGTACCGGAATGATTTTAAAAGCTTTGACGGTTGGTTTCATAGCGACTAATTGCTATATAGCCGGTTCCGGTGTTACCAGGCGCTGCATGGTTATCGACCCGGGCGCCGACGCGAAGTCGATCTTGAAGACGCTTGAGAGCGCCCAACTGACGGTCGCCATGATCGTGGTTACGCACTCGCATTTTGACCATATCGGGGCGGTTGGCAGTCTGAAAACTGCAACCGGCGCAAAGCTGGCGGTGGGTTCGGGACCGGGAAAACAAGCCCCCGGCGCCTTCGTTAAGCTGGTCGCCGCAATGTCCGGAGGTTCAGCCCGCATACCTGAACCCGACGTTTATTTAAAAGACGGAGACAAGGTCGACATCGATGACCTGCACTTTGAAGTGCTGTTTACCCCGGGACACAGCCCGGATGAGATTTCTCTATATGGACACGGCGCTTTATTCAGCGGAGACACGCTCTTCAATGCCGGGATCGGCAGGACGGATTTCCCCGGCTGCAGCTATGAACAATTGGAAAAAAGCATAAAGACAAAACTTTACGTGCTACCTGATAATACTATCGTTTATCCCGGCCACGGGCCGGCGACCACAATCGGGAATGAGAAAAGGGGCAATCCCTTTATCAGGTGATTGCCCCTTTCCAGCTATTCTTTTCCTGTGTATTAGACAAAGAGCGGGCAGAGTACCAGGGTGATCGTTGCGAGTAGCTTTACCAGCACGTGAAGTGATGGTCCTGCAGTATCCTTGAACGGGTCACCGACGGTATCGCCGACCACGGCTGCCTTGTGGGCCTCGGAACCTTTGCCGAGTACTTTGCCGTCTTTATCCTTGAGCTGATCATCCTCGATCATTTTCTTGGCGTTGTCCCAGGCGCCTCCGCCGTTGTTCATGAAGGAGGCCAACATGATACCTGCAATTGTGCCGACCATCAGCAGTGCAGCTACCACCTGTGCGGCATCCCACGTGTAGAACTTGCCGTCGGCCAAAGGAATCCCGGGAAGCCACTTGAAGAGCAAGCCCACAACCACGGGGGCAAGCACTACCAGCAGGGCCGGGGCGATCATCTCTTTCAGGCCCGCTTTGGCGGTGATATCAACGATCTCAGCGTAATCAGGCTTCTCTGTGCCGGCCATAATGCCCGGATGATCATGGAACTGCTTGCGTACAGCATCGATAATGCTGCTGGCAGTGCGGCCGACTGATTTAATTGCCCATGCGCTGAAGAGGTAGACCAGCATGGCAGCTATCAGGGCGCCCACGAAGACCTCTATGCGGGCGATGTCTACCACTGCGAACTTGCCGGCTTCTCCAAACCTGAGGAAGGAAACCCTGTCGAGGTATGCCTGGAAAAGCAGGAAGGCGGCCAGGCCGGCGGAGACCATGGCGTAACCCTTGGTCAGTGCCTTGGTGGTGTTGCCGACTGCGTCGAGCCTGTCGGTTATCTTGCGGATCTCAGGGCCGGCGCCTGCCATTTCGTTCACGCCGTTGGCGTTATCGGTGATAGGTCCGAAGGTATCCATCGAGAGGACGTAGGGGCAGGTCATCAACATGCCCATCGTTGCAACTGCCGTGCCGAAGGCGCCGCCGCCCTGGACACCGCTGAGGGTACCAAACACGTAAGAGAGAATCAGGGCAGTACCGATGACCATTGCGGTAGCGAATGTAGTTTCGAAGCCGACCGCAACGCCGGCCACGATATTGGTGGCCGGGCCGGTCTTGGAAGCCTCGGCTATGTCCTGGACCGGCTTGTAACGGGATTCAGTGTAATACTGTGTAACGAAAATGATGGCGATACTGGCTACGATGCCGACGATGCCGGCAGCGAAAAGCCACCAGTTGCCGAGCATAAAGTGAACGGTAATTGCCAGACCGATAATGGACAGTGCGATGGCCACATAGTAGCCGCGGTTGAGGGCGTTCATGGCATTCTCGTCTTCTTTGGCCTTCACGATCATGATGCCGACCATGCTGGCGATCATGCCGAAGCCGCGGACAACCAGCGGGAAGAGGACCCATGCGACGTTCTGGGTTGCCACATAGGCAATAACGCCGAGGATCATTGCGCCGATATTCTCGGCAGCCGTTGATTCGAAAAGGTCGGCGCCGCGTCCGGCGCAGTCACCGACGTTGTCACCGACCAGGTCGGCGATAACAGCGGCGTTGCGGGGGTCGTCTTCGGGGATGCCGGCTTCCACTTTGCCGACGAGGTCAGCGCCCATGTCAGCAGCCTTGGTATAGATACCGCCGCCGAGCTGGGCAAAGAGCGCCACGAAGCTGGCGCCGAAGCCGAAGCCAACTATCAGATGGGGAGATAACGCAGGGGTCTTGTCCCCGCCGAACGCAAAGAAAATTACAGTTACACCTATTAGGCTAAGTGCGGTGATAAGGAAACCTGATACTGCGCCGCCCTGCAGAGCTACTTTGACAGCCTCGGTGAGGTTCTTCTGTGCCGCTGCCGCGCAGCGCACGTTGGATTTCACGGCGATATACATGCCGATGAAACCCGACACGCCCGAACAAATGGCGCCAACGAGGAAGGCAATTGCTGTATGCCAGCCGATTGACATCGGGTCATAGCCGGCTTTTTGCAGCGCTTCCTCCGGCGGCAGAATAGCAACTATTACGCCGATGATTATGGCTACTACTATCGTGTAGATAGCAATTGTGCCATACTGCCTTTTAAGGAAGGCCCACGCGCCTTCGAAAATCATGTCGCCGATTTCTTTCATCTTTGGCGTGCCCGTGGGCCGGCGCATGATACCGATTGCCAGCCATGCGGCAAACAGTACTGTCAGTACACCGGCAACAGGTACGATCCAAAAGATCGCGGGAATTTGTACCATAGTACCTCCTTATTTATTTTGTTTATAACCGTGGTTACGTTTACCCGGAAACAAGTACCCACCAAATTCGAGATTTTAGCAGTGGCAACGGCTAAAGTCAAGCTAAAACTGGTAGGCAGAAATGCCTAATCTCGGCTGAAAGGGGTTTATTTCCTGTTGTAAATGAGACGCGAAACGCTGACTCTCACGCATGGTCCGCTGATTTATTTCCGGCCTGCTGCCCGGGTAAACGGTTTACCAGGATTTTCTCGAGGGCATATATTTTGTACCTGGATTCTTTCAAGGTGGCAGTGGATAATGAAGCCTTTAGCTCGGGGAGCCTGGATAGTTCCTCGAGCACGCGGATGCCTTGCTGCGCCCTTTTGGCATTGGCCCTGATTACCGAAGAAAGGTCCCGGTGGTCATGGATCACATCGAAATTGGCGCCCACATCGCCGGGCGCATCCCTGGTTTCTATAATATGAGGCCCGATTTCTTCAACCAAACTGTTTAGTTGGTGCCTCACGGTTTTGAACTGGCGGCTTAGCTCCTCATTCTCGACAACAAACCTCGCGATATCTTCCAGGACCCGTAAGCCTTCGCTGATGCGGTTGATATTGGCGTCAATTATACGCAGAATCTGCTGATGCACTGTCCAAATCCTTGAGCGATCCGGGCAGGTTGCCCTCCCTGGCCTCGGCTATGCTCCTCCCTATCTCAGGGGGCATCTCAATGTATGAGTCCCGCAGCCGCTTTTCCAGGTGCCTGCCTATATTGCGGGGGTCTTTATAGTAATCCGCGGATACCGCGCCCCCCGGCGTGCCGCTTTCCTCGTAGACGGTGGTAAGGGACCTGTGCACGGCGAAGTTGGAGATAATGCGTTCCAGGCTGCCGTTGCCGCATACCGGGCAAAGCGGTTTGGCCCCTGCCGCTGCCGTGCGCAGGAAAACAGTCACCTTTTTATTGCAGGTAGCGCAGATATATTCATAGATAGGCATGCCCGTTAATCCTCAGCACAATGTTTATTCAGTTGATGGTTGTTCAGCGGGCGGCGGACCTGCAGGCATATCGCCGCGCTCCATCCGTTCCATGGTTTCCTGGTATTCAGGGGCGATCGGTTCACCTCCGCTCATCTGCTTGTTCCATTCCGCCAGCGCGCGCGGGTCATTGTTCATCAAGCCCCGCGTTAGCTGTGCGTCGGAAAGAATGTTATCATATACATCCTTGTAGGATTTTTGCAGCATGAAACTGGAGAAAATGCGGTTTAATGAATTTTGCCGGCAGTTCGGGCAGAGCGGACACTCGGCGGTGAATTTTTGCGAGTAAATTTCCACTTTGCTATTGCAGTTTTTGCACCAGTATTCATAAACAGGCATATTTGTCTCCTTGTGTCACTGATTGTAACATATGTTGCTTGATGGTTCTAAACTCAATACTGCACAGGTGTTTTTCATTGACTTGCATATGCTGCCTTTAATAAAATGCGCCGAGGTGATTTACCGTGAAAAGCCATGAGATACGCGATGCGTTTCTAAACTATTTTAGCGAAAAGAAACACAAGGTCATATCCAGTTCCTCCCTTATACCGCACGGCGATCCCACCCTGCTGCTTACCACGGCGGGTATGGTGCAGATCAAACCCTATTTTTTAGGGCTTGAGGTCCCGCCCAATCCCCGCCTAACTTCCTGCCAGAAATGCTTCAGGACAACCGATATCGATTCTGTGGGCGACAATAAGCACCTGACATTTTTCGAGATGCTGGGCAATTTCAGCGTGGGAGATTACTTTAAAAAAGAGGCTATCGAATGGGGTTGGGAATTTGTCGTTGAGAGGATGCGCCTGCCCCCTGAGAGGTTGTGGGTAACAATTTACCTTGATGACGACGAGGCCTTTAATATATGGATGGGCATAGGTTTCCCGGCGGAAAGAATTATCAGGCTTGGTGATAAAGAAAATTTCTGGGGCCCTGCGGGTGACAGCGGACCCTGCGGGCCCTGCAGCGAGATACATTACGATTTTGGCGACGAACATGGCTGCGGCAAGCCCGGGTGCGACCCCTCATGCAGTTGCGGCAGGTTCTCAGAGATCTGGAACCTGGTATTTACGGCCTACAACCAGGACGCAGATGGCAAAAGGACCCGGCTGCCCAAACCCAACATCGATACAGGCATGGGGTTGGAGAGGATAGTGGCGGCGTGCAACGGCAATCCCACCGTCTACGAGACCGACCTGTTCGAGCCGCTGATTCAAAAGGTTTGTAAAATTGCCGCTGTGTCCACTGGAAGAGACGACATAACGGACAGGTTTATCAAAGTGATAGCCGAGCATAGCCGGGGCGTGGCCTTCCTGATCGCCGACGGGCTGCTGCCCTCCAATGAAGGCAGGGGCTATGTATTAAGGCGTCTGTTGAGGCGGGCCTGCTTCCTGGGCAGGAAACTCGGCCTGCGCAAGCCCTTCATGGGAGAGATGGCCAGGGCAGTCATTGAGAAGATGGGCAAGGTTTATCCCGAATTAGTGGCGAACCAGAAATTGATCCTCGGCATTATCAAGAACGAAGAGGAGAGATTTAATGATACGCTGGATGCCGGCATTAATCTGTGCGAAACGGCCATTGCCGATGCTAAAGCGCAAAACCGCTCCTGCCTGTTGGACGAAGATGTTTTCAGATTCTGGGATACCTATGGGTTTCCCCTGGAATTGAGCGACGAGATTGCCCGGGAACATGGCCTGTCCGTCAACCGGGAGGGATTCGAGTCCGAGATGGAGAAGCAGCGGGAGAGGGCCCGCGCCACACACAAATTTGCCGGGGACAAAACTGACGCCGATATTGTTGTTAGGCTGGGCGCACCCCTCAAATTGACCGACTTTACCGGCTACGAGGAGCTTACCAACAGTTCCCGGGTAGTCCAGCTAATCGACGAGGAGACCGCCCAGCTTGTGGAAAAAGCCGGGGAAGGCAAAGCGGTGGCCCTGGTGCTGGACCGGACCCCCTTCTACGGGGAGATGGGCGGCCAGGTCGGCGACACGGGCCGGATATCGTCAAAAGCCGGCCATGTCGACATACATAACGCCCGGTCATTCACCGCGGGCGGCATTGTGCTGTCGGGACGCGTAACAAAGGGTTCGATAGCTGTGGGAGACAACGTTGAGGCCGTGGTAGACGAAGACCGCCGCCTGGATATCGCCAGGAACCATACGGCCACCCATATTTTACAGGCTGTCATGCGCAACATACTGGGCAGCCATGTCAGCCAACGGGGATCCATGGTGTCCCCCGACAGGCTGCGGTTCGATTTCACCCATCTTTCCGGTATCAGCCGGGAGGAAGTCGAGGCCATACAGAGAGGTGTTAACGAGATAATAAGAAAGGACCTGCCGGTGGCCACGGGGACCTGTTCCTACGATGAAGCCACGCGTGAAGGCGCCATGGCCATTTTTGAGGAAAAATACGGTGATACCGTCAGGGTCGTGAGGATTGGAGAACCCCGGGTCAGCGCCGAACTGTGCGGCGGCACCCACGTCAGGACTACCGGCGAAATCGGCTATTTCCTGATTACCAGTGAAGCAAGCATCGGGACCGGTTTGCGCCGCATTGAAGCCGTGACGGGAAGCGGCGCTGATGCGCTGATTATCGAGAGGCTGGCTATACTTGACCGGCTGTCGGGCAGCCTTAAAGCGGCTTATCACGAATTGCCGGCTAAAATCAGCAGCCTGAATACCAGCCTGAACACAAGCAACAAAACCATACTGTCTCTGCAGCGTGAATTATCCAAATACGAAGTTGCCCGGCTGATCAAAGAAAATGTTATAAATATAAAGGGAGTGAAGGTACTGGTTTCACAGGTGGCGTCCGCCCCGATGGCCTCGCTATTGGAGATGGGCGACCTGTTGAAAACCGAGCTGCAAAGCGGCGTCGTGGTGCTGGCCACCGTTTACGACGATAAGCCCTGCTTTGTGGCGATGGCGACCCCGGATATCGTGTCCAGGGGCGTCCACTGCGGAAAGCTGGTCAAAACGGTGGCCGGGATCGCCGGGGGAAGCGGCGGAGGAAAGCCTGATATGGCGCAGGCCGGGGCCAAAGATAAGGATAAGATAAGTGAAGCCCTGCTGGCCGCCCCCAAATTCATTGAAGAATTGCTCAATGGGTAGGTGCCTGGCGCTCGATGTAGGGGACAAAAGGATCGGGGTGGCCCTGTCCGACCCAATGCAGATACTTGCCTCGCCCCTGCAAACGATCGTCCGTACCGGCGACGAAAACACGCTTCTCGAGATAGCTAACCTTGTGGCCAGGCACGGCGTGGAGAAACTGATCATAGGCATGCCCTATTCTTTAGATGGAACGATTGGATACCAGGCAGAAAAAGTCCTCTCTTTCAGGGACCAAATAGCGCAGCGGCTCACTGTTGAAATAGTATTGCAGGACGAGAGG
>Ga0247841_10010375_pt1 | contig 12706 bp, 44 predicted proteins | sample LaCruzMarch2015__2_FD_192410 | JGI IMG/M metagenome (GOLD analysis project Ga0247841, IMG submission 192410) | Freshwater microbial communities from meromictic Lake La Cruz, Castile-La Mancha, Spain - LaCruzMarch2015_18m | ecosystem: Environmental > Aquatic > Freshwater > Lake | place: Spain... | reverse complement strand
AGATGGAAGTGAAGGTAGTAGGCGGGATAGGGGTAGAGGAAGGGGTAGTGAATCGGAATGGGAGGACATACAGGGGTTGTCGGGATTGTGGGAGGAATAGTGAGAGGTGTAAGTTTTTTTGGGAATACGTGGTGGGTATCTGGATGTTCGGGATGGCACCCGGTAGGGACGATACCTGTGGGGGAAGAGCGAGGAGAAGGTGGATGAAGGTATTAAGGGAATGTCGGGAATGTGTGGGATGGGGATGTTCATGTCATGGGGTGTTAACGGATGATGATTGTTGGCATCCATTGGGGACGATTTGTGTGATGGGAGAGCGTGAGGAGGAGGAGGATGATGATGGTATAATGGGAGATGACACAGGAAGAGCATAGGCGGCGGGTATTGGAATGGGTACGTGTATCTGGGATCATGAATGATGTCCAGAGAGATCGGATGAATCGGTATTTGAGTGGTGAGGTGAGTAGTGGTGCTTGTCGAGGATGTGGGAGTTGGGAGCGGTGTACAATTGGGAAGGACGAGTTTGGAGATTGTTGGTATCCCCCTGGGACGATACGGGTGAAGGAGGAGCGAGAGGAATGAGGAGGTGGATGACACAGGATCGTGAGTATTTTGTACAGCGGTGGTGTTCGAAGTGTGGGCGGCATTTTGAGCGAGCGGTGGTGAAGACTGGGCCTGGGAATCAGGAGACGAAATGGGAGAACAGGTTGGAGGGATGGGTTCTGGGGGATGAGGATGGGTGTCGGCATGTGGTGATGGAGAAGCATTGGATGGCGGACTGTCCGGAGGGGGACGTGATGATTTGGGATGAGGAAGAGGTGGAGGAATGAAGACGGATCGTTTCTGGGAAGTTCCATCGGACGGGTTGGTGCGGGAGTTTTTGGAAGCGGCGGTGAGGCAAGAGAAGCGGATGCGTTTGGTGAGGCTTGGGGCGATTCAGGGGAGGGCGTGTGTGGATTGTAATGGTGGGATGGGGTGTAAGGTTGAGAAGCGGCATTGGGGGTCTGTTGGGCACCCTGTGGGGCGATAGCGGTGATTGAAGAGAGGGCAGATGGATGAAGACGTTGGAAGAGATACGGGTGATGTTGGAGGATGGGTTTCGTGTGAGCAGTATGGTTTGTGAGAAGTGTGAAGAAGGGTGTGGGATGAGGTTGGCGACCTGCAAGGCATGGCATCCGGTGGGGACGATTCTCGTGTGGGATGAGAGGGCAGAGGAATGAAGGACAGGGATTGTGATACTTGTGGGAATGGGCAGAGGGATGTATTTGATCGGCTCATACCACGGGATCAGAAGAGGTGTCAGAGGTGTGTATGGGGGTGGGGGAGGAGGATGATGGGACCCGATATGGATTTGGAGTTGTTGTGGTATCCGAAAGGGGTGATACGTATTTGGGATGAGAGGCCGGCATGAATGATGAGGCGACATACATCAAGATGGGGTTTTGTGTGCTTTGTGGGGCGGTGGTGGGGTATGGGTTCACGGAGTTGGAGGCGGAGTTGTGGAAGGGTCGGGTTTGTCCGAAGTGTGTGCGGCGGTCGTACAAGGTGGCTCTGAAGGAGATACCGGCGGGTTCTATTTTTATTTGGAATGAGAAGGAAGCATGACGAGAGTGAAGGAAATTTTACGGTGTGATTCTTGTGAGGGAAGAGAGGGTCGTATGAGATATCCGTTTGATCCTCAGCGGTATCATATGTTGAGGGAGGCTCGGAAGGAGTTATCGAAGAGAATGTATGAGGGTGGGGGTCAACAGGTGAGACTACGCAGGTGCGAGTCATGTGGTGGATGGGGAAGGGTTTGTGAGGGGGTAGTGAAAGGATGGGATTGTTGGTATCCAGAGGGTACGATTCGAGTGGAGATTGAGGATGAGAGAGAAGCATGAGTCGGGAACTGACCAAGTTGTTTTGTTTGACCTGTCAGCGGGACACGGACTTGATGGTGGATTGTGACAAGGGAGAGGACATTCGCAGATGGTTTTGTCCTGTATGTGGTCGGATTGGGAGGGGTCGTATTGCCTACTCGTTTCATGATTTAGATGGGGTGATTTTCATTGTGGATGAGAGGTCGGCATGATTGTGGAGAGGATAGTTCTTCGATGTCTGTGTGGGGAGAGGTTCATTCGGTATGCTCATCGTATTCGGGATTGGGGGAATGAGTATAATCGGATGATGGGAGGGGAAGAAGACAAGCAGTGTCCGATGTGCAAGAGGCAGGTGAATTACACGCCGGCATTTGCTCGTTTTCCAACAGTGGATATTGGGACAAGCATTTTGGTTTGGGATGAGAGGGAAGCATGACGAGGAAGATTCCAGACATATTGAATCGGTCCTGTGAGACGTGTGAGAAGGACGATCTTTGTCGGAATAGTTTTGGGGGTCATAAGACGGATTATGAGGGGTTGCCGGAACACGCCTGGAATTGTTGGAGGCCGAAGGGAACGATTTTGGTTTGGCAGGAGAAAGAAGATGATTGGAGAGCATGATGCTGGTAAGGGAGATGCGAGTCGAGTGATGAACATCACGAGGTATTCGCAGAGGAATGATGAGATCAACTGGCCGCATCGCCGGAAGAAGTGGGATCAGGAGGCACGTGCCAGGATGGATGCCCGGTTGAAGGGGCGGAAGGGGCCACCATGTCCTGAGTCGGATTTCATGCCGCATTTGGATTAGAGGGGGGTAGCGAGATGGAAAGTGTACTGAGGAATTGTGCGGACTGTGGATCGGATGGGGAATATTACTGCACAAGTTTGAGGCGGGAGTTGTCTCGACTTGGTCCGCTGGTGAAGTGTTGGCATCCACCTGGGACGATTTTCATTTGGGATGAGGAGGCACTTGATGGCAGGGTGTCGGAGGATGTGTCTGCATATATTCGGAAGGTTGAGAGTAAGCGGGGGAGCAGATGAAGTGGTGGTTAAACTGGAAGATGGGTAAGCCGCCGGAGAGGACGGAGAATCAGAAGCATTACGACATGGTATTGAGGCATCGTAGGACAGGGCCTGGGGCGGGAACGATTATATGCGATGTTTCGTGCGAGTCCGGGAGGTGTGTGCTTTGGGTGTCATGGGAGGTTTGATTTATTCTGGTGTTTGGGACGAAGGGTGATGGTGGATGAAGGAGTGAAGTGTTATGACCGGGGTGATGGGACGATTCATATTTGGGATGAGAAAGTTGTTTCGTCGTCGGAAGACGGAATATAGGCTGGGCGAGGTGTATTTTGTGGGGCCGATGCCGGTGAGGAAGGATCTCCAGGTTTTGCCGAGGGGATGTATACGGGTGGAAGATGAACAGGAGTTGAGTGACAAGGAGATTGAGCGGGAGTTTGACATTGTGTTCATTCGGCATCGTTTGATGATGCAGGAGAAGGGGGAGAGTTGCGAGACTTGTGGGAAGGTGAATCATTGCAAGATTCTTTCATCATGCGATGGGAGGGATGAGCGGAGGGAGTATGTGGAGTCTGGGGTAAATTGTTGGAGGCCGGCGGGAACGGTATTTGTCTTTGATGAGAGGCCGGAATGAAGTTGAAATTGGCCAGGTGTCAGTGTGCTTGTGGTTGGTCTTGGGTTGTACCGGAATCAATGGAGTCTTCAGTTGTGGACCCGAAGTGTTTAAGATGTGGGTCGTATGTGTGTGACACTCCGGAATGGCTTTGGTGTCCGGATGGGACGATTTTCGTGTGGGATGAGAGACCGGCATGAAAATGTTACAGGTAGATCTGGATCTCTGGAATGAGCCGAATAATCGTGGGCGGACGATGCCGTATTCGGACGGGAAGAACCGGTCGTGTTGGGATTGTGATCATCTGAGGTTGACGAGCGGGTTTGGGCGTCAATGTCGGAAGCATCCGAAGTGGCACATGTTCGCACCGGGTCCCATCGCTCATCAGGTGAGAGAGTATGGTAAGTCGTATGATGATTGTCCGGACTTCGATTTGATTTGGGAATTACGAAAGACGGGTTGCATCCTGATCTGGGATGAGAGGCCGGAATGAGTTATTCCCAGAAAAACTACAATGCCTTTATGGGGAGCATGATTCGTAAATCGATGGCAGGTGACTTGATGAGATTTGGAGATGGCTGGTATCTTTTTCGATGTCAGAAGTGTGGTCAGGCATTTCTGGCGACATCAATGGCGATGTGGTGTGATTGTGGGAACACGGAATTTAAGCAGGAGGGAGGTCCGAGGGATAATTCGATCATGAATTGGAGATGAGGAATGATGTGGTGGGGTGTATTGTGGTTTGGGATGAGCGTCCGGCGGGATGGGTTCTCAGCAGGTGGGTACGGTTCCGGGAATGGTGGAATAGGACGGCTAAAAAACAGACGAAGCCGGGAAGGATACAATAGGGCTATTGGACGAGCCGGAAAAATCTCAACTTTTCAATTTGGGGAATCAGCATGACTGGAAGTTTCCATTGGCATGGCAGGAACAGACTGCCATTGATTGGTGATCAGAGGGCCGAGATAGAGGCATTGAAGGAACGATTGCGGACGGAGACTCGGATATCGCAGAGAACGAGGTTGGAGAGTGAGTTGAGGATGAAGGTTCGGAGATTGGTGACGAGATCGCCGTTGAACACGTCACTATCATCGAGGTGTAAAGGAGAGAGGATATGATCACGGAACGTTTCAGTCATCAGAAGCCAATGCAACCATTGGCGGAATTGAAGAAGGACATTGAGGCATTGAAGGAGAGGATTCGTACGGAGACTCGGATGGCCCTTCGGGCCAGGATGCAAGGGGAATTGCAGATGAAGGTTCGGAAGTTGGTAGCGAGGATGAGATGAGTGTATTTGCTGATATAGTTCGTCGGATGGTATTGGCGCATGAGGAGAGGGTGGAAAATGATCATTGGATCAAGTGTCCACTATGCATGGGGTATACCACCTTCGATTCGTCTGATGAACTGTTTCAATTTCAGTTGAAGGGGTATTGTCGGTGTGGTCACAAGTTTGGGTCTGGAATGGAGACGGGGACGTATCCGAGGGGGAAGATTCTCATCTGGGATGAGAGGTTGGAGCCGGGATGAACACGGACTGGGAAGTTTGCCGGAAACTGGAAAAGTATACCTGTTCTCCGTTATACCGGAAGAGTTGTGGACACACGGTGATATGGGAGCGTAGGGTTGGGTTGGCAGAGCATCGGGAGGATGTTTGTCCGGTATGTGGTGGGGCGATGGTGTACGAGGGTGGACCCGTGCATCCACCAGGGACGATTCTCATCTGGGATGAGAGGCCGGCATGAGTGCGTCAAAGTATCCGGGGTCTTTTGATATATCCAAGTTGGAATTGGAACTTCCCGGATACTTCAGCAATTCCAGTCAGGCTCAACGGAAACGGATGGATCAGAAGGGGATTTGGCTATCACAAAGGGCTTGTGGTGGATGTCAGAACTTCAGGGATGGTCTTCGATGTGGAAGTCGGTATGCAGAGGTGCGGGCAGGGCAGTTGGGAGACTGTTGGCGACCTGTCGGAACGATTCTCGTCTGGGACGAAGAGATGATTCGGGAGACTTAGCGTCTATCTGGACGCCGATGACTCCTGGGGTATGATGCTCGACACCGGCGTTCGATTCGGTATCTTTTTCGTCCGGACAATGAGATGAGGCATTGTGAGGGGTGTGGGGCTTACCAGGATGCCCCAGGATGCGTTTTGAGGGTGGTGGAGGTAGAACAGGGGACCCTGGGGGACTGTTGGCGTCCAGAGGGCACTGTGCTCGTCTGGGATGAGAGGTCGGAATGAATGTTTACTCATTGATGGAGGATCTCCGGTATGACGGACCGACACTGGATCATGTGCCGGAATGGTATTCGGAGCAGAAGGCGTACTGTCATCATTGTGAGTGGAAAGCGGACCAGTCTCAGATTTTCAGGAATGATGGGAAGACAGGGGATGGGGAGTTGATTGACGGACCAATCACGACATGCTGTCCGACTTGTGGGAAGATATTGTCGGGAAAGGTTCGGTTGTGCTTTCTGGACCCTGGAGTGATCTTCGTGTGGGATGAGAGACCGGAATGAGGCCGTGTCTTCGATGTGGTGAGTCGGTGAGTCCGATCCCGGTACCGGACTTACGGGGAGGGGTCAACGGGGAGATCGTGATCTGTGAATCATGTACGTTGACAACGTGGAGAGAGAAGAATGGCAGGATGGGTTATGAGATGGTCGTCAATGGGAAGAGGGTTAAGAAGACTGTTCCGGAGGGAGCCATCCTGGTCTTCGATTAAGACTCCGACATTTAGGATTGGTGGCAACTTCTTTCAGCGGGGGATCTTCTGGTGTCAGACTGGCAATTGGCGTCCGTGTCCGACGATGCGGATGAGTGAGGTCAAGGCTCGCAGGTTTGACATCATTGATCGGACGCCGATTGTGGACTGTTCGACCTGTGCTAGGCAGGGACATGGGAAGTTCTATGAGCAGTGTGAGGCTCATGTGAAGGAATTGGAAGCGGTTGGGGTGAAGTGTTGGCGGCCGATGGGATCGATTCTGGTATGGGACGACAAGGAGGTTGTTGATGGGAATGATTCAATGGTTGCCCAGCACGACGGTTGAAAACAGGACTCCGTCGAACTTCACACTGAAGAGGGCGATTCGGCACCACGTCACGATGATTCAGGTGTGCTGTTCTCGGCATGGTAGTTATTGGTTTCGGTTGTCGGAGTTGATGCGGTGTAATCCGATCTGTCCGCATTGCAATGGAGACTTGAATCATCCACCGGGTGGGGCGATATTTGTCTGGGATGAGAGGGAAGAGGGATGTTGACTCCCGATGATATTGAATACTGGAAGACGAAGAAGTTTTACTTCTTTTGTCCCGTGCATGGAAGGGTGGTAATCCCAGGGATTGGTCTATGGCGGACGACATTACGGTGTAAGATATGTCATGAGAAATTGGAGAGAAGTCCGAATGGGACAATTGAAATTTGGGATGAGGTGGAAGTCTCATGTTGACGCCGAGTTTCAAGTTGAATGCTGCAAGCGATAAGGCCAGAGTAACTCATACCTGGCTGGATCGTCAGGCTATCTTAGCCAGGCAGGCAATTCAAAAGGAAGAGGATGAGAAGATTTTCAAGGCATTGAGTGACGTATGGAGGATTGCGGAAATGAAGGCGCATGGATGGATTCACGTCTGGGAAGAAACCGAGGTGCCAGAGTAATGTGGAACGGATCGATTCATTGGTTCTTCTCGGCACCGGATAGGAAGTCCACAGTAACTCGTGGATGTTGTTTCGACTGTGGTCAGGTTTTGTGTGAGAGCAGGATGTCTTGTCCTCATCCGAAGGTTTATTCCTGTCTGTATTGGCATCCTGTGGGTACAATTAGGGTGGTTGATGAGGAGCAAGTGTCGTGAGGTCGAAACCGCCAGCACCGTGTTTGTTTTGTGGGTGGCAGCATTTTATGGTGGGGAGTTCGACAACCTCATTGTACGTGACGAGGACTTGTACTCGATGTAATCGGGCGACAGAGAGGGATGGGCTGGGTAGGTTGGTTAAAATTATCTTCCAAAGAATGGGATTTGGATTTCGGTGGAGGGGGTGATTGTGGTTGAGGATGAGAGGCGGGAGGAATGAAAATTGAGAGTAAATCGGGAGAGTGGAGAGATGGGAATCTCTGGGTGCGGATCACATACTGGGATGGTGAGAATGTGTATTGTCAATCGCATGGGAATTTCAAGATTTGGGACATCCAGAGAAGTGTGAATCCAACCTTGATGTATCCGGGTAGGTGTCCAATTTGTCTACGGTTGGTGCAGGCAGATATAAAGACGGTGGAATATCCTGAAGGGTGTATCTTCATAGACATCGAGACAGAACGTGAACTTTAGGAAAAGGAAATTCTTGTGGCGTCGGGATGAATGCCGGAAGTGCGGGCATGTCCGGGTGATTGGCATACCGGCTGGGGCTTCGGTTCATTTCAAGAGGCGGTGTTCAGAGTGCAAGGGGCATTCGTTGAAATCGACTATCGACTATCGTGGTCCGGAGGGTACAATCACGGTAGGAGAGGAGCGGGTTGAGCCGTGAGTGTTCTACGTGGAACATTTTGTGCTGTGAAGTCTGTTTGTCGGCGGTGTATGGAGACAACTCGTGTTCCTATCTTCGATGGGAATGGAGATCGGGACCCGCAACCCTGGACGGAAGCGGACGAGGAATTGTGGGAGAAGGGTGAGGTTATCTGTCCTCAGATATCAGGTCCAAAGATGCCGACACGGAAATGGTGTCTGCGGGCGAATGAAACAGATGCCGTAAACTCAGGATCAATCGCCGTCTGGGATGAGCATGAAGAAAACTGAAGATTTTTTCTCATTTTTTGTCATCGGGTGGGGGGACGGTCTACGTGTGGGATGAAATTGAGGTGAGTGGATGAAGAGTGAAAACGATGAGATCACGGAGTACATGCGGAAGTATGAGCGATGTCCGGATTGTGGAGGATCGGATTTTATGGGAGGGCCATCTGGAGGGATGTGTCAGAACATCATGTGTGCGGGATGTGGCGCACGATTCAATATGAGTCCGTTCGGAGTGGAACGGATCGGTGATCCGAAGCCGACTCCCGAGGGATGTATCCCGGCGAGGTTTGAGATCCCGGTGTTGGGGTGGTTGGAAAGGATATTCCGGATGTCATGAATAGGATGAGAGTCAACAAGGATGGGAAGTTGGGGTTGCTCTGGTGCAAGTATTGTGGGCGGGAGATTGAGGAGAAGGAGATCAAGCCGGGGACTTTCAAGTGTGAGGTTTGCGGTCGGCTGTTGACATTCAAGGAACTCATCTACCCGGAAGGTACGATCCCGGTTATCGACGAGCGTCACGAGCCTGTGATAAAGGAGAGTCCAGTGCCGGTGAGGTTGTTCGAGCCTGGGCAGGTGAAGGCGATGTTGCATGAAATGAATTTGGAGGCATGTCCTCCTGGTTGCATCCTCATCGAGGATGAGAAGCCGGAATCGGGGCAGACAGTCTCGGCGCATCCGTCTGGTGCTCTCACATTGCCAGATCTTGTGAGGGCGATGAAGGAGATTGAGATGAGGGACAAGGGGATCATCGTTGTCGATGATGAAAGTCAGGAGCCATGATCCTTCTGAATGCTGCCGCCAAGTGTCCGAACTGGGACCCAAAGATGCAGGATTGGGTTGTCACCTCAATCTCATATTCGATAGGATCTCTTGGGCGGAAGATGCTTCTGGTTTTAACAGAACATCCTTGTCATTTTGGTGCAACTCGGCATGAGGCGTTAGATATAGACTGGCCGTTTAGTGTAATTCCAGATCGGACACTTTTGAATGCGAGGACTCTGGCAGAATTTGATCGGATGCTTTGTCCGGAGGGATTGATCTATGTCTGGGAAGAGCAATTGGCACAGGAGGTGTAGTTACTGCTTTCAACGGCATCCGGAGAGGACGGTCTTTGTCGGGAATCTGAGGTTGCATTGTCAGTTGTGCGGGCGGGATTGGAAGCCGATGAAGAAGCCGCCGGAGGGGACGATAGGGGTAAGTTCTGGATTTGAGGTAGTCGAGCCTGTCAAGCCGGTGAGGAATCGGGGTATAATATGGTGGCGGGCATTCCGTCGAAGGATCAAGAGGATGGTGAAACGATGAATACGACATACATACCGAATGGCTATGTGGTTCGAGGACCATGTGGGAACACGATTTTCGTGGACTTCAATGAAAGTGGAAAGGCGGACAACCAGGATGTTGAGATTGCAATCAGTGGTTGGCCTGCTTCCATTATGGAGAATGAAAGAATCAAGGCTGACATTATGGTGTTGGTTCACGCCGTCAAGGGTACAGAGGGAATGCTGGTGCGGAGTCTTCAGGCGAATAAGTTGGCGATGGACGGGAATCCGATTTCCGTGGCGAGTGTGGCGAGATCAGGTAAGTTGAGCAAGATGGCGGAAAAAATCTTCGTCGACTACATGGAGTCCTTGAAGAAGACGGAAGGTCTGATTACTGAAGTGGAGACGACACTTGGGAAGGTGCAGGAGGGAATAAAGGGGGCGGAGGTGGCGTCTGCAATAGAGGATCATCATGCACTGAGAGATCGGGAATGAGTCTGATCTTAAACTCACTCACTCGGTATCGTAAAAGACACGAAGAGGAGAGGGAGGATTATGATATCATTCATGGACAGGGAGCATGGGATAGAATGTTGTGTGCCAGGTTGTTGGGTTGCATTGTGGTAATGGAAGAGGTGGAGTGTGGAGATGCTGAACAGAGCAGTCATTCGTGAAGAACTTCATCACGATGCCAAGTGGTTCGAGAGTCACGGATCGGACGGTAAGGAATATCTTGGCGGCGGGATGTTGTACTACACGATGGCATATATCACGAGGGCGAAGGTTTGTGTGTGTCTGGGGAGTGGGGGTGGATTCGTTCCTCGGCTGATGGTGCAAGCGCAAAGGGACTTGCAGGCGTCGGGGATGAGAGGCGATGGAATCAAGGTCATTCTGGTAGATGCGGACATTGGACCCTGGGGTCGTCCTGTGTGGCTGGACGAGAAGAGTTATTTTCGACGGGAGTATCCGGAGATCGAACTGGTCTTCAATACGACGGCACAGGCGGCGGTCTGGTTTTCTCAGCAACAGATTCGGATCGGGTACTTGCATGTGGATGCGGATCACTCGAAGGCGGGGGTGCTGGCTGATCTCCAGGCATACATGCCATTGATGGAGCCTGGGGGGATCATCACACTTCACGACACAGACCCGGATCGGAGTGACCCGGCGAAGTTGAATCCTCCTACACAGCCCATGTTGGCCGTGGAGGCATTCATGAAGGAATGTGACGTGGAGTATGTGAATTTCCCGAAGGTGGGATGTGGTACGGCCATTCTAAAGCGGAGAGAGAAGTGAATCGGTGGGAATATCTATCGACGCCGTCATTCAAGAGTCGTTATGTGCTGGCCGCACATTACTTGCGACACTGCAAGCGCATCATCGAGGTGGGGGGTTACAAGAATTGCGTGTCGGAATTTCTTTCTGAAGGGTGTGAGGTTTTTGCCGTTGATCCCTATCTTGATTTGCCCGAAAGCATTTCTGCTCGTCGTTTCACGATTCCAATCAGCAAGTTTGATTTATCGTGTGTGTCGGGGCAATCATTTGGGTTAGCGTGTCTGGGATTCGATATAGGGGTTGAAAGTGTTGATTTTTTCAGAATAAGTGATTTGACACAGAGGGCGGATGTTGTCGTTTTGGAATGTGCGGATGAGCATCTTCCGAGTGTATTGGGGGTGGAGATATTGATGCGAGAATCGGGGAAGAAGGTAGAGTTGACGGTCGGCATGAATCTCACTGGGAATAAGTTGGACATTCCGGCGGATGGGTATCCGCCGTTTTTCAAAAGGACACTAATCGTGTTGAGGTAACAATGAAGAGCATACTGATGGCGTTGGTTGCGGTCGTTCTTGGTGGAGCGGCACAGGCGGGATTTGTCGTGACAATCGAGAATGACATCTTTTGTGGAACGGACAACAACTACTCTCATGGCACAGAGATGGAGTGGGTGAGTTCACAGATGTCTGACAAGGATGGTCCATTCCGGATTGGCTACGGGATCAATCAGATCATGTACACTCCGATAGAGGACAGTCTGGCAATGCCGGCAAAGAGCGAGCATCCCTGGTGTGGCACCCTGACGGCCTATCGGGAGACTTGGATTCGGTCGAGTTTCTATTCTGAGGAAGTTCGGACCAGGATTGAGATTGGCGTGTTGGGTCCGGCATCTCTGAATGAACGCTCTCAGAGGACGGTGCATCGGATGATCAACAATGATTTGCCGGTTGGATGGGACAATCAGATGCCCAATGAACCGATGGTGAATCTCTATCAGGATCGTTACCATCTGCTTTGGAACGGTAATCTCAATGAGCACTGGGGAATGGATGTCAAGGGGATCTATGGTGGAACGGTGGGAACGACATTCATCAATGGCCGGGCTGGATTCCAATGGAGGGCTGGGTATAACATCCCGAACAATTCCATGCCTGGTGGCATCGAGCCGAAAGCGATACGGGATGGAGAGGTTGCCGCACCATCGTCCGGGTTCTTTGTGTATCTGATGTCAGATGTGACCGAGATGGTCGTGCTTCATAATGCAACCTGTGGTTCCAGTTTCTTTCGGGATCGGGAGCCAGGACAGGAAAGAACGTTGGAGCCACTGGTCAACACGTATCGCTATGGGATCGTGATTGGATACAACGATCTTTCGTTCACATATCTGATTGGTCATCGGTCGAATGAGTTTGATGGACAGGCAGATGGTGGGATGGACTGGGGGATGCTCCGGTTGGAGTATCTGCGGCAGTTCTAGGTGGAGATCATCATGAGAAAAGAATTGGGCGTGTTGTTGATGGAGGATGAGAATGGCGAGGTTGCCGTACAACTCTTCGCCAAGGTCTCAGAAGTCGAGAAGGCTTTCATCGACTTGAAGGGAAGTCCTGCGAATAAGCCCAGTCGAGCGACTCTCGTCTCCTTGAAGTTTCCGGAAGACGGTGTGGTCCAGGTGGTTACAACGACCAAGGTGTTGCCGATTATTGAATCGGTGGAGAATCGTCCGGACGGGTATGTGTTAGGAGAGGGTCCGGTTCGCTTCCCGAAAGAATGATTCCGTATCCGCCGCTCGGATTGGTAATGTTCAGGATACAATGGAGGCGGATGAGCGGATATTCAATATACACTCCTCTTCGGAGCGAGATTGTTCGGCAGGCTGCGCCCTCTTTCGATA
>Ga0247841_10010373_pt1 | contig 12708 bp, 8 predicted proteins | sample LaCruzMarch2015__2_FD_192410 | JGI IMG/M metagenome (GOLD analysis project Ga0247841, IMG submission 192410) | Freshwater microbial communities from meromictic Lake La Cruz, Castile-La Mancha, Spain - LaCruzMarch2015_18m | ecosystem: Environmental > Aquatic > Freshwater > Lake | place: Spain... | reverse complement strand
GCCAGGCGGGCCGCGCTGCGGATGATGCGCTCGGCCCCCTCGCCGGGGCCGATGCAGACCAGGAGCGATTCGCGGGTCTGCCAGACCGGCGAGACCGATTGGTCGCGCCGGTACTGGAGCATCTGGCTGTCGACACGATCGGCGGTGCGGCGCAGGGCGAGTTCGCGCAATGCGATCAGGTTGCCCTTGCGGAAGAAGTTCTGGATCGCGCGCTCGGCCTGGTGAGGCAGATAGACCTTGCCCTCTTTGAGCCGCTGCAGCAGTTCTTCCGGCGACAGGTCAACCAGCACCACCTCATCGGCGGCATCGAAGACCTGATCGGGCACGGTCTCCCAGACCCGCACACCGGTGATGCCGCCGACGACATCGTTGAGGCCCTCCAGGTGCTGGACATTGATCGTCGACCAGCAATCGATGCCGGCCGCCAGCAATTCATCGACGTCTTGCCAGCGTTTGGGATGACGCGACCCCGGCGCATTGGAATGGGCCAATTCGTCGATCAGGATCAGGGACGGGCGGCGCGCCAGGGCGCCGTCGAGGTCGAACTCCTGCAAGACCCTGCCGCGGTAAGGGAACGACTTGAGTGGGAGCCGCTCCAGTCCTTCCAGCAGGGTTTCGGTCTCTTTGCGGCCGTGGGTCTCCACGACGCCGATGACGATGTCCGCGTGTTGCCCGGCCTGGGCCCGCGCGGCCGACAGCATGGCGTAGGTCTTGCCGACCCCGGCCGAGGCGCCAAAGAAGATCTTCAACCGGCCGCGGGCGGCCTTGGCCTCGTCGGCCTTGAGACGATCGAGCAGCGCGTCGGGGTCGGGGCGTTGATTGGCCATCAGGGATGCAGGTCATCGAGGGCCAAGTTGAGCCTCAGCACATTGATCCGCGGTTCGCCGAAGACCCCCCATTGTCGGCCTTCGGTGTTCTGCGCGATGAGGGCTTGGATGGCCTGGGGCTGGAGCTTACGAGTCCGAGCAACCCGCTCCACCTGGTACTGAACGGCGGCCGGGCTCAGGTGCGGGTCCAGACCGCTGCCGGAGGCGGTGACCAGGTCCAGCGGGATCGGCTGGGTGTTGCCCGGATCGGCCGCCTTGAGTGCCGCGATACGTCCCTTGACCGCAGCGACCAGCGCGGGATTGAGCGGCCCCTGATTCGATCCGCCAGAGGCGGCGGCGTTGTTGGGGTAGGGCGCGGTGGCGGACGGACGGCCCCAGAAGTACCCAGGCGCGGTGAAATACTGTCCAATGAGGGCGGAGCCCAGGGGCTGGTCATCCTTGACGATCAGGCTGCCCCGCGCCGCCGTGGGAAAGGCCAACTTGGCGATGCCGGTCACCGCCAGGGGATAGAGAACGCCGGTCACGACGGTCAGCACAACGAAGAGCGAAAGCGCGGGACGCAGCAAGGCGGTCATGAGGGTGCTCCTGGTCTCAAGCGAGGCCAACGGCGGCAAGGGTGAGATCGATCAGCTTGATCCCGATGAAGGGCGCGACCAGGCCGCCCAGACCGTAGACCGCGAGATTGCGGCGCAGCAAGACAGCGGCGCCCAGCGGTTGGTACTTCACGCCGGTGAGCGCCAGCGGGATCAGGAACATGATGATCAGGGCATTGAAGATCACCGCCGCCAGGATCGCCGAGGCGGGACTGGTGAGCCCCATGACGTTGAGCGCCGCCAACTGCGGGTAGGTGGTCACGAAGGCCGCCGGGATGATGGCGAAATACTTCGCGACATCGTTGGCGATGCTGAAGGTGGTCAAGGAACCCCGGGTCATCAGCATCTGCTTACCAGTCTCGACCACCTCGATCAACTTGGTCGGGTTGGAGTCGAGATCGACCATGTTGCCGGCCTCCTTGGCCGCCTGGGTGCCGGTGTTCATCGCCACGGCCACGTCCGCCTGGGCCAGCGCCGGGGCGTCGTTGGTCCCGTCGCCGGTCATGGCGACCAGCCGGCCCTCGGCCTGGTGCTGGCGGATCAGGGCCAGCTTGGCCTCCGGCGTGGCCTCGGCGAGGAAGTCATCGACGCCGGCCTCGGCGGCGATGGCGGCGGCCGTCAGTCGGTTGTCGCCGGTGATCATGATGGTGCGGATGCCCATGCGGCGCAGTTCGGCGAAGCGCTCCTTGATGCCGCCCTTGACGATGTCCTTGAGTTCCACGACGCCGAGCACGCGCGTGTCCTCCGCCACCACCAGGGGGGTGCTGCCGCGGCGGGCGACCTCCTCGACGCTGCGTAGCACCGCGGCCGGGAACTGGCCGCCGAGCGCCTCTACATGGGTGCGGATCGCATCGAAGGCGCCCTTGCGGATCCGGCGCCCCTGGACGTCGACCCCGCTCATGCGGGTATGGGCCGAGAAATGGACGAACTGCGCACGCAAAGACTGGATGTCGTGCTCGCGCAGCCCGAATCGCTGCTTGGCCAGCACCATGATGCTGCGCCCTTCCGGCGTCTCGTCGGCGAGCGAGGCGAGCTGGGCGGCCTGGGCCAGGTCCCGCTCCGGCACGCCAGCGGCGGGCAGGAAGGCCGCGGCCTGGCGGTTGCCGAGCGTAATGGTCCCGGTCTTGTCCAGCAGCAGCACGTCCACGTCGCCGGCCGCCTCCACGGCGCGGCCGGAGGTGGCGATGACATTGGCCTGCATCATGCGGCTCATGCCGGCGACGCCGATCGCCGAGAGCAGGCCGGCGATCGTCGTCGGGATCAGACAGACCAACAGTGCGATCAGTACCGCGATACTGATCGGCGCACCGGCGCCCGCCGCCGCGACGCTGAACAGCGAGAAGGGCAGCAGGGTGACGGTCACCACGAGGAAGACGATGGTCAGAGCAACCAGCAGGATGGTCAGGGCGATCTCATTGGGCGTCTTCTGGCGTTTTGCGCCCTCCACCATCGCGATCATCCGGTCGACGAAGGTCTCGCCCGGGTTGACCGTCACGCGCGCGACGATCCAGTCCGACAGTACGCGCGTGCCGCCGGTGACCGCCGAGAAGTCCCCGCCCGACTCGCGAATCACCGGCGCCGACTCACCGGTGATGGCCGATTCGTCGACCGAGGCCACGCCCTCGATCACCTCGCCATCGACCGGTATCACATCACCGGCCTCGATCAGCACGATATCGTCACGGCGCAGGTCCTCGGCCTCCACCCGATGCCAGCGCAGCGCGGTGCGCGGCGTGCCGATGACAAAATCACGTTCTAGCTGCTTCGCCCAGGTCTCCTTCTTAATGCCGCGCAGCGCCGCCGCCTGCGCCTTGCTGCGGCCCTCGGCGAGCGCCTCGGCGAAGTTGGCGAACAACACGGTGAACCAGAGCCAGAGGGCAATGGTGAGAATAAACCCCGGAGAGTTCTCACCCGGCCCGGCCCCCGGTCCGATCAGGGCTTGAGCCCACAGCAGCGTGGTCAGGATGCTGCCGATATACACCACGAACATCACCGGGTTGCGCCATTGCACGGCGGGGTTCAGCTTCCGGAATGAATCGACGCCGGCCGGCAGTAGGAGCGCCGGGTCGAACATGGCCAGTTGTTTGTGTGTCATATGCCTCTCCGGCGGGACTTCTAGGGCTTAGGGAACGATAACTCCGGCCACCTCGAGGGAGATATCCGTCGCGGCCTGGGGGCCGCTCCTACGCCGTAGGAGCGGCCCCCAGGCCGCGACGGGTTGCCGCAAGGGCGCGTGGCCGGAGTTATGATCAAGGCCTAAGGAACAGACCAGAGCATCAGGTGTTCGACCACCGGCCCAAGCGCAAGCGCCGGGACATAATTCAAGGCCCCGACCAGCACGACGGTGCCGATCAGCAGCACCACGAACAACAGATCATGGGTCGGCATGGTACCGGCGCTGGGGGCAATGCGCTTCTTGGCGGCCAGATGACCGGCCAAGGCCAGCACCGGCACGATGACGCCGAAGCGCCCGAACCACATGGCGACGCCGAGCAGGCCGTTGTAGAAGGGCGTGTTGGCCGACAGGCCGGCAAAGGCGCTGCCATTGTTGTTGGCGGCGGAGGTGAAGGCATAGAGGACCTCCGAGAAGCCGTGGGGCCCCGGGTTGGCGATGCCGGCCACGCCGGCCGCCGTCAGCACGGCGATTGCGGTGCCGGCCAGCACCAGCAGCGGCGTCACCAGGATGACGATGGACGCCATCTTCATCTCATAGGCCTCGATCTTCTTGCCCAGATACTCCGGTGTGCGCCCGATCATGAGGCCGGCGATGAACACCGCCATGACGGCGAATACCAACATGCCGTAGAGCCCGGTGCCGACGCCGCCGAACACCACCTCGCCAAGCATCATGTTCGCCAGCGGCACCAGGCCGCCCAGGGGCATGAAGGAGTCGTGCATCGAGTTGACGGCGCCGCAGGAGGCAAGGGTCGTGATGGCGGCGAACAGCGCGGATTCGGCCACGCCGAAGCGCGTTTCCTTGCCTTCCAGGTTCCCCGCGGACAGGTCGACACCGAGTTCGCCCAGCAAGGGGTTGCCCTGCTGCTCCAAATGCATCGCCGCCGCGGCCATGACCACGAACATCAGTGTCATCGCGGCCAGCAGCGCCCAGCCCTGGCGGGTATCCCCGACCATGCGGCCGAAGGTCAGGCACAGCGCGGCCGGGATCAGAAAGATCAGGAACATCTGGATGAAGTTGGTCAGCGGTGTCGGGTTCTCATAGGGATGGGCCGAGTTGGCGTTGAAAAAGCCGCCGCCGTTGGTGCCGAGCATCTTGATGGCCTCCTGGGAGGCGACCGGGCCCATGGCCAGGGTCTGGGTCGGTGTCGCGGCCGGTTGCGTGAGCACGGCGCCCTGGGCGTCGGTGAGCGGCTGACCAGTCGCATCGAGCCTGGGCCTGTCGTCGTGCCTGGCCTCCAGCGTCGTCACAGTCTGGTAGGCGTCAATGTTCTGGATGACGCCCTGGCTGACCAGGACCACGGCAAAGACCAAGGCGATCGGCAACAGGACATAGAGCGTGACCCGCGTCAGATCGACCCAGGCGTTGCCGATAGTGGCGGCCGAGTGGCGCGCGAACCCGCGGATCAGGGCGATTGCGACCGCGATGCCCGTGGCGGCCGACAAAAAATTCTGCACCGTCAGGCCGAGCAGTTGGGTCAGATAACCCATCGTCGACTCACCGGCATAACCCTGCCAGTTGGTATTGGTGGCAAAGCTGATGGCGGTGTTGAACGATGAGTCCGGACTGACGTTGGCCAGCCCTTGGGGATTGAGCGGCAGCCAGACTTGCAGCCGTTGCAGGGCATAGACGGCCAGGGCCCCCAGCAGGTTGAACAGCAGGATCGCCAGGGCGTAGCGCAGCCAGCCCATTTCCTCGTCCCGGCGCACCCCGCACAGACGATAGAGCGCCGACTCGATACCGCCGCGGACCCCCAGGGACAGGAGCGGGCGGCCCTCCATCACGTTCGCGATGTAACTGCCGAGCGGCTTGGCCGCGAGCAACAGGGCCGTCAGATAAAGCCCGAGGACCAGCCAGGCATGAGGGGTCATGAAAAGCCCTCCGGGTTGAGCAGTGCCGCGATCAGGTAGACGAGCAGCGCGACCGCGACGACGGCGCTGACCATGAGCAGCCAGTTCACTTGGCATCTCCAAGCCGGGCACAGCCGTAGGCGAGGCCCACGCCGAGGGCGAAAAACAGCACGATGGTCGCGAGATAGAAGAGATCCACGGTTTGCCTCCGCAACGGGTTCCGACCTGCTTCATGCTAGGCAAGCGGCTGCCAAAATGCTGAAAAAATCGGGCGTGGCAACATAAAAATCCCGACAAGACGAGACCGCGAGTGGGTTCCGAAGGGGCGCACCGCGTCGGGACAGCGCTGCCGAGCAGGCGCTGCCAGCCAGGCCAGCGCCGGAGGTCCTGGGGCTGATCGACCAGAAGAAATACTTCCTGCTCCACGCCCCGCGCCAGACCGGCAAGACCAGTTGTCTGCGCTGGCCGGCACCCAGTTGGGTGGGGTCGCCGAGGACGAGATCACGTATCTGATCGACTTGGGGTTGTGCCGGATGGCACCCGGCCAGGGGCTCACGATGGCCAATCCCATCTATCCTACGGGGCCCTGACGCTCGGGCTGGAACTCAAGGTCTGGTGCGATGGCGCCCCGGACCCGCTGGCCGAGGGCCTGGTGCAGTTGGACGGCTATCTGGCCGGACTGGGGTTGGCTCGTGATCTTCGACTGCCGGGCGGGCCAGCCGCCGATGGCTGAGCGCACTCTGAGCCAGGCGATGCAGAGCCCCCAGGGGCGGCGTATTGCGGTGGTGCGCGCTTGAGCCCGGGGTTGCACCCGGCCGCGCGCCGGGCCTTGCGCCCCTCGTAGCCTGGATGGAGCGCAGCGGAATCCAGGCCCCGCTGGCCGTCGGCGGATTCCTTGTAGGTCGGCGAGACCGCTCCTTTGTCGATTGCTACAGCGATGCAGCCCTGGCCGAACTGCTCCTCCGGGGTCTCGTCAGGCGCAATCCGGCCAGCCCGATGGCGAGCAGGGCGGGCACGGCCGGCACCGGCACGTCCGTAGCGGCCTTGATGCGCATCTTCTGGGGTGTGTCTTCATTCGGGCTGGACCAGTTGGCCCCGGCGTCGGTCGTTTGCACGAAGGGCGAGGGCAGACCGGTGCCGCCCGCGGCATCGGCGTAACGCCATTTGACGTTACTGAGTGGGTCGAGGTTGATGCCCTTGACCACCAGGAAATAATCGGTTGCGGGGGTCAGTGAGAGGTTCAGACCGGTCACCGCAAAGGTGCTGCCGGTGAGCAAGCTGGCATCGCCGCTGAAGACATCCGCAACCTTCGTACCCGGGGCGCCGCTCGCAATGTTCCAGATCTCCAGGGCGAAGGTGCCGCTCGTCGGCGCCTCACTGAACAGCGCCGCTTCCACCTCGGCCACGATCACTGCATCGGCGGTGGTGAAGCCCTGGGCCGCCCATTGGTCGTTGGTGATCGCCACCGCGTAGTCGCCGTCCTGGCCGAGATTATCGAAAAGGCTGGCCGTCGCCAGGGTCGGCGCGGCCCAGGGCAGGGTCAGGGCGAGCAGCATGAGCGCACTGAGGGATGAGCGATGGTTCATACGGGTAACTCCGGTGGTTGGAGGACTGGGGCGTCGGCCCCCAGCCCCCTGGATTCAGGATTCAGGATTCAGGATTCAGGATTCAGGATTCAGGATTCAGATTCAGGATTCAGATTCAGGATTCGGGGCGGGACGGGGTATTCGCCCAATGCCGTTAGGTTCAGCGCCGCACCACGCAGGGTGAGTCTATCGTTCCCAGGCGCCGCGGCCAGGCAAGCGGCTACCGCGAGCCCAAGCCCCTGGAGTCCAAGGCTTCAGCCTTGGAGGGGGCGCCAAGGCTGAAGCCTTGGACTCCAGTCCGGGCAAATGCGGGCCGCAAGTGCGGCTTAATTCCGGGGCAGGACGGGGTATGCACCCCGTCCCAAACCTTGGTCTTCAGGCCGGGCCATTGGCGCCCGGCGTCCAGTCAGGCGCGGCCGACCCTCAATTGTCTGCGCCCAAGTACTCCCAGACCAGGCGACGCACCTTGCCCGACAGGGTGAGCGGGTAGCCGTTGGGATAATTGGCCAGGTTGATGACCGTGGCCCCGTCGAGCAACCGCGAGCGCGCCAGGATGGCGGGGTCGCCGTCCCAGGTCAGCACCACCTGTGAGCCGACCGGATCGGCGCGCAGGTCCATGGCCCATTGCCCCGCCTGACCGTCAACGGGCCGGAAATCGCTCACGTAGTCGCCCTTGCGCGTGCCCCAGGTGGGCTGCGGGAAGGCGAGCGTCACATAGGGCGAGGCGAAGGGCACCATGGCGCTCAGGTCGGCCGCGTCATAGCCGGTCGCGGCATCGGTCCAGTGCCCGAGCCGGACCTGGGTGTTCCAGCCGCCCTGGACGTTGCCGGCCCGCAGGCGCACCAGCCACTCGTCGGTGCCCGGGGTCGGCGCGCCGACGGTGGAGACCTCGGCGGGGATCAGCAGTTCAATGGTCTGGCCCGCCCCGCCGGGCAGGACCTTGACCCAGAACGCCTTGAAATAGGGCAGGCTGCCCTGGTTGGGCGCGGTGTCGGACCAGGTGTCGTAGCCGGTGCCGTTCCAGACCCAGATCTGATTGGACAGGAGGTTGGCGTCTTGCGCCTGGCTCGGGGTGTAGAGATCGATGCCGTTGACCCGCACCCGCACCTGCGACCAGTCGACGTCATAGGGGAAGGGATTGCCGATCAGCTTGGTGCCGAGCGGTTGGCCGGCGGCGTAGACCGGGGCGAGGACGCAGCCGTTGGCCGACTGGCAGCCGGTGACGCCGGTGGTGACCGGGGTGGCGCTGCCGGCGACCTTCAACAGGCCGGCGACCGGGGCCTGGAGGCTCTTGAGCCAATACCCGGCGCCGAGTGTGAGCGGGCTGGTGCCGGCGAGCGTGCCGTAGGCGCTGCCGCTGAGGTCACGCTTGTACATCAGCCATTGGCTGCCGTAGCTCGCCGCCGGTAGGTTGGCCGTGGGGCTGGTGCCGAGGGTGCCGGCGACCGTGGGAGCGTCCGGCACGCACGGCAGGGCGAGCGTCTGCCATTGGCCGGTGGGCAGCGCGACGCCGTTGCCGCACGTTGCCGCATAAACGGTCACCGAATTCGCACCGAAGTTGGTCACAAAGAGATAGCCGCTGGCATCAACGGTGAGATTGACATTCAGGTTCAGTCCGGTACTAGCGCCACTGATGGTCCGGATCGGGGTCGCGGCGCCGTTGGCGTCTGGGGCATAAACATTGACCGTATTCGATCCGGTCAAGTTCGCATAAATGGTGCCACTGTGATCGACCGCGACACCTTCGGGGCCGGAGACGATGGTGATGGTGCGATTAGGGGTGACGTTTCCACTGGCACCTGGTGGATAGACAGTGATTGTCTTACCGGTTTCATTGGCGATATACAGATTGCCGCTGACATCGAATGCTGCCGACCGGGGGCCGCTGAGTCCGGTATTTGCGCCGCTGATCGTGCTCGCCGGACTCACATTTCCGGTCGCTCCCGCATCATAGACTCCCACCGTGTTGCCGTTAGAATTGGTAACATAGAGCTTGTCGTTGGTATCAAACGCGATACCCATCGGCCGACTTAGACCGGTATTCGCCCCAAATATTGAGCGCGAGGGTGCGACATTCCCGCTATCGGTTGGCAAAAAGACGGCCACCGAATTACCCCCTTCATTAGCAACATACACATTGCCCGCGGAATCGAAGGCGATACCCCGCGGTTGATTGAGGGTCGTCGCTGCACCTTGGATCGTCCGCGTCGGGGCCACATTGCCGTTAGCGAACGGCGCAAAAACGACGACTCTGTTGGCTGAGCTATTCCAATTTGACACATAGGTGTTTCCTGAGGCATCCAGCGCGATGCCTGAGGGATTATTGAAAAGCGTGCTCGCGCCGCTCAGTGTGCGGCTGGGCGCCTGATTGGCCGCGGCGACCGGCAACACCACCGCGAACACGACGGCCAGCGCCGTCAGCCAGGCCACCGCGCGACCGCGCCGGGCGGGCTGGACACGGCGCGATCCAGCCGCCGCGGCGCCCCGGACCAGCCGCGGGACGGCGGCCAGGGGACGCCTAGCGATAGCGTTAAGACTTGTCATTTTGCGTATACTCCGATTGAAGTTGAGAATTGGGCATCACGACCTCGCTCTGCCCCAATACCTAAGTGGCGGTGCAGAAAAAAGTTATACGCGCAAATCGACGCGATGTCTTGTAAAGCAGCCTCTTGAGCTAAAGCGATGTTCCGCTTGTTAGTGAACCGTCCCTAACGCGCGGCGACTCTGCCGAGGACGCGCGGGAGGTTCCGGTTGACCGCACTATCGGCGATGCCGAGTGCGCAAAAGGCCGCCGCTCTGCGGCCTCCAGAAGGATGAGAGCCTAGCGCCGGCGCCGCGCGGGCGTTGGACTAAGCTATGTAAAAAGTTACGTCACTTTATGAAAAAAATGACGTCGGCTGGGCACCCCCGCACGGGACGGGGTTTGCAGCCCCGCCCCGGCCGTTTGCTCCAGTCCCGCCGCGGCGAAAGAGGTTTCGGACGGGGCGGTCGCAGCCACCGCCGGCCCAGGCGGTGCGCCGCCGTGCGTGCTATGTTCGCCGGACCCAGCTCGTCCGCGCCGCCGTTTGCGAGGTATCCGATGCGCTTTTTCACGACCGAAGGTCCGGTCCGGGCCGCCGACAACTACTGCCTGCCGCCCCTGCAACGCTGGGACCTGGACGAGGTCCTGGGGCTGATCGACCAGAAGAAATGCTTCCTGCTCCACGCCCCGCGCCAAACGGGTAAGGCAAGCTGTCTGCTGGCCCTGATGGAGTATCTGAATCAGAAGGACGGCACCCTCAACCCCGCACAACTGCTTGACGCCTTCCTCGCCTTCTGGCGTTGCCACGGCCAGCCGCTCCTGGGCAGCGCGCCCTATCACGAGATCGCCCCGCACCTGGTGCTGATGGCCTTCCTGCACCGCGTCAGCAATGGCGGCGGGACCCTCGAGCGGGAATACGCCATCGGCTCCGGGCGCATGGATCTGTGTCTATCCTACGGGGCCCTGACGCTCGGGATGGAACTGAAGGTCTGGCGCGACGGCGCCCCGGACCCGCTGGCCGAGGGCCTGGACCAGTTGGATGGCTACCTGGCCGGTCTGGGATTGGACTGGGGTTGGCTCGTGATCTTCGGCCGCCGGGCGGGCCAGCCGCCGATGGCCGAGCGCACCGCGAGCCGGGAGGCCCGCAGTCCCCAGGGACGGCGTATCGTGGTGGTGCGCGCCTGACGCCCCGGGTGGCGCCGGGCCTTGGGCCCCGCGTCGCCTCGATGGAGCGCAGAGCCGTAGCCTGGATGGAGCGCAGCGGAATCCAGGTCGTCGCTGCAAGTTACGGATATCTATTGTTTCTCTCGTGACACCGCTCCAGCGGTGCCACGCCTGTGTCAGGCGCTCGGCGCCGCGAGGCCGGTTGCAACCCTGAGCGTGACGGGCGCCGCTCAGCCCGCGCCGCACAGCGGCTAACCCAGGGGTGACACCGCTGGAGCGGTGTCACCAGCGCCGTTTGCGCGACGCCCGCCACCGTGTCGGTTGCTACAGCGATGCAGCCCGGCCGGACTTTTTCCTCCGGCGTCCGGTCAGGCGCGGCCGGCCCTCAATTGGCTACCCCCAAATACTCCCAGACCAGGCGGCGCACCTTGCCCGACAGGGTGAGCGGGTAGCCGTTGGGATAATTGGCCGGATCGATGACCGTGGTCCCGTCGGTCAGCCGCGAGTTAGCCAGGATGGCGGGGCCGCCGTCCCAGGTCAGCACCACCTGTGCGCCGATCGCATCGGCGCGCCGACGCTCGAGGCCGCGGTGGCGTTGCCGGCGACCGTGGGGGTGTCCGATACTGTGCGGGGCGTGAACGATGACAGTCTCGCGCCCGCGCCGCGGCGAGCATCGGACTCCGTTATGTAAAATGATATAAAAAGACGCTTTTTTATGTAAAAAATGACGCTGGACGGGCCTATCATGCGGCGACCGCCATGCATGAGAATCCCATCGATGAAAGCCATCCCCACGCCGCTGCGGATCCGTTGGCTCAACGCCGCAGGGGCCGCACCGGTGCCGACGGGGGCGGAGCGGCACGCGTCGATTCCGCTCCCGGCGCCGCCCTCGGCGGGCCTCGACCGGGGCGAGATGGAGATGCTGGACCTGGCGTTGGGGATGCAACTCTGCCGGGTCGCGCATCGGTTTGCGCGGGGGCAGGCGGGTCTGCGGGCGATGTCGGAGGTGGTAACCGAACTGCCCGAGCCGGTGCTGTTCGTGCAGACCGCGCGCAGCGGCCGGGGGGTGCTGCAGGACCGCGGCCTGAAGGTCAGGCTGGAGCACGACCCTGCCGTCTGTGTCTTCGCGCACCTGGACCATATCGACCATCGGCACTGGGCGCAAATCGGCGCGCCGCTCGAAGTGACCGCCTTGACCATCGGGGCGTCCACGTTGCAGCGCAGCCTGGGCGAACCGGCCGCCCACGCCTTATTGGCCGCCTTGGGGATCCTGCGAGCGCCATCGGCCTCCAGGCGTCCCCTACCGCCACCCATCACGGCGTTGCTGCACGGCTGTTTGACCGATCGCTTCACCGGAAACCTGCGCACCCTCCAGGCCCAAGCCAGGGTGCTGGACTTCCTGGTCGCGTTGACCGACCACATGGTCGGCGTAGCGCAACCGGAGCCGGGGAAGCTTCGTTCGATCCGGCAATTGCGCGGGGAACTGGACCCCTGGCATGAATCGGTACCGGACCTGGAGGCGTTGGCCCGAGGCTACGGACTCTCGGTACGGGCGATGAATGAGGGATTCAAGCGGGAGTATGGGCAATCCATCCACGCCTGCCTGTCGGATCTCCGGCTGTTTGCCGCCCACGCCGCCTTGCAGAGCGATGGTCTGTCCTTGAAGGTGTTGGCGGCCCGGTTAGGCTATGCCGATGTCAGTCATTTCAGCAACGCCTTTACCAAAAAGTTCGGCTATCGACCGGGGGGCGTGCGGCGGGAGCGGTGGGCGGAGGCTGCCGCCTGATTGGGCCTGCGGGAGGAACGCGCGGCGGTTGCGCCGCCGCAATGGCGGCGCCAGGGTCCTGGAAGACTTTACGCGAGTGCGGGATATTCCTGACGTCAAGCGGCCTGCTCAGGGCGGCGGGGCCGCCTCATCCGCGGGGGCCTGGGCCCCCGCCAGGGGCAGCGCCAGGCGGGAGAAGTCGGCGCGGTTGACATACTGGATGACG
>Ga0247841_10010372_pt1 | contig 12709 bp, 12 predicted proteins | sample LaCruzMarch2015__2_FD_192410 | JGI IMG/M metagenome (GOLD analysis project Ga0247841, IMG submission 192410) | Freshwater microbial communities from meromictic Lake La Cruz, Castile-La Mancha, Spain - LaCruzMarch2015_18m | ecosystem: Environmental > Aquatic > Freshwater > Lake | place: Spain... | reverse complement strand
GATCCCCGGAATAACTGTTAAAATTGTTCATAGGTTTTGGTTTTAGTGTAAATGAAAAAAGCCACCCCGGTTGCCCGGGATGGCTCTATTGAATGAATGGTTCAGTTAAAAAGGTGAGTCTTCCAGGACAGGCTCCAGTACCGGAACTTCGCTGGTCGCTTCGGCTGTGGTTTTTTCTTCTGAAGCAGAATATGAAGAGTCAATGCCCAGGATATGATCGGCAGCCTTCTCTGCCCTGGCAGCAGCCCACATAACCCATTTCTGGTTGTCACGGAGCGCCGATGCCCATCCCCTGATGTAAGCGGCTGAGTTTCGGATATCCGGGTCAAGGTGAGCGATACCGGAAAGGAAGGAAGAACAGAGTTCAGCAACAAGTTCCTCTTTGCTGTAAGGGATATCGCCAAAACTGTTCGACATTCCGTCATAGCGGTTGAGTCTTTTAGGGTGGCCAGTTGAGTGACCTAGCTCATGGTAAACCACACGGTAGAAGGCAGAAGAGCTTGTGAAATACTTCTTATCCGGAACTGAGATTAGATCTGCAACCGGGGAATAGTAGGCACAGTCGTCTTTGTCAGAGAAGATGATTTCCGGTCGGCCTGTATAGCCTTCGATGATTGATTCAGCCTCCAGGTGTTCATCGTTGACTTTTTCGTCAACCAGGCTTTGAAGCTGGGCGATCTTTTGTTTACCCTGCTCGTCAAAGTCGGCCTGTTCGGAATTGAAGACATGGTAAAACCTCAGAAGGAATGTTTTCTTTGTAATGCCGGTGGCTTCATCCTGTTCCATGCCAGTCTTCCAGAACACAACGATAGTGGATTTTTCGCCCTTGCGAACTTGTCCGCCGTTGGATCGAATCTGCTGGAATGTGCCATAAACCCGGCTCTTGTAGGGATCTGAAGAAAGCACCAGACGATTGATGCCCCGGTAGTAGTGGCCATTCATGCTGACCGGCGAAGGAACCTGCCAAAGCTTCATCCAGCTTCCGGCTGTTTCGAGGTTGGCAATGATCTTCTCAGTGATGGCTGCGTAGATTTGTGAGTTGTTCATGATATCCGCCCCTGCCCTGGGGTCTTATTTAGGTTTCTGGCCCACCTGGTTAAAAATGAAATTTTTGCCCAAGTGCATACCGAGAAAAATAAATAATGTCAAGGGGATTGGTCAGATTGGAACAATCTGAAAATACTCGAAGAGCGACTAATCCTAAAGGAGGTCGCCCTTTACAGTTTTATAGCTGAAAGCGGATTTTTCGCAGGTAACTTTGCGGAAATTTCGAGTTTAATAAAGTGCGGTGGCTTTTTGCTTGCTTTTTACTTCAAAAAGCTGCCAGAACTTAGCAAAGCGAAGGGGTTTCTTTTTGTCTTACATTTTCTTTGACCAGATTTTGAAAGAAAAAGCAAGTTAATGATGACATGTTATTTATGAAGATCGTTAGTGACAGATCTACAAGTTTTCTGATAAAAATTCTTTAAGATCAAATGGCAGTTTTAGTTGTTTAGCATTTTCATGAACCAAATTTATCCAGGTGGATTTTCTATCCTTGACCTTTTCATTCCAAAACACCCTGAGGGCTTCTTTTTCTGCATCAAATAAAGCAGACCTAATCTCTGACAAAGAGTCCACCATTTTTACAATTATCTTAGGAATCCCGGTGTAATGTTTCTTTTTCCAAATGATTGTCCCTTGTCCTCCTGCGGTAAAGACATCACGAATATTTGGGCAAACAACACCTTGTAGATTGACCAACCAAACCGCCACTTTATTAAATTTATCAGGGCGGTTACCAAAAATCTCGGGAAAAAATACCATTGACTTTAACATCAACTCTTTGCGACTTTCAAATGATAAATTGTTCCAAAGTTTTATTATTAAGCCGGTGGACTTAGGTTCATCTTGATCCATCCACCAAACCTGTTCGCCAGGTTTGAGAAACTGCCGATAATAATCCACAATAGGTTTAACGGGATTGGAAACTTTTCTCAACGTATCGTAAGGAATGTCAAGTTTGTCAAAAATGGTTTCGCCATTCAATAGTTCCATATTGATTAAATACCTTGGTGAATGTGTTACAACGACTTCAGCTAAACATTCTTCATAGGGTCGGCATTTAAATTCAATAGGTGAAATCATTTTCCCAAAAAACATGAAAATTCTTTCAATGCCATCAACTCTGGTACCTTCAAGTACAGAATTACCTGTCGTTGTCCAATGGTTTTGTGTTGTTGTCTTGACTTCAACGCCATAGTACTTGTTTGCGATTATATCGGGAAAGCGCTGGCCCGAAATCAATTCTATAGAATTCTCAAAAGGTGTTCCAACTGCTCTTTCGGTCATAACATCTGCAACGACATTTTCTAATTTATTTCCCAATAAACTAAGGTATTCTTTTTGTCTCTGCTTAGATTCAATCTCAAGTGTTTCAAGTGTATTATTTAATAGCAGTTGAAAGAGCTTGCTTGTTGGTTCTGGATTTTTTGATACTACCATTGACTGATGGATTAAAGTATAATTCCCATAATTTTTCTATTCGCATTGCTATATGATATGCTAACAAGGGAGGAACAGCATTCCCAATTAACTTATATGCTGAAGATGGACTAATGAAAAACCTAGAGCCATTTGCAGGTATCACAAATTCATAATCCGGGGGAAACGTTTGAATCAATCCACATTCTCTGGGGGTCAAACGCCTTTCTTTAAGCTTCATTATCTTGAGTTCATCTATTAATTTTCCACCATGTTCAGCTGATAATCGTCTAAATTCAATATTCCCATGATGTTCAGACCGGATAGTGGGTCCAATCCCGTTTAAATTAATCTCCGTTTGCCCTTGACAATGTTTCCCCATGAACTTTGCCTTCGAATAAAATTTTTGAGAAGGATCATTAGAGGATTCAGGCTCTTCTATCCCATCAAATATTGCAGAAAGTTGGACAGTCTTTTTTAAAAATCCGCCTTTTACATTATAAGCATGGGTTGGCTTTGGATATGGGTTGAATTGATCAATAATATTAGGGCGACTTAGTTCTTTTAATGCGGTAGGATTTAATGCCGATTTGTTTATTCCAATAAAGATGACTCTTTCTCTTGATTGCGGGACACCATAGTTTGCAGCATGCAGCACAAGTGGATCCAATACTAAATACCCATTGCCATTTGCATTTGAAAAGTCTTTTTGAATAATATCTTTAACATTAGCAAGGTTTACGAGACCTTTAACATTTTCTGCAATAAATAATTTAGGTTTTGTAATCTCTATAACTTCTTTTAACCACATGTATAATTGACCTCGGGTCTCTATAGAGGGAACTTCGGTTTTAATAATGATTCCTTTGTGATCTTTATGTGAATTAAAGCCATTTCGCTTTCCCGATAAACTGAAATCCTGACACGGGAATCCCCCGGTCACCATATCAACGTTATCTGGAAAGACTTTTTCCCCTTGTTTATGCAATTTTACCAAGTCGACGATACTCTCAACATGGTAGACTTCTGATGAGTAGTCTTTATTCTTGAAATAATTAACCCAGACATTTCGAGCCTCATGAAGAATATCATTTGCGAATATGGTTTGAAATTTCGTAGACTTGAGCTTAATATGATTTGTATCAATATGGTTTTCGATAAATTCAGGACACAGAATTTCATTGACCGAATCCTTATGTACAATAAAATCACCTTCAAACCCCAGGTCCATTCCACCACAGCCAGAAAAAAGCGAAACTACTTTAAGTGGTTTACTAATGTTCATTGTAAGATCAGAATCGTATTTAATGTTTAATTGAGGTTCTCCTACAACGTTGTTAGAACTTTCCTTTTTCAGGTTAAAATAACAGCACCTTGAACTTAGTTTGCATCCAGTGCATTTTGGTTTTTGTCCTTTGCAAATCAATGCTGAATAATCTAAAATCGCCCAATTCAATTCTTTGCACTTTTTGACATTGATAACGTTATGGGCCAAATCTTGAATTAGTTTATCATTTCGGACATCTTTTAACTCTTTCGGATAAAAAACTCTACTCAACAATCTTGACATATTGACATCAAGAAGGGCTGCTCGATGATTTAAGATAAATAATTCGTAAGCATTAGAAATATAAAGAGTTGCCAGGCTTGATTCGTGTAACTCATGTTTGTTTTGTGGTAGAATCCCTTTTCGCCCAATATACTCTTTAATGATTCTATAAATTCGTTTTGCTCGATGTTTATATAATCCTAATGGTTTTAAAATTTCTTCAAGTTCCGGAATTGTTGCTTTTGACAATTCATTCCAATCTGGATACTTCAGAAAAAAAGTTTGATAGTATTTAGAAACAGTTTCTGCTTTGGTCCTTTGAAGAAGAATTTCGCTTAAAATGAGTTCATAATTTGTTATACTCTCATTTCTCCATGGAAAATCCCGGCTATTCAAGCTAAACCACTCAAGTAATGCCTTCCTAAAATATGTAATATCATTTTTATTCCACATGCTACAAAGATAATAAAATCAAGTGCGTAAGTGATGAAAATCAGAAGGCATAAGAAGGCATAGAGGATAAACTAACCGAGGCTCAACCTGTTAACAACATGGACGGAAATATTTTAAAATTAGTAACAGCAAGTGTCTGTTCATTCAAAATTGAATCAATTGGAAGAACTCTCTGCAGACAAAGCGTCGTACCGATGTCTTAACCCCCAATTAGTCCATTAAGGTATTAATTATGTCGAAATGCTAGGGTCCTAATCTCTTATAAGAATCCCCATCACTTTTATCGCCAAAAGTGAGATTCTTTGTTGCTTCAATTATTTTATCTTTAATAATTGCCTTTATTTCAGGTGCATCTAAACTATCACTTACCTCAAGTAAATAATCAATTTGGTCTTTCTTAATTTCGAAATCTTTTGCGTTTACTTCTCGCTCTTTTAAATCAGCTTCAGCATTTTTTAATCTTGCATTAGCTTCCAATTTACTTAAAAATGCTTCGCGACCTCGGTCAAAAACAAGTCCCGCAACTGCCACAAGGGCTTGGTAGGTTTCTTTTGTCTTTCCCCAAACCGTTAAAATCCAGGACCCATACGAAACACTTTCGATAAATAATTGCTCATCTTCTTTTAAAAGGGCTTGTTCAATATCTCCAGCTGGGTCGCTCAATAAAAACAATTCCAAATCATGTCCACGGCCTGAATAAATTAAATAGAAAATTGCATAAAGAGTTCGTAAGGCATTCAATTTTATGATTATAACATTAATTGGGACCTTTCGATCCATATCTCCTAAATCAATTGCCAAAGATGGATTTTCTCCTTTGTTTAAAGTACTCACTAATTCTATTAAAATTTCATCATGATTAAGAAAGATCCTTAGCATTAAGTCGCCACTCAGCCCAAACTCTACTCGATCTTTTCCCCAATCTGCACCTGATACGATAGATCTTCCTTTGATGATAGATATAAATTCCGCAAAATCACTGACTTGAACATCACCTTGCTCCCTTGCTCCTAATAAAAATGTTGCCATATTGTTACAATATTAAGATGTGGAATGTACACTTACTGCCGTTTATACTTTTCTACAAAACTACCGATTTATATCAACTGAACAAAGCGCAAAAAAATGCCCCGGTTTCCCGGGGCAAAAATGCTAAAAAGCACCTTCGTCTGCGAAGGAATAAAACCTGTCATCCCCGACAATTATGTGATCCAGAACAGCCACATCGAGAAGTGATCCGCAATCCTTGATCTTTTTGGTGATTTTATTGTCGGCTTCGCTGGGTGTGATGGTACCACTCGGATGGTTGTGCCCCAGGATGATCGAGGTTGCATGCTGCTCCAGGCATATCTGGAAGATTTTTTTTGGATCAACGACAGTCCCTGAAATGCCGCCTTCGGATATCTTGACTTTCTTGACAACCCTGTTTGCCCTGTTCAGCAGCAGGATCCAGAATTCTTCATAAGGAAGGTCGCCCATCAGGGAATGAAAGATTTCAAAGGCATCCTGGCTCTTTGAGATCTTGTTTTTGAAGATTACTTCTGACTCATTCCGACGGCGGGCCAGCGCAAACATGGCAGCGATCTTCACGGCACGTTTTTCTCCAATGCCTTTGATCTTCTGAAGGTCTGAAACGCTGAACTTCCAGAATTCGCACAGGTTGTTTCCGCAGATTGACAGGGTTTTCATGGCAATATCAAGGGAGTTTTCCCCGGAAACACCTGAGCCAATAATGATACTGAGAAGTTCAGCGTCTGACAAGCTGCCGTTGCCCTTGAGCAGGAGTTTCTGGCTTGGCAGGTCATCTTCTGCCCAGTAGCGCATCGGGATTCTGTTTTCGTAGTTTTTGCCGTCTTCCTGGGCAAGTTCCGGATTCATGATCGATTTTTTCATAGTTGATTAGTTTTAAGCAGCGCTGGGCCGCAGTGAGTAAATGAAATTTGCCGGGAAGGAACATGCGGAGTGAAAATTTTAAACAAACATTCAGGTCAGGATTGTTGCAGCGCAAGAATCTGAATGAACCTGGAAGGCGACAGTTCCCAAAGGAGGTCGTGTTTAGCAAAACAACATTTTCACGAGCATAACTTTGTGAATTTCGATTTACTACAGAATAGGCTTTTGCAACTTTTTCTAAAAGTTGCCCCAAATGTGAAGCATCAGCGAGCATAAAAAAAAGCCGGCAGTCCCGATTTATCGGAACTGCCGGCTTCGTTCAATGATTTAATTTCTTACTGAGAACTGGGCTTGATATTCTTTCAATTCCCATTCGAGCTTCTCAGGATTTGAAGTCATTATTTCCTCTGCATAACCAGGATAATAGATCTGATCAAGTTCCTGGAAGAAGATTTCTTCGATTGACTGCTGACGGGTAATCTGAGCTAATGCTTTCATCTGGCGTAGAGTTTTAAGGTTAGAAATGAAATTTTTTACGCCAAAGGCTTTCACCGGGAATAATAAATAATGTCAAGGGTGTAGGTCTGATTGACTTCCAATCTGAAAACACTGAAAGCGACAGTTCCATCAGGAGGTCGCCCTTTACAGTTTTAAGCTATACCTCTCTGCCAGGTATTTTTAAAGCGAATTATTCGTAAGGTAACTTTGTAGCAAAATTTCGAGCTAAACCGTGCGTCGGCCAAAAGGGGTTTCTTTTTTGGTACTCATATCTTTGCGGCAATTAACAAAAGGCATAACTAAAGGTGGAACTTTCTTTTTGGTACAAACACGCTTATGCGATGTTCAAATAAAAGGGATAACCACCTTTTGTTTTTCTTCTATAGGAGATACAACAGTACTTTAAGATGTAGAGTAATCTACAATCTTGGATAACAAGATGAGTAAAATCGTTAGAAGATTGCTTGCCTTTCCAAAAACCAAAGCGATGAACCTAAAGTATTCAGTTGGAATCGATGTTGCTATGGACAAATTTGATGTATGCATTGTTGTTATTGATGATACCCAATCTGTTGTCATTAAAGCAACAAAGTCATTTGTCTTGAAAAAAGACTACAAACCACTTCTTGAATGGGTCAAAAAGCATCAAAAAGAGAATTTACCCCTTTGTTTTACCATGGAAGCAACTGGTAATTATTTTGAAAAATTGGCTGCTTTTCTTTTTGAAAATGGTTGTTTCGTAAGTGTTGTTCTACCCAACAAAGCGAAGAAATACTTCCAGAGCCATGGTATTAAATCAAAAACGGATAGAATTGATGCGAAAGGCCTCGCTCAAATGGGGGCAGAACAGAAATTGAAGCCATGGCAACCATTTTCAAAAAACATTTACAAGTTAAGATCTCTGACGCGTCAGCATGAAAGTCTTACTAAACAAAAGACAGCAATATCGAATCAACTGCATGGCCAAACGTACAATATGTATGAGGTTAAAGAAGTAATAAAACAGTTAAAAACAATTATCCGGTTAATCGATAAGCAAATAGATCAAGTAGCTTCAATGATCGCAGAATTGATTGAACAGGATCCGGAACTGAGCTCGAAAACAAAGAAGCTTCTGACCATCCCAGGCGTTGGATTATTGACTGTGGCTACAGTTATTGCTGAAACGAATGGGTTTTATTTAATTGAAAGCATTGGTCAGCTGATAAGCTATGCAGGCTATGACGTCATAGAAAATCAATCCGGAAATCGAGTTGGTCGTACTAAAATATCAAAGAAGGGAAATTCCCATATCAGAAGGATTCTTTTTATGCCATCGCTGAATGTTGTTCGTCTGAAGGTGACAGCATTTAAGCTGTTTTATGAACGATTATATGAAAGAAATAAGATAAAAATGAAATCGTATGTTGGGGTACAAAAAAAGATTTTGATATTGCTATACACACTATGGCGAACAGATACGTCCTTTATTCCTGACTTTGATCAGGTAATCCATAAAAAAGAAGTAGTCCCAGCGTAAACGTCGGGACTACACAAGATAATTTTCATTTTTCAATGAAAATTTCTTTCGGGTAAACAAAGGTAAATAAATTTGGAAGTTAAGACAGTACCTTTTTGATTTGACCAGGATACCCAAAGAAAAAAGTACACCGCTAAAAAGCAGGTCCTTACCTGCCGGTGTTTTCTTTTGCTTCTTGGCTTTGACACCACTACCTCAAAGAAAAGAAGTCGTTTTTTGTTTTGCGTGCGAAATTTTGTTAAGTATTCACATTTAACGGTTTAGCCGTTTGAATACCCTCAAAATTTTGCTTGTTCCTCACGGAGTGCACGCCCCGCCCTATCGAAAAAAGCAATTGCACCACCCGTTTTTCGATACGGATATATGAAATGATGCTACATATATAACAAATGGAATGTAAAAACAGGAAGGAAGGCAGGATGCTCCCCTATCGCCCCGGGAGGATGATCATCTCATTGGTAGGAAGCTGATCCCCTACCATAGAGTCAAGCACCCAATAATATAGATTGTCCACAGCATCACTCAGGTCAGTGGCTTTCCACCTGGGAGAATCTTTTTTACGTTCAGAAGATTTATCTTTCTTGAACTCCTGAGGCAAGATGGGTGCATTGTCCATAGACACAAATGTTTCCATGGCATTGTTCATATTGATACGAAAGGCAGGCAGGTTGGGGTAATCACCAGACAGGAACTTATGCCAGAACTGGTACTTGTCCATGTGGGAAGCCTCATACAACTCTGCCCTAAGGTACACTTCCCAGCCTGCCTTTGTCATTTGATCTTTGACATCATCGAAATAAGAACTGCGTGAAGCTGCATCATTGCGCCGGGTGCCATCCGATCCCCCATACAGATACAAGGCCTTGGATGGCTTGTCCTTATAGTAATCAATAAACTTGGCAACAAGAACTATCAGCGTTTCATTCTCAACAAAGAAGTTTTTAATTACAGGGAATTCATTGGAATGTTTATGCCATTGGCTTACAACAATACAATTCTGGGTGGTCCCAAAATCAAAGGAAACATACAAGGGTTCATAGGGCATGCAGTCTGCATCACCCCGGCAATCAAAGGAGCTTTTTCCTTTGATGTCATAGTCAATGGAATCGAAGAAATCATAATTAAAGGAATCGTTATAGGTATGCTTTTGCGCTGACAATAAGGGATAGAACCCGGATTCATTCTGTTTCCTTCGTTTATTGAGTACTTCCAGGTCATAGACTACTTTAGGAAGCGCCCGTTTAAGATCACGGAAATACATTTCTCCCAGGATGTGGATATTTTCAATTGCAGAAGCCTCTAAATAAAAATACCGGTGAGGAAATTTCTTAGACAGCGCTTCATATTCAAAAACCCATTCCCCTTCAGGAGTGAGAGGCATGCTCCCCAGGAACAAAGTGCCATGATGAAAGTTGAGATGGCCGAACCGTTCGCGGTTTCCACGGTTTGCCGGAAGTACATCGGCATCAATGGCCGATTTCTTGAGTTTTGTGCATTCATCGAAGATCATCCCATCGTATGAGCCGCTGCGGGCCATTTCAGGCCGGTCAAAGGAGTTGAATTCCACCACAAACCCGTTGACAAAGTGCATACAGTTGGTATAATCCAAAGGAGGCTGAAAAGGTTCATCCCATAAAAATTTCTTCGGGGCCTTATGGCCGATAAAATAATGCTGGCCACGGAATAAACCCCGGCGTTCAAGGTGGTCAATGATCGGCGGCAGGGACTTGGTGCGGATATGGAAATATGTTAGGCCATTGAGGGAAATTTTTCCCCGGGGCATGGCAACGAAATATTTGATGATCTCTTCAGCGATGATCGTGGTCTTTCCTACTCCCCTGCCACCGATAAAGGTTTTATGCGGCTTGGTTGACAGCAGTATCTTTAACTGCGGGTCATTATAATATGGCGCTGGCTTAATCATCGACATCGACCATTTCTACAGCGGGATTCTCGGAAAGCAACATATTGAGATAATCCTTGACGTGCAATTCATCTGCCATGGCTTCGATCCTTCGGTGCAATTCCAGGAGTTTCTCCTGGGCTTTGAGATCGATCATCTGAAAAGAAGGAGAATTGATAAAGTTGTAGTTGATCGTCAGCAGTTGTATGGGCGGTTGGAACTTTGCAGGATCCGGAAGCGAAAGGTCTTCCTTGTCCAGGTTGTAGGCTTTGGTGATCCGCTCCAGAGCTTTCTCCATTCCCCGGAGATCTTTCTTGAGCTTTGCCATTTTCAGCAGCTCAATGGCCCACTGGGTGACATGATATCGCATGGCTTCCTTGGTGTACGTGCGAACATCGCCAAACAACCTTCTGCAATTACGGATATCTTTATATGCCTGGCCTTCTGAAATACCAAACTGTTTGACCATGAAAACACTAACATCCCGGTCTGTATTCAATTCATCATTCAATTGCATGAAACAGGTGCTCCAGCGGATGCGGATCGCTTCATCCTCGGGGGCCAATACCGTATCATCTGAAAAGTAAAATTGACTTATGCGGTCAAAGGTCGTATCAGATATGATTGCATTCATACATCATCCATTTTAGCATTCTCGATTATCTTCATGGCAAAGGCCTGTGCCGGCGATGATCCGTTCTGAGCCAGGTCAAAAATGCCTTTGCGAACTTCGGCTTCCCGTTTGAGCCTGCCTCGCTGAAAAGCCTTGAAGACAGGGTTGTCCTGATCCTTTAAGTGAACTTTAAGTTCTGAAGGATCAACCTCCAGGATAACTGCAATTTCTTCTTTTGTGAACATCAGCGAAGCATAGGTTTCCACTTCGGTGATGAATGATTCATTCTGATCGATCAAATGCGCTTGTATTTGAGAGTTCTTTTAAAATCCAATCCCGGTGAAACACTGCCACTGTTTTATCGCAGCATAAGACACCGGCTTCTATGCGGGGGTTCCGAGTATAGTTTGCCGATCCTACCACACTGATCCCCCAGTGATCGTTTTCGATTACCGTGACCTTGGCATGGCACTTGGCAGCTTTGATGTCGGTGGTGATCTTTTGCAGGAACTGAAGCTCGGCTGGCTTGCGGATGCCGTTACGGTAGTCGAATATACCTTTGAGTTCAAGGATTAATCCATGTTCAATGAACTGGTACAACTGCCTGATGGCATACTCTGAGATTGCCCAGGTAGTAAAATAGACCCTGGCCGGGCCAGTCTGTTCAAGCAAAAAGAAAAGAAGGTCATGGGTTGACCAGTCTCCCAGGGAGGCGTAATGAACACTTTGCCCATCAACAACTTTTCCAAATACATGGTGAAGCTTCTCATTGGATTTTCCGATGATCAGAAGATTGTCACCGGCAGCTGCAACAGAACCGGATTTTGATTTGTCAGGCTTTTTCTTTACCAGGTCTTCAGTTGAGAATAAACTCATTGACTCATTCTTTTATTGATGTCATCCATTTCCAACTGATATTTATCCAATAGTTCCTGGTACCTGGACCGTTTTTTCAGGGACTTTGATTTCTCAAGTTTGGTTTTATAACGAGTGATGTAGGTCCGGACAGTCATTTGCCGTTTGATTAGCCTAGCTGTATCCAGGTCAGAAAGGGATTTGTGTTCCTCCTTAACCGGCTGGGCCGGGATCACTCCATGTTTGTCAAAGTGCTCGATCCGGATGGTGATCTCTTTTAACCTGTCATCGAGTTCCAAAATCTGAAAAGCAATATTCATACGTTCTGTTTTTTCTTTATATGGAAGAATTGCATGGAGGTTATCCAGCATCTTGTAACACATTTTCTGTTCTGATCTGAGTTTATCAATGGTGATAATCTCCGGAGACACCGGTGATACTGTTTTTTGAATTTCCTGCTTCACCGGCGGTTTCTTCAAAGCAGGAATATTTTCAGAAACCGCTATCTGTTTGGCAATCTTGCCAAGTTCATACGAAAGAGTCAACCGGTTTTTCACGGTTGCTCCCCCACGACGCAGTAACCTGGCTAAATTTGGATTCCGGCCATACCGATCATAGATTAGAACGCCGGAGAAATAATCCTGATCAGAGTTTACCCACATATGTATTTCATGATCCATGATGCGAAAATATTGATGCAATTGCAGGAATTAAAGGACAAAAAAGCCTGCCGGATCTTATCCGACAGGCTTCAACTAACCTACTTATGAAAACAGCTACGAAAGCTTCGTTATTAACCTCCAACGGGAGGGTTGGGATCCATGGCCAGGGCGCCTTCATAAAAGGCCATCGGGGAACCCTGTTTACACAGGAAGCCGAACTTATGGCCTTTGTCTTTGTCGATTTCCTCGCCCCAGGTTGTTTCGATGGTCTCGATATGAACCAGGTTGCAGGGTTCACCAA
>Ga0247841_10010367_pt1 | contig 12710 bp, 9 predicted proteins | sample LaCruzMarch2015__2_FD_192410 | JGI IMG/M metagenome (GOLD analysis project Ga0247841, IMG submission 192410) | Freshwater microbial communities from meromictic Lake La Cruz, Castile-La Mancha, Spain - LaCruzMarch2015_18m | ecosystem: Environmental > Aquatic > Freshwater > Lake | place: Spain... | reverse complement strand
CCGGAATGGCCTCTTTAGGCGATCATCAATTGGCTCCATTAAGTGATCACGAAATGGCTCCTTTAGGTGATCACCACTGGCTCCATTAGATGATCACGAAATGGCTCCATATGGGCGGTCAGTAACAGCACCTGGGGTTTATCGCTTTGATACTATTCAAGGCCTCCCCCAAAACATGGTATTTGAACTCAGTGACCGCGTCTCATTAAAAAATGGCATGCGCCAGAACTTGACTCCATCTACCCATACGCATTGGCTAAATAATCTTGGAGTTAATGATTACCAAGTACAACAAAAATATAACGGTTCATCTTCAATACATCATGAAAAAATAACCGTACTTTCTATCCTTTCTAGTTCTCATACGTCTATAACGGACGAAAAACACCTTGTTATTGACTACTTTTTATCAGTAATCCGTTCAAGTCGTAGGCCTCCGCTTTCACTTTCTTCTCGTTGCTGTCAAAGTAAAATATATCCTTTGCTATCCCCTTTTTCAGGACATAGTTATTATTATAGAAATATACATTTTTAATTACCTTTTCGTCATTGTCAAAGTAAGATATGCTCTTCACTATCCCACTGCTCTTGTTGTACTCATTGGTACGGATGAACTCCCTTTTCACTATCTTGTAGTTGCCGTTGAGGTATACTATTGTTGCGGCCACCCCATCCTTATATTCTTCATCGTCTGCAGAAAAAGGGGTCATCATCGTTTCCCCGCCAAACTCATTTCTGGCGTCTATTATCTCAGAAATTTGGGCAAACACAGATGTTGAAATCCCGATAAGCAATATACATAATATTGAGACAAGTATTTTCATTTTACGGGTAAGCCCGCCTCCTTTCCTCTCCAAAGGTAAATGTTTTTAATAATTCTAAAATTCATTTTCTTATAAGCCTTATTTGAAGAAATACAACAAAAGAATGCAAAAAGAAATATTAGATGCTCGCCAAAACCTCTGTATGCTTGATAGAATAGGTACATTTTCAACTTTTTCATTTATGGCAAAATTTTTGTTAGATAGGAGAACATTTTTTCATTTACTATTTTGATGCTTATATTGCCCTACCAATCAATTCCAGCCTTTTTTAAATCATTCTGTGAATCCTTATGGCCTAATTTTGCAGCTCTTTTAACATCTTCAATTGCCAAATCACGGCTGTTTAATTTAAAATAAATTTTTGCTCTGTTTAAATATAGTTCTTCATTATTAGGATTATATTTTATGGCATCGTTATAATCCAAGATGGCATCATTATACTTATTCAGGGAAACATGGCAATCACCTTTATTGACGTATATCATAGAAAGCCCCGGATTTATTTCTAGTGCTTTATCATAATCATTTATTGCCTTTATGCAATTACCAATGTTTTGATATACGAGTCCTCTTCTAATATAGGTATTTGCATCATTTGGATTACTCATTATGACTTTGCTCAATGTGTTGATAAGCTAGTTAGGTGGTTCTACTAATAGATGCTCAATCTTGTCTTTGTCGAATCCCATTACTTCGCCACCATTAACATAAAAAAGAGGAGTGCCTGCAATTTTGAACTGTAAAGCGATATTCTCATGTATCTTCAATAGCATTTCTGCATCTGTGTCCGTACACACCTTAAATTCTTTCTTGTCGAGTTTGCCAGACATGGCATCATGATATGCTTTTGCCATATCATCAGCACATAATATATGCATGACTTTGTCTTTTGATTGCGGATGAATTTTTGTAATCGGGTAGAAAAAAATATATCTACTTATATCATTTAAATTGTCCAGAAATTCAGCAGCCCTGCGACAATAAACACAATCTGGATCGGTAAATTCAATTATTATTCCCTTACCATTTCCAATTTTAATTGCTTTATCAAGAGGTATTCTAATTCCTTTGATAATATCACGACTATCTGATTGGTTTTTATTGGGTTCCCTCGTTGTTCCATCCTCGAGTTTTTCATTTTTGATAGATGATATATGCGTGGAACCAGACTTTAAAATCGTTTGACTATTTGGATTAAAATAAAAGTCACTTTCAAGTGATGATAATTCCCAAGGTATTTGCCCTGTCTCCTTCTTGACCTTACTACGCACATTCATGAATACGTTGTTTATCGACAATCCCGGTTTGTCTATGTATTCCAGCAGAACCCTAGTATAAGGACTGTTCTTCCCTTCACCATCTCTCGCAACTTGGTTTGCCCCCGTGGAATAAGAAATGAATGTCCCCGCAGGGGCGTTGCTGACAATCGCCAAACCACGGGTAGCATTGCGGAAGCTGCGGGAATAAGGATTGTCTCGACAAGCATCAAGGATGACGAGATTTAGTCCATTCTCTGCATTTTCCATCTCTGCAAGCACCATGTCTGCATTGACAGACTGGAATCGCACATCCGATTCTTTTTCTATCTTTGCATCGACAGGCAAAAGATAATTCACGCCACCGATTTGCATCCCGTGACCAGCATAGAAAAACAATCCCACTCCACGGGTTCTTTTTAACTGCCTTCCAAATTCCCTGATGGACTCATCCATTTCCTGCAGTTTGGCATTTCTTTTGAGCGTAACAGTAAAGCCGAGTTTCTTCAGCTTGGCATCCATAGCGGTTGCGTCGTTGACAGGATTCTTGAGGGGACCAGAGCTGTAGGCGCTGTTGCCGATAACGAGTGCGATACGTTTCTCTGTCGCTGCTTGTAATGCAGAAGGACTGATAATGAAAATGATTAACAGGATAAGGTAGATTCTTATAGGCATGGCTTGCATAGAAAGGCCTCCTATGTAACAAATCATTGCCCTTTATACTTCAATCATCGACAACGGGCAATTAATTTTTGCGGATTTTCATTTGAACAGTTGTATCGAAAAGAAAAAGCTAACTCTTAATATTACAAGGAAGGAGAGCTTACCACCTCCCGACAAAAAATCACGCTGAGAAAGCTGCACCTTTCATCCCGAACTCTGACACGCGGTTCGATTAGGGGCCAGATCGTTCGGTGGGCCAATCTCATGTCATAATCGCTTTGCAAATTCAGCCAGACCTCGGGAGATACGCCGAAATATTTGCCAAGGCGAAGGGCCGTATCGGCAGTTATGGAGCGCTTGCCGTTGACGATCTCACTAATCCGACCCGGGGGCACATCAATATCCCGGGCTAATTGATTCGCACTCAGGCCGAGGGGCTTCATAAATTCTTCGCAAAGGATCTTGCCGGGTGGGATCGGATCCAATAATTGGCAGGTTTTGATCATGAAATGAATATAGGAGCCATTGCGTAATATGTAAAGCATATTTTTCGCCATGCAGGTGATCATCATTTCATCTTGACAGGAGCGGGGGACTTCCTTATGGTTCGGAAGCCCGGCGCGACGTGGTTTCTAAAAATGCCTGTAATTGCGCTATACTGCCAGATCACGGTGTCCTTCGCTCTCCATAACCATAATCATTAATATTCTTTCATTGACAATTGTGATACGAAGAAAGGTCATGTTATCCCATGTAAGAGAAACATCACTTACATGGGAAGATCATCGTATGTCCCGGAGGTTTTTGAATGACCATGAATTCCAAAGGAGCAAGAATTATGCTGTATGTTCTTATGCTTAGCATGACTGCGTTGTCAGGTGCACAGGCAGTTGAACGTCCAAAGGTTACCCGAGACCAGATTAAGGAAGTTGTCACAAAAGTGATGCAGGTAAAGCATATCCCCGGATTGTCCATCGCGATCTCTATGCCGGACGGGAAGGTGATCGAGGAGAGTTATGGTCTTGCCAATGTGGAATACAAGCAACCCGTTGAGAAGGACTCCATCTTCGCGATCGGATCAATTTCAAAAACATTTACCGCCATCGGTATCATGATTCTCCAGGAAGAAGGAAAACTGAGCGTCAACGACAGGATCACGAAGTACTTTCCCCAGTATCCGGGGTGGAACGATATTACGCTCAGACACCTCCTCCAGCACACCTCCGGTATCAAGGATGTCACGAATGTAGAGCCTTTCAAGAGCAACCAGGGGAAAGACTGGACTCCCCAGGCAGTCATTGCCGCCATTGCCAGGGAGCCCCTCGATTTTGAGCCGGGACAGAAGGCCCAATACAGCAATAGCGGCTGCATAATTCTCGGACTTGTCATCGAAAAAATAACCGGGATTTCTTACGGTGATTTCCTCACCGCGAAAATCACGAAGCCCCTCGGAATGGCCCATACGGCCCTCGGCAGTAAAAGTGCCATCATCCCGAAGCGAGTTTCAGGCTATGCCTATGCCGGGAATCTAACGAACGCGGAATATGCAAGTCTGGCATTGCCCTACGCAAGCGGCGGCATCCTGTCGACGCCGTCGGATATGATCAAACTCGTAAAGGTATTCCGGGGAGAAGCGCTGCTCAGCAAGAAATCGATCGGGGAAATGTTTGCCCTCACCCACCTCAACAACGGAACCAGATACGAATCGAGCGATCCGGGCTTGAAAATAACCTTCGGATACGGTCTCGATTCCATCGTCCTGAAAGAAGGAATCATTCCCGCCAAAACAGGAGGCATATCGGGTTTCAATTCCTTTTTCGCCTATTTCCCCGAATCGCAAACGATGGTCGCGGTAACGGCAAATCTCAACAACAGCCTCCAGGAGCTGCTCATTATTGTCGATGCCCTTTTCGGTTTAGCGCAGAAATAGGCAAACATGACGCATGCCGAACGATGGTCACTAGCTGCCAGGCCAAAATTTAAGGTGCTAAAAATAACGCCTTCGTAAATTAATTCAAAATATCATCATGTTACAACAAAAGTTCGCGCGGCGATATTTTTATAAATTTTTAATGTTAACTTCTTTTCAAGTCTTCAACAGATCTTAGCCAATTAGTGAAGATAGGGCAACGTTCACGAATTTTGGTCAGTCCAATTGCTTTTGCAATCGTGATGCCGGTCGATGTCTTCTTGAATCGACCCGAAAGGTCTTCCAACCTCTTGGAGGGTGCTGTGCGAGGGGAGTCGTCGATATTCTCTGGCTCGCCGCATTCCGAGAGAATGCTGTCAATTTTTGATTGGGACACATTCAATTGATCAGCGAGTTTTTGTGGTTCACTAAAAAGCAATGCTTCAAATTCGTGCATAGAGACATAGGGGATAAATCGTTTTTCAGAACCCCAGTCTCGAAAAAGCTCGTTTACCCTGGCCTTAGTAGCGCGGTTAATTCTTTCTGCTTTGCGTTTTGGTGTGGATTGTTCCTTTGCCTCTTTCAATCCAGGCCAATCGTTTTTGATTCCATAATAATCCACAAAAAGGGTTAAATAAGTATCCGACCGCTGTTTCAGATGAAGTTCGATATCATTCTTCACTCTAGCGAATTTAACATCCCCACCCTTCTGTCCCGGCTTGGAGATGATAATAGGTCTCATAAAAACGCCTCTCTCGGCCAGATAGGGAACTAATATGTCCGCTATGAATATTTTTTCAGTTGGTCCCTCCACAAGTGTCACGATTTCGGCGTAGTCACTCATAGACAGGCCCTCCGGAAATCACGTTCTTGCTCCAGAGTTCGCCGACGGAATATGTTTCTAACCAGACATTGAAGTCTTTTTCCTCCAGCCTCTCAAATGTTGACGCGCCGTCTTTCCGATTAACTACGATTATATCCTCAACTCTGAAATTATCTATTAGGGCTGGGGATTGCGTGGCTACAATTACTTGTGTTCGTTTGGAAGCGTTTTGAATCAGTTCCGCAAGAATGGAAATGGCTGCTGGATGCAAGCCAAGTTCTGGCTCGTCAATAATGATCGTTGAAGGTGGCCTTGGCTGAAGCAATGCTGTTGAGAGACAAATAAAGCGTAGGGAACCATCCGAAAGGTGATAAGGCTGCATTGGATAATCCGAACCTTTTTGCTTCCAAGAAAGATTGACTTTCTGTTTTTCGCCAAATTCTGCCACATCCAACAGAAAATCGTCGAAAAATGGCATCACTAGCCGTACAGAATTCAGAATTTCCGAGTATACATCCGGGTATTTAGTCCTGAGTTGAAGCAAATAGGGCGCGATGTTAGAGGCATCGAATTGCAAAACCTTATTGTATTGGATTATTTCATAATGTCTCATCGGTGCGTTTTTGCTGGTGTCATGAAAGTGATAAATCTGCCACGATGAAATTGCGTTGTACACGGGCATGCTGTATTTGCTGTCGCTTGAATTACTTTTTGCTTCTTTGGCCAGCATGGAACTGCCATCCGGGCTGTCACCGAGTTTCCACCAACCGGTGTATCCATGTGCGTAATATCGGGCTTCGTCTATAAGTGAACAAGTTTCAGATGGGCCAGGCTTAATTTTAAAGCTATAACCGCGTGGGCCAAAATACATTGTGAATTTCATTTCCGAAGTCACTTTTCGCCCATTGAAAAGGAAATCGCTTATACCACCACCATCACGAATGTATCCGTTAAGCGTGCCGTCGATGATCGCCCGCAGCAGTCTAAAGAAATCAACCAGATTGCTCTTGCCCGCACCGTTGCCGCCAATGAAGATGTTGAGGTCTGTGAGCGCAAGGTCCTCCAATGCCTTGATGGACTTGAATCCTTGTATTGTCAGCTTTCTCAGAGCATCAGCCATTTACGCACTCTCCACATCCCATTATCGGTTCACGAGTTAAGCGCTTTTCTTATTTATTACATGCCCTTCACGTGTCTATTACGGAACGTAATCTACATCAATCGCATTGATATGTCTATTGTTTCTTTCAGTCAACTATACGCTTTTTCAGGTATGGAGGATACATTGAGAAGCCCCCGCATGTTTTAACCCATACTGCGTAAGATCAATCAATGAAGATATGAAAGTGGTCTCTGTTGGCTGCATCTACTTATCAATTGGGTTAGAAAACCTGCCGCGTGGATAATACCAATCGAGAGATGCGGTGTTTCACCACCAGTAGGCTCTTTTTATATTCCACGTTTTATTCGTTCTGCACCTATTTTTTGCAAGACCCGTACCCACAAAGATTGCCCGTAATAGTTACTCTCGAAACGCCTCTTCGCGTTTCTTGTAAAACATCGGGAGGCTCGCGGCAACAATCGCAAGCATGCCGAGGGCAAGCAGAGTCGCACTGATCGGACGCTCCAGGAAGATCATGGGGTCGCCGCGGGAAAGGAGCAGCGCCCGGCGCATATACTCCTCCATCAACGGGCCGAGAATGAATGCGAGCAGCATGGGCGCGGGCTCGCAGTCCAGCTTGACAAAAACATACCCGAGCAGACCGAACAAGGCCATGAGATAAATATCAAACTCGGTGTTGTTCAGACTGAAGACGCCGACACCGCAAAAAACCAGGATGGCTGGAAACAGATAGTGGTACGGTACGCACACCATACGCACCCATATGCCGATCAGGGGCAGGTTGAGGATGATGAGGAAGAGATTGCCGATCCACATGGAAACGACAATCCCCCAAAACAGCGCGGGCTGTTCGGTAATGACCGAGGGTCCGGGCTGGATGCCCTGGATAATCATCGCACCGATCATGAGCGCCATCACCGGGTTCGAGGGAATGCCCAGGGTGAGCATCGGGATGAACGAGGTCTGAGCCCCGGCATTGTTCGCGGATTCCGGTGCCGCGACGCCTTCGATTGCCCCTGTTCCGAATTCCTTTCCATGTTTCGAGACCTTTTTTTCTATGGCATAAGCGGCAAAGGCTCCCAGGATGGAACCACTGCCGGGAAGGATGCCGAGAGCCGAGCCAATCGCGGTCCCCCGCAGAATGGGAGCTACCATGCGCTTCCAATCCTCTCGGGTGGGCATCAGACCGGTTATTTTACTAACCATTGCCGCGCAGTTGTCCTCCTGCTCCAGATTACGGATGATCTCCGCGATACCGAACATGCCCATGGCAACCACCACAAACCCGATTCCGTCGGCGAGTTGAGGAACTCCAAAAGTAAACCGTTGTGCGCCGGTGTTGACATCTGCGCCGACCAGTCCCAGGAGCAATCCCAGGACGACCATGCCGATGGCATGCAGCAGGGATCCCCTTGAAAGGACGATCGCGGCGAGAAGGCCGAGAACGATGAGGGAAAAAAATTCTGCCGGACCGAACTTGAGGGCAATCGCGGCCATCGGCGAGGCAAAGAGCGCGATGAGGAGCGTGGCGACCGTGCCTGCGAAAAAGGAGCCGACCGCAGCGGTCGTCAAGGCCACGCCGGCGCGGCCCTGTAACGCCATCTGATAGCCGTCCAGGGTCGTAACAACAGAAGCGGCTTCGCCCGGGACATTGACCAGGATGGATGTCGTTGAACCGCCGTATTGTGACCCATAGTAAATGCCCGCAAGCATGATCAGGGCGGAGACCGGCGGCAGGGTAAAGGTTACGGGCAGCAGCATGGCAATGGTTGCCGTCGGTCCAAGGCCGGGCAGCACCCCGATCAGGGTCCCAAGAAAAACACCCGCCAGGCAATAAAGTAAGTTGACCGGCGTTAATGCCGTCGCAAAGCCTAAACCTATATTGGCAATGAGCTCCATAGAACCTCAACGAACTTCGAACATCAAAAACCGAAATCCGTGACTCCAGGACAGATGCGTATGCATCACGTCACATTATTGACCAAACCACGATCCCAGGATCGGAAGCGGCACTCCCAGCGCTTTCTGAAATATCAAAATACAAAACACCGTCAGTCCCGCTGCCAGAAGAAGCGAGTATTGCCAGCGGAACCGGCTGCTTGCATAGGAACTGACGATCACCAGGACAGGCAACGCGATGATCAATCCAGCGCCGCGGACGATAAATCCGAACAGAATGATCGATATGGTGATCAGGATGAGTCCTTTGAATGCAAAGGCGCCGACAGGGCTGCCCTGTTTTATAAACGAGCGGACGAGGGAAATGACCCCGATCAATATCAGCAGGACGCTGAGGATAGTGGGGAAATAGGCAGGCCCCATCTTCACCGCCGTGCCCATGCCGTAATCCCTGCTGATGATAATGGCCACAAACCCGAAAGCGATATAGATGACGCCGGTCCAGAAGTCTTTCACATTGCGTATGAGCTGGCTCATCAAAACCTTCTCCCTAGGTCAGTAAGATGTCAATCGGCGAAAACACCGGCCTTCTTGATGATGTGCCCCCATTTGTCAATTTCGGATTTGAGGTGTCCACGAAGCGCCTCCGGCGTAGCGCGGTTCTGGGCCACGGGCTCGGCACTCAGATCGGCATACCGCTTCTTCAAGGTGGGATCCTTCAGTGCCTCCTGCAGGGCCTTCGAGAGTTTATTAATGATCGGCTTCGGTGTACCCTTGGGCGCATACAGGGCATGCCAGACGGATATTGTAAAGTTTGGCAGGCCAGCTTCACTCATCGTCGGGACATCTGGCAGAGAAGCGGTCCTTTTTTTCATGGTCACGCCGTAAACCTTGATTTTGCCGGCTTTGATATGGCTGGTGGTATTGGTGGTCTGGTCGCACATGAAGTCCACCTGGCCGCCGAGGAGGTCGTTCATGGCCGGACCCGTTCCCTTATAGGGGATGGTGGTAAATTCTGTCTGGAGCGCCGTCATAAAAAGTATGCCGCACAGGTGCGAGGCAGAGCCAACTCCTGCGTTGGCCAGGTTGACCTTGTCCTTGTTGGCCTTCACGTACGCGAGCAGTTCCTTGAGGTTCTTGGCCGGGAAATCCTTCTTCGCCACCAGCGTCATCGCCCCATCGTTGATCAATCCGATCGGCTCGAAGTCGCGGATCGGATCATAGGGCAGCTTGCGATAGAGAGCCGGAGCGGTGGCATGGCCGATATGGTGCACAAAAAGCGTATAGCCGTCAGGACGCGCCTGCGCCGCCCGGGCGGCCCCGATGGTGCCTCCTGCGCCGCCTACATTCTCCACAATGATCTGGTTCTTGAGCGACTGGCTCATGGCCTGGGCAAGCAGGCGGGCGACCGTGTCCGAAGGACCGCCGGCAGAGAACGGTACAATGATGGTAATTACTTTTGAGGGATATTGATCCTTGTCTGCTGCAAACACCGGGATGGAGACAACAAGAGCGAGGAGTGCAACACAAATCAGACTTAACAGTTTTTTCATCAGCTTTTCCTCCTTTTCTGAAAGGATTTCTCATCTCCGATATTATGCATTGTGTAATATGTAAAGCATATTTTTCGCCGGGCAGGTGATCATCATTTCATCTTGACAGGAGCCGGGGACTTCCTTATAGTCCGCACGCTCGGCGGAACATTTTTGTCTGAAAAATGTCCATAATTGCACCATACTGACAGATCAAGGAGAAACCCCCATGCCAAAACGAAGCGATATCAACTCGGTTCTGATCATCGGCTCCGGCCCGATCGTCATCGGCCAGGCCTGCGAATTCGACTATTCCGGAACCCAGGCCTGCAAGGCCCTGAGAAAACTCGGCTATAAGATCATCCTCGTCAATTCCAATCCGGCCACCATCATGACCGATCCGGGAACAGCCGACGTGACCTATATCGAGCCGCTGAACATCCCCTCCCTCACCGAAATCATCGAAAATGAACGTCCCGACGCCATTCTGCCCAATCTTGGGGGACAGACGGGACTGAACCTGACCTCAGAGCTTCAGAAGCAGGGCATCCTGGACAAATACGGCGTCAAGGTCATTGGCGTCAGTATCGACGCCATCGAGCGGGGGGAAGACCGGATTGCCTTCAAGGAGACTATGAACCGCCTCGGCATCGACATGCCGAAGAGCGAACCTGCCTACACCGTCGAAGAAGCGGAAAAGATCGCTGCCGGGCTGGGTTATCCCGTTGTCGTCCGCCCTGCCTACACCATGGGGGGCACCGGCGGCGGCCTTGTCTATAACCTCGAAGAACTCAGGACCATTGCCAGCCGTGGCATCGCGGCAAGTATGGTCGGGCAGATCCTGATTGAAGAGTCCGTCCTGGGCTGGGAGGAGCTGGAGCTGGAGGTCGTCCGGGACGCCAAGAACCAGATGATCACCGTATGTTTTATAGAAAACGTGGATGCCATGGGGGTGCACACCGGCGATTCCTATTGCACCGCCCCGATGCTGACGATCAGCCCGGAACTCCAGGCCAGGCTTCAGAAACATTCTTACGACATCGTCGAGGCCATCGAAGTCATCGGCGGGACGAACGTCCAGTTTGCCCATAATCCCGAAACGGGAAGGGTCGTCGTCATCGAGATCAATCCCCGCACTTCCCGCTCTTCCGCGCTGGCTTCCAAGGCCACCGGTTTCCCCATCGCCTTTATCTCCTCCCTCCTGGCTGCCGGCATAACCCTGGACGAGATCCCCTACTGGCGGGAAGGAACCCTGGACAAATACACCCCCTCGGGGGATTATGTCGTTGTCAAGTTTGCCCGCTGGGATTTTGAAAAATTCCCCGGGGCCATTGACAAGCTCGGCACCCAGATGCGGGCTGTCGGCGAGGTGATGAGCATCGGCAAGAACTATAAGGAGGCCTTCCTGAAGTCCATCCGGTCCCTGGAGAAGAGCCGTTACGGACTCGGCTTTGCAAAGGACTTCCATGAAAAGACCCTCGATGAGCTGTACGAACTTATCGCGGAACCATCCAGCGAGCGTCAGTACATTATGTACGAAGCCCTGCGCAAGGGGGCGGATAGTGAAACCCTCTTCCGGCGGACCCATATCAAACCCTGGTTCATCCAGCAGATGAAGGAACTTGTGGATCTGGAAGAAGAAATCCTGAATTACAAAGGAACTGCTCTGCCGGATGAATTGTTGCTCCGGGCGAAGAAAGACGGTTTTGCCGATCGCTATCTGGCCCAGATCCTGGGCATCCCGGAAGGAGATATCCGCAGGAAGCGCATCTCTCTGGGGGCGGTTGAATGCTGGGATGCCGTCCCGGTGAGCGGTGTGGAAAACGCCGCCTATTACTATTCAACCTATAACGCCCCGGACCGGGTAGGTATTTCCAAGAACAAAAAAATCATGGTCCTGGGCGGCGGACCCAACCGTATCGGCCAGGGCATTGAATTCGATTACTGCTGCGTCCATGCCGCCTTTACCCTTCGTGATGAGGGCTACGAATCCATCATGGTCAACTGCAACCCCGAGACCGTTTCCACGGATTATGACACCTCCGACAAACTCTATTTTGAGCCTCTGACCGTTGAGGATGTCCTTTCCATCTACGAGAAGGAAAAGCCCGAAGGCGTCATCGTCCAGTTCGGCGGCCAGACGCCCCTGAACATCGCCCAGGATCTTGCCCGCGCCGGAGTGAAAATCATCGGCACTTCGCCGGAAACCATCGATCTGGCCGAGGATCGGGACCGGTTCCGGGAAATGATGAAGAAGCTTGGTATCCCCATGCCGGAGTCGGGCATGGCCGGCAACCTTACCGAGGCCCTCACCGTATCCGCCCGGATCGGTTACCCCCTGATGCTCAGGCCATCATATGTCCTCGGCGGCCGGGGGATGGAAGTGGTCCATGACGAGGAAATGCTGAGACGTTACGTTGCGAAAGCAGTAGGGATGACCTCGGAACGGCCCATTCTTATCGATAAGTTCCTGGAAAACGCCATCGAAGTTGAGGCCGACGCCATTTCCGATGGGACTGACGCCTTTGTCCCGGCGATCATGGAACATATCGAACTGGCCGGTATCCATTCCGGGGACTCGGCCTGTGTAATCCCGCCGATCAGCATCTCCGCCCGTCATATGGACACCATCAATGACTATACCAGCCGGATCGCCGTGGAATTCGGCGTTATCGGGCTGA
>Ga0247841_10010366_pt1 | contig 12711 bp, 10 predicted proteins | sample LaCruzMarch2015__2_FD_192410 | JGI IMG/M metagenome (GOLD analysis project Ga0247841, IMG submission 192410) | Freshwater microbial communities from meromictic Lake La Cruz, Castile-La Mancha, Spain - LaCruzMarch2015_18m | ecosystem: Environmental > Aquatic > Freshwater > Lake | place: Spain... | reverse complement strand
GCCTGAGCAAAACCGCGAGTTGAAGAACCGTGTGCGGGAAATCCGCTCGCACGGGTCTGTGAGGGGGCAAGGCCGCAACGGCCTTGCTCTACTCGGAAAGACAATGGACCGCATTACATTCGATCCAGCAGTAATGGGCGGAAAGCCCTGCATTCGGGGACTCCGCGTAACGGTCGGCACGCTTGTCGGCCTGATTGCCGCGGGACGGACAAGGGACGAGATCCTTAAGCTGTATCCATATCTGGAGGCAGAAGATATCGCCCAAGCGCTTGCCTACGCTGCGTGGCGGGTTGAGGAAATCGAAGTTCCCCTGGCCTTTGCATGAAGATCGTGATTGACATGAATCTCTCCCCCGCTTGGGTCACCTCTTTGGAGCATGCAGGTCATACCGCGGCTCACTGGTCTTCGGTCGGTTCGCCCAATGCCGCTGACCGGGAGATATTGGGCTGGGCAAGGCAGAACAATTATGTCGTTTTCACCCACGATCTCGACTTCGGCGCCATTCTTGCCGCCGCCGCCGCAAACTCGCCAAGCGTTGTCCAAATCAGGACGCAAGATCCCACCCCAATCCTTTGCGCGGAACTCCTGCTCGATATCCTTAGGCGATATGCTCGGGAGCTTTCGGCGGGAGCCTTGATCTCCGTTGACGAGGATCGGGCCAGAGTACGCCTCCTTCCTATGAATCGCGATGGAATCTGAGCCGCATGGAGAAAATGTGAGACGGAGGACGTGATGATCGGAGAAGACGGGGACCGGATGTTGGAACAAATAAAAATCATTGGGCATCGCCAGCCGGCGACCGGCTTCGAACAGGCGGCGGCATTTCTCGATACCGTTATTGCTTTGCGCGGAAATCGGCCGTTTATTCCCAAAGGTTATTATCGGTTTAAGACATTTGAAGAAGCGCAAGATTGGTCAATTCATATGATGGCGCGCGCGGGTCGAAGGATGGAAGAGGACCGTAGACTGTGGACCGTGGGCCGTGGACAGAAGAGGACGGCTGACGGAAATGTCCAACACCCAATTTGAAGAGAAGCATGCTTAACGAAGAACCAAGAACAAGGAACGACAAACAGGATGGCTGACAATCACAACAAAGAATCCAGGCCGCCGACTTTAAATGACCTGGTAAATCTATGCCGCCGGCTCAATGACGCCGGCGCCAATTATATGGTCATTGGGGGCATGGCCATCATTCAACAGGGATTTGTCCGGGCAACCGAAGATATTGATTTGCTGATTGATGCATCCCAGGAGAACCAGGGTCGGATTAGACGGGCCTTAATGGATTTGCCGGATGGCGCCATCAGGGAAATGGAGCCGGCTGATTTGGATACATACATAGTCGTCCGGGTGGCTGATGAAATTGTGGTGGATTTAATGAAATCGGCCTGCGGCATCGAATTCAAGGAGGCTTCCAGGGAAATCGAATGGGTGGCTATTCAGGGTATTAACATCCCCTTCGCGAGTTTTCAACTGCTGTGGCGTATGAAACAGACCGTTCGTGAAAAAGATTCGCTGGATCGCCTGTTTCTGAAGGAAAAACTGAAGAAGGGCTGTAGACCGTGGACTGTGGACTGTGGGAAGAAGTGAAGAGGGCCGTGGGAGGCAAGAAGGAATAAAATGCGAGATCACACCAAATTAGATGTGTTTCACGATGCCGATCAATTGGTTCTTAAGGTCTATATTAAAACGCGGGCTTTTCCCAAAGATGAGATGTTCTGTTTAACCTCGCAAATGCGGCGTTCGGCGTTATCCGTTCCGTCGAATATTGTTGAAGGGTGTGCCCGTGATACGGAAGCTGATTACCTGCATTTTCTGGACATGGCCTACGGATCGGCGCGAGAACTGCAGTATCAAATTTCCGTGGCCGAACGGTTGGGATATCTGAAACAGGCGGATGATATCAAATTGCTTTCCGAACAGACGGCCAAGCAATTGAACGCCTTAATTTGTGCCTTGCGAAATCCATAATCATTATGAAGCCTACGGTCCACGGTCTACAGTCTACGGTCCGCTTCGGCCTACAGCCTGCGGTCTACGGTCCACAGACCTCTTCCCCGGGCATTGCCCTGGTCATGGTGCTGGGGATTCTCTCGGTGATGGTGATTATGGCGGTGGCGTTTGCCATTTCCATGCGCACGGAACGCGTGGCGGCGGGCAACTATGCCGATAGCGTCCGCGCTCGCCAGTTGGTGCATGTGGGCCTGGCAAGAGCCCTGGATGACATTAATGCTCAAATCCAAATGTGCAGTTGTTTTGTTATAGATATAGATGGGCCATCAAAGAAGATTGTCCTTGTTAGACCTAATCATGATTTTCAATTAGGGGATGAAGTCAAAGTTTTTTCCCCCTCAAATGTGCCGAGCGGATTGGACACCAATTTGGTTTATAAAGTATCTGCTATAGATAAAGGAGCATACAGCATACAGCTGTCTTTGAATGGCGTCCTCGTTAATGCCACAGATGTTGGAGCATGTAATGACCGGGTTATAACAAATGATGCCTTGCCCGCGCTTAACTCCGCTATGAGATCATATGTGCTCGGGACTCCCATTCGACTGCGTAATGGAATCGGATCGCCGTCCCCGTCTTCCACGAAGTATGTCATACCAGTAGATGGCTTCCACATTCATTGGGCGGCAAGTTTTTCTAATGCCTTGAAAGGAATCGACGAAGGTCCCGGAGCCTATAACTATTTGGAGTTGCAACCGTTACATGGTATTTATCCGGTAGTTGCTAACAACGCGGCGTCTGGCGATAAGCTTATTTATAATTCTGATCGAGAACGTCTGCGCACAGGGATGGCTGTTCGGCTGGAACCTGCGCCTTCAGTATCTTTGCCTGGTGCATTATCGGCCGCTTCAGTGTATTATGTAAGATATGTTTCCAACCAAGTCATTACAACCGGAACCCCGTGGGAAACCAACCGATTTATTCAGTTGTGCGATAGTTACACAAATGCAGTTGCAAACCGGCCAATTTCAACCACATATACGCCTGTTGATAAAGTTGTAATTATTCCCATCCAATCGGTGGTGTTATCCAATCTGGCGATAGTGTCGTACAGCACCAACCAGGCGTCTGCGCTTTCCGATTATTCGGAGTTAGTCACCATTGATTCTGCCCTTGATACGGTAAATGTAAAAAAGAATTATTATTCAGGAGAAGATGTGGCGTTTACCAGAATTGACGCATTGCCTTCTCAACTCCAGGAGAAAAATCCTTATTATGTCATTGTGTTTTCTAATGGGGCAATCCAACTGGCCGCTTCGATTGCTAATGCGTTGGCAAGTCCGCCGGTCAATATTAATCTGACCGGGGGATCGGGTACTAACCGGATATATAAACTTGGGCTTTCCGGTGAAGCTACGAATTATATTCCCAGGGCAGTATATACAAAAGCGGAGGAAGAGTTGGCGGCTGCATCAAGCAATGCTTTCGATGGAATCTATGCGGCTGATGGCGAATTAAAGGGGAAAGTGCGATATGTAATAACCGATTGTTCCGGACTTCTGGATGCAAATTATGTTGGCGGAGGCACACGGTATCAGGGAGTCAATCCAAACGAGTTTCAGTTGGCCAATCTCTCGGAATCGGCAGGATCATTGCCGGGGAAACGAACAAGCTACATTAGATACGAAACATTGCGCGAACTGGCCGATAATCTTACCTATCCTCCTGTCAATCTGTTCGTGTATTCCTACAGTCGGCCGGAACAGTGGGATTGGAATCTGATGAATCTTCAAACGCCAATTAATATTGGAGGCGATCCGGCTCTGTTAGTGAAGCAAATTACGGCAATTACAAACGCTTTATGGCTGGCTGGCGTTACGTCAATTGTTCAGGCGGAAATAATTTATTCAAACCTTATTGATTACGTGGATGACGATTTAATTCCCTCTAATTTTGAATACGGTGTTGAATCCGTGCCGATGATCAATGAGGTAGTAGTCAGTAACGCAATTGAAGTGAGCGCTGGAATCGTTGATCCTGTCAACAACAGAAACTATAAGGTTGTTACCGATGTTTATGTTGAATGTTGGTACCCCTTTGTGTCGAACGCGGCAGTTAATTTCAGTTTAAATGTTACGAATAAGTTCTCTGGCACTCCGGGATTTCAACATGCTGACAATATTGCCAATATAACGCCATTAATTTCAGCGGCTGGGAGTGCTCCTGTTAAATATCATTGTGGTTATTTAGAGAAAGGACCTTTCGAGCTGCCTATGGTGGAGACCGTAACATTGACAACCACGATTGATCCTAAAGTGCAGTTGAGCGGCCGTAGTGTTGATGTGTTAAAAACCCCAATTGTTTTAACAACTACACATGATGGTAATAATATTTCTGTTCCCCCTGACCGTGACAATAAAATCGTCTCGTTAGAGTGTCTTGATCCGCGATTCAACTATGATCCAAACGATTCCGTGCAGTGGCGTCTGCGCACGACCGCGATTGCGCTTTCGAATGCTCTAATTGCGGATGTCAACCCGTGGGTGACAGAATGGTGGCCGGCCCACTCTGCCAGTGATGGTGATGATGCAATGTTTGTCGCCAACAGGCAGTTATTATCAGTAGCCGAATTGGGATATCTGGCATTTGAGCCTTGGCGAACCATTAAGTTATATGGCCCAAATCTTTGCCGTGTATTAGATGTATTTGCAATTGCCACTAATACATCTTGTTGGTTTGCAACAAATCAGTGGAACCATGGTCAAATCAATCCAAATACAAAGTCGTTTGATGTCATGAAAGCCTGGTTTCAGGGCATGTCTGTAGATAAATATCCGGGACAAACGGTGGGGGCATCTACACTTGACTTGCTTGCTGCACAACAAGTCGCGCAGAAAATTGTGGATCATGCCGGTTCATATAAAAATCTCTCCGATCTTGGACGCGTATTGACAACTTTTCCTGTTGGAACCAGCGAGTTGGAAAAAGAAGCTTATTTTCGTAATACCTGTGGATTATTCAACGTTCATCAAAACGTATTTACAATTCTTATAGAAGCCAAGGTAGCCTCCGGCGGCAATATCCCGCGCAACCCGGTCCGCCAGCGCGCCGTGGCCTTAGTCTGGCGCGATCCCTATACCGGCGAGATGTTTGTCCGGCAAATTAAGTGGTTAAAAGATTAGGCGCCACGTCGTCCCAAAGGGACAAGTGGTCGCTTAGCCCGTATCGGGCTGACGCGAAAATGTTCGTGCGATCCATTAAGTGGCTGAAGGACTGAAAATGGGCTGTGGGCTGTGGACCGTGGGCTGAAGTAAAAGGGATGACGGAAGACGAAAGACAGACGGAAATGTCTCGTCCTGATATGGGTTGACATTATCCGGAACGGCTTCACATTCCCCGACGTGTCCTCCATAGCCCGAAGGGCGACGGAGGAAGGGGAACAACATCATGGCCCGGCCAGACTTGTCCGCCTTTGGAGGAATGGCCGGGAAAACGGCAATAGATAAGGCATGCTCCCCGTAGGGGAGCAACATCGGCGGTCCCGTCTCAGGTGGAACAGGGTAAGCGATGTTGCACCCCTTTGGGGTGCAAGACCGGCGGGGCAAATTCGGATCCCGGCGTTTCACGCCGGGCTATAATGTGGCAGCCCTTTGGGCTGCTGCAAGCCGCCCGTTGGACAACGGGCGAGGTAACGAAGTAGGTGGCAGCCCTTTGGGCTGCGGCAAGCCGCCCGTTGGTGTCAGTTTGTAACTGGCTCTATTATCTTCTTGATTATGCCGTCCTAATCTGTAATAATGTGTCATATTAACCATGCTAATGTGATATGGATATTATGTATTGGCGTCTCATAGCGGATGTTATTGGTAATTATATCGGATTTCCTTACGTCCAGAATCTATTTGGCGCCAGGCAGACGGGGAAATCCACGCTGTTGCACAAGGTGTTTCCTAACCCTGCATTATGGTTGGACCTGTCTAATCCGCAGGAACGGACCAGGTATTTGGCGCATCCCGGCGAATTCATTGCCGAATGCAACAATCTTGCCAAAACGAAGGCTCCGCATATCGTTGTTGTGGATGAAGCGCAAACGGTGCCGTCCATCTTTGACGCTGTTCAATCTTTGTATGACACCGATAAAACCCGCTGGCAGTTTGTGCTGTGCGGGAGTTCGGCGCGGAAATTACGCCAAGCGGGCGCCAATCTGCTTCCCGGCCGTTCCCTGTATCGGCGATTATTCACGCTATCTGTCATGGAACGGCCGTTTCCGGTGGAACAAACGGGTGTTGGCGAGCCATGGCCGCTGGCGGTGGCCGCTTTATTTCCGGGGTTGGGGTCCTCCGCCAATCTGTTCCCGCCTTGTGATTTGGATGAACGGTTGGCCTATGGCGAATTGCCCGGAATCGTGATGGCGGAAACGAAAGTGCGCGCGCCGCTCTTGCAATCCTATGCCGCAATTTATCTCGAGGAAGAAATCCGGCGTGAAGGGCTGGTCAGGGATTGGGGCGCATTCGCCCGGTTTCTGCAATTGTCCGCCGCGGAATCAGGCCGCATGCTTAACATCGCGGCCATTTCCCGTGAGGCCGGCGTCTCGGTGCAGGCCATTAAATCCTATTATCAACTGTTGGAAGATATGTTCATTGGCTTCCGGGTCAACGCCTTCTCGCAAAGTTCCCGCAAGCATTTGTTTTCAACGCCGCGCTTCTTTTTCTTCGATGCCGGCGTGCGGCATGCCGCCGCCGGATTGACCCCGGGGATGGATCTTGTGAAAGCCGACCCCGGCCCCATCTTTGAGCAGTGGGTCGGCCAGGAATTATGGAAACGGCTCCAGTACCTGGGCCGGGGCCGTTTGTATTATTACCGGACCAAAAGCGGCGCTGAAATTGATTTCGTCGTGGAATTGGATGGACGTTTCATTCCGGTGGAGGTTAAATGGACCGAGCATCCCACCGTCGGCGACGCCGCTCATATCGTCCGTTTTATACATGATCTGCCCGGAAAAACGGAGCGTGGCTATGTCGTTTGCCGTTGTCGTCATCCCATGCAATTGCATGCGCAAGTGACGGCCCTCCCGGTTCGGATGATTTGAAAAGATTGTGGGCGGGACGACGGAGAAGAGGGAACTTGCTTTTCGCGGGCAAAATCCCGGTTTTTTTATGGTCATTGCAACAACCGTTGAACCGCTGAACCGTGAACCCGATAATCTTCTATTTACATGTTTTTTTCTTTGACAACGGGCGCCTTCTATTTATAATTCAGGCTTAGTAATGGATGGCTATGATTCTGCAGGAAAATAGCTTCACAACCAAGCCTGATTTTATAAGGTAGTTCATAATAATACCTTGAACATTGGGAACAGCAATAAATAACAAGAAAACATAACACAAGAGGGGATTCACCACGGAGTTACACGGAGGCACGGAGAAAGACTCCGCCTCCTTCCTTCTCCACATAGAGTGTTGCGCGCATTTGGTCCCGATGCGCACAAGCGCGATCAGGACCAAATGCGCGCAACGATTGGTCGGAAGAGAACACGTGAGGAGAAATCCTATCTCCGTGCCTCCGTGGTGAAGTTTGTTTTGCTTGTGCTTGGGTTGCGGGTTTCCCGCATTAGTATACACTGAAAACAGGTAGAGCCGACTTCATGTCGGCTATAGCCGGTATAAAACCGGCTCTACCATATATGGACTATTATGGACTGACTAATAAGTTGTTTTTCAATTGTAAATCCGAAATTCTACAAAGCAGGGAGGCTATCATTTATGAAAATGACCGCAGGCTTGAGTATCTTATCGGCAGGCGCGCTCGTAATTTTATTCGGTGTCTCCGAGGCCTGCGCCCAGGCGCGGCGGGTGACACCGCGCCCTGCGGGAACGGCCGCAGCGGTCCAGCCGGCCGCGACGGTGGCGGGCAAGGAAGGCGTGGTGATCCGGAAGATGGAATCCACCGGGCCGACGGCCAAGGTCAGAACCCCGGAAATCAAGAACGATTCCATGGAGCCGCAATCCCAGGCCCGCGATTGGGCGCGGATCACGGTCCAGTACGAAACCGATGCCGAGTGGATCGACGAGATGGAATTCCGCTACATGGTCCTGGTGAAAAACCTCAAGACCGGTGCTTTTACCATGTTCCCCGGCACCGTGACCTATATTGATATTCCCAAGGGCAAACGTCATACGAGCACGGTTTTTTTGAGGCCCACTACGCTGGAACGCTATGGCGCCGTCGAATGGGCGGGGGTGAAGATTTATCTCAAGGGCAAGGATACCCCGGTGGACATGGCGCAGATGCCGGATGATCAGCGTCCCTGGACCGCCACCGTTCCAACCAAGGAAGGCGTGCTCCTGAACCGCGATCAGACCCCCTTTGCCCTGGTGGCGATTGATAATTACGAGACAATCAAGCCGAAATGACGCGGAAGCTGACCGTGGACCGTGGACCGTGGGCTGAAGTTGAACGAAGAACGAAGAACGGATAACTGTTCAATGATCACTGATTACTAATTACCGATTACTTCCCCATATGTCTTTCTTCAAATCCAACCGCGTGATAGCCATGGATATCGGGGCCGCCCAGCTCAAGCTGGCGGAGTTCACGGTCGTCAAGGCGGGCATCGAGCTCACCAATCTGGCTGTGTGCCCCATGGGCATTGAGCCGGGCAATGAAGCCGATCCCACCATGGCGATCATCGAGGCCATCCAGACTGTCCTGAAAGAAAAAGCCATCCGGCCCGGCCCGGTAGTGCTTTCCGTGACGGGGCAGTCGGCCTTCCTGCGCTTAGTCAAGCTCCCGCCGGTCAAGCGCAATAAAATTTACCAGACCATCCTTTACGAAGCCCAGCAGAACGTGCCCTTCCCCATGGAGGAAGTGGTGTGGGACTACCAGCTGATGGGCTCCTCGGAAAACGAGCTCAACGTGATGCTCGTGGTCATCAAGAAAGATATCGTGCAAAACCTGACCGACTGCGTCGAGGCGGTGGGCCTGGATGTTGAGATCGTGGACGTGGCCCAAATGGCCCTTTACAATGCCGTGCGCTATAACTATGGGGAACTTAAGGGCTGTACGCTCGTGGTGGATATCGGCGCGCGCTCGACCAACCTGGTTTTCATGGAGGAAGGCCAATTTTTCAGCCGCAACCTGCCGATCGTGGGCACGGGCAATGTCATTACCCAGCAGTTGATGAAGGAATTCAGCATGTCCTTCAAGGACGCCGAGGAGCTGAAATTTGCCCACGCCTCGGTGGCCTTCGGGGGATCCTATGAGGATTACTCCGACAAGGTGCTGTCGAAAGTGTCCAAGACCGTGCGCGGCGTCATGACCCGCCTGCACATCGAGGTGGAACGCTCCATCAATTTCTATCGCACCCAGCAGGGCGGCACCAATCCCACCCGCATGCTCCTGGCCGGGGGCACTTCCGTCATTGCCCGCACGGACGAGTTCTTCAAGGAAAAGCTGAAGATAGATGTGGAGTATCTGAACCCATTCAAAAACATCATCGTCAGCGATGGCATTTCGGAGGAGGATATCGGGTCTTGCGCGCATGTCATGGGGGAAGCCGTCGGGGTTGGCCTGCGTTACGCGTTGCCCTGTCCGCTGGAGATCAATCTCCTGCCGCCCAACATCATGGCGGACAAAATCTTTCAGCGCAAAGAGCCGTTTCTGGTGGTTGCGGGAATCAGCCTGGTTCTGATTGTGCTCTGCTGGTGGTTCTTTTTCCACACCATGACCCAGCGGATTGCCCTGCGCCAGGGCGCGGTCCGCGCACAGGTGACTCAATTGGAAGCAGTTGAAGCCCAATTACAGCCGATAGAAGCCCGCCAGGCGGAATTGACCGCCAAGGCGGAAACGCTTTCCGACATGACCTTCCTGCGGACGCAGTGGCTCGATGTGCTGAACGGCATTCATGACTGCATGTTAGATGGCATGTGGCTGGTATCCTTTGTGCCGATGACCAAGGCGGTGACTGAGAACGGACAACAGACGGAGCAGGCGGGAGGACGGGGGCCGCGTGGTCAGCGGGCGGCGGCCGCCCTGGGGCAAGGATCACCGGCGCCGAAATGGACGCATATCCAGATCAAGGGCCTGATCTTTTCCGACAAGGCCACTGACCGCTCCATTGCCGAATTTCGGGACCGGCTGCGGCAGTCGCCATTATTTTCCGAGAGCACCGAAATTCTGCTGGCGCCTTTGCCGAACCTGGATGATTATGCCCGGCAGTTCACAATGGAAATCGGGCTGAAACAGCCGCTCTGAGGAAGGAAGACTATTATGCGTTCCTGGTTCTTCGTTCTTGGTTCTTGGTTGGGGAGGCGGAAATATGTTCTTCGTTGGGAAACTGGATCTGTATGAAGAAAAAATTCAACGCAAAGGTGCAAATTACTTTAAGGCATAGGAATTTCGATCTTGCGGTTCTACCGAACGGCACCGTTGCGGGATCTGCCGCCTAATTTGTCGGCGTTGCAATAAGTTTTTAGCGGTTTATTCATAACTCTTAAACAAAGAACGAAGAACGAAGAACCAAGAACCAAGAACGTATCGCTTTCCCATGAACTTAGCCTTTATTAAAAAACATCCGGTGTTTGTGCTGTGCCTGGGCGTCACGGTGCTCCTGTTAATCGCCACCGGTGTGGGCTTATTCCTTTCGGAGAGGCTGTATGCCCGGCAGGCGCTGGCGCTGAATGCCGTGACAACCCGCCTGCAGCAACTATACCAACGCGATCCATTCCCGGCGGCGGCCAACGTGCGCAAGGAAGCCGAGAACCTGAAGGATGTCATTGACCAGTATAATGAATTAAACGAGTTCCTGCGCGCCGGCCAGGTTAATCTCCGGCCCATGGAAGCGGCCGATTTCATGCAATTCCTTGAAAAATCCCTGCGCAAACTGCGGGACCGCCTGCAAAATGCCCGCATCAAGTTCCCGGAAAAATACGCGTTTGGTTTCGATAAATATGCCGTCGGGCAATTGCCGGCCTCGGGCGATATTCCCCGCCTGGTCCAGCAATTAAAAATTATTGAAGCGCTCTGCGCCATTCTGCAGGATGCGGCCATAACGGAACTGGTGGCAATCGAGCGCGAGAATTTTGAACAGGCGTCGCGGGGCGCGGAGGCCGCCGGCGGCCGCCGCGGTGCGCCGCCGCCGGAAGCCGCGGGAAACGCGCTCGAAGGTGACAAACTGGTTTACAGCCAGCATTTCAAAATAACTTTCAAGGCCAGGGAAAACGCGGTAATCACGATGTTGAACCTTTTGGCGAGCCGGCCAATGTTCATGGTCGTGACGCGGGTTGAAATGACCAATCCGCGTCAGGAATACAGCACCGGCGGCTCAATCCCAACCCCGGCCGCCGCACCCGCGCCGGGTACGCCCAGTAAGCCGGGTGCTGCGCCCAGCGCGCCCGAGCCCGTTGCCCATGAGCGCCAGATCATCCTTGGCCGCGAAGAATTGGACGTCAAGCTTGACCTGGATGTGTGCCAGTTCGCGCCGTCGCTCGCCATCAAGGAGGGCGGGAAGAAGTAAGAAAGAGTTCTTTGTTCTTCGTTCTTGGTTCTTTGTTGGGGAGAATACATTAACAATGGGACTATGAAAATTGAACGATTTGAGGATATTGAAGCGTGGCAACTGGCGCGCGAGTTAACCGTAAAAGTGTATGCCCTTACACGCAAGTCGGGGTTTGCACGAGATTATGGCTTAAAAGATCAGATTCAGCGGGCATCGGGCTCGGTTATGCATAACATTGCGGAAGGATTCGATGGCGGGAGTAACGCGGAATTTGTAAAGTTTCTGCGTTATGCTCAGCGGTCCTGTTCCGAGGTTAAGAGCGAACTCTATGTTGCCCTTGATCAAAAATATTTATCAGCTTCCGAATTTGATGTCATATATGAGATGACCGGCAAGACGAGGGCCAAAATCGGCGCCTTTATCAAGTACCTGCTTTCGTGTAATCATGATTAACGAAGAACGAAGAACGAAGAACGAAGAACCAGGAACGAAGAACGCTTTAAGGTCAAACACCGTGAATATCAGCGAAATCAAAGCCTGGGCCAAGGTGGTGTTCGACAAGATCATTCTGTTCGTCGCCCTGTTCGGCCTGTTGCTCTCGCTGATTCTCCTGATCCTGATGGTGGGCCGCGAGCGCAAAAAACTGGATGATCTAAGCCATAAGCAGGAACAGTCCTTCAGCCTCTCCCAGGCGGCCCGCCTGCTGGACATGACGTTCCTGGACGAGGGCATTGAAAAACTGCAGACGCCGGAGCAAATCCCCACCTGGAGTAATCGTCTGATGGTGGCGGAACTGCGCGTCAGTTGCGTGAAGTGCGGCCGTCCCATTGGTGTCGAGGCGGATGTGTGCCCGTTCCGGAATTGCGGCGCCCAACAGCCGGCGATGCTCAAGGCGAAAACCAAGGATAGCGACCTTGATGGCCTGCCCGATGAATGGGAGCTCAAGAATGGGCTGAATCCGAACGTGGACGACGCCCTTCAGGATGCCGATGCCGATGGGTTCACCAATCTGGATGAGTATCAGGCCGGAAGCAATCCGTGCGATGCGGCCGCGCATCCGTCGTACGCGGAAAAATTGCGGGTTATAAAAATCGGGCGCACGCCCATGCCGCTCAGCTTCCAGGGTGTCCAGCGCCTGAGCACGAATGATGTGCGCTTCCTCCTGAAAAACAAGCGGCTCCAGCGCGACACCTATGCCAAGCTGGGCGACACGGTGGACGGCTATAAAGTGGTCGGATTCGAGCCGAAAAAGGTTAAGGTCA
>Ga0247841_10010365_pt1 | contig 12712 bp, 10 predicted proteins | sample LaCruzMarch2015__2_FD_192410 | JGI IMG/M metagenome (GOLD analysis project Ga0247841, IMG submission 192410) | Freshwater microbial communities from meromictic Lake La Cruz, Castile-La Mancha, Spain - LaCruzMarch2015_18m | ecosystem: Environmental > Aquatic > Freshwater > Lake | place: Spain... | reverse complement strand
GATATATATTTGGGAACCAATATGTGGCTCTCTCTTGCACCTGAAAAATTATAATACTGCAAACCAAGGTACAAACCCACTCGGCCGGAATTTGTAAGCGAAACCTTGCTCTTATAATAATTTTCCAAATATTTTAAAAGGCTTTGTTCGGCGTTTTTGTAACGCTTTGGTTTGTAGTCTTTTAAGTAAGGATAAATTGTAACCGGGTTTGTTCTTTGCATTATTTTATTATTCCGCTGACTGTTTTTATCACTTTTTTAATATCTGAGTCGGTCATTTTTGGAAAAAGCGGTAAAGTAATCGCTCTTTCGTAATATTTTTCTGCCACCGGAAAATCTCCTTCCTTATAACCAAATTTTTTCTTATAAAACGGCTGTAAGCTCAAAGGCATATAATGAACCTGAACTCCAATGCCAAGATGCCTTAAATCTTCAAATACCTTTTTTCTGTCTAAATTTTTTACTTGAATCGGAAAAATATGCCAAGCTGATTTTGCGTGATCATTTTCCGCGGGCAAAACAATGTTTTTAATACCCTTGAATGCTTGCCCGTAGATTTTAACAATTTCCCTTCTCCTCTTTAAAAACTTATCTATTTTTTTAAGCTGGCTTATTCCCAGCGCACACTGAATGTCCGTAAGTCTGAAATTGAAAGAAGGATTTTCTATTTCATAATACCAGGCTCCTTTCTCCGGAATCTTCACCATTCCATGGCTTGTTAAAATTTTCAATTTTTCATAAAAATCTTTATTATTTGTCAAAATCATTCCCCCCTCTCCGGTGGTGATATGTTTTACCGGATGAAAACTTAAAATTGTCATGTCGGTAAAACTGCCAATTTTTTTACCCCTATATTCAGCCCCCAAAGCATGGCAGGCGTCTTCAATAACAAGCAAATTATGTTTTTTAGCTATTTCAAAAATTTCTTTGTAATCACATGGCAACCCGGCAAAATCAACTGTTGCAATTGCCTTTGTTTTTTCGCTGATCTTTTTTTCTATTTCTTTTGGATTAATATTCAGTGTTTCTTCTTCTACATCAGCAAAAACCGGCTTTGCCCCACAAAAGGTTATCATATTGGCTGTGGCGGCAAAAGTTAATGGTGTTGTGATAACTTCGTCTCCTGATTTAACCCCCGCCACAACATATGCCAGATATAAAGCCGATGTGCCGGAAGACACTGCAACAGCATATTTTGAACCACAATATTTGCTGACCGCCTTTTCAAACTCTTCCACTTTCGGCCCCTGGGTTAACCAATCAGACTTTAAAACCTTAACAACTTCTTTAATGTCATTTGCGTCTATCCACTGATGGCCATATGGAATATTTTTCTTTGTCATGGTGTTAATTTTCAATTTTTAAGTTCTTCAAAATTTCCGTCATTTGCTCTTTTAAAATCCACTTGTCATTGTTGTCACTGGAGTACGAAAAGCCGTCCGGTAAAAATTTATGGGCTTTAAAATTATTCTTATCCCAAAAAGCAAATTCCGGTTCAACTATAAAATATTCCTCGGCTTCTCTTGTGTGCCTGGCCTCTTCTTTTGTCAGAAGAGTCTCATGTATTTTTTCCCCGGGTTTTATACCAATAATCTTCTTTTTAGCTTCCGGTGCAATTGCGTCCGCCAAATCAATAATTTTCATACTTGGCATCCTGGGAACAAATATTTCTCCGCCTTTCATGGTTTCAAGACACTTTGAAACAAATCTGGCGCCCTGTTCTAACGTTATCCAAAATCTCGTCATCTGCTCATCGGTTATTGTGACTTCGCCTTTTTCTTTTTGGCTTAGAAACAACGGTATAACGCTACCGGAACTTCCCATAACATTTCCGTACCTTGAACAGCTGAAAATTGTTTTCCCTGGACCAGAATAGCTGTTTCCCTGCGTGAAAATTTTTTCGGCAACCATTTTAGTGGCTCCGTAGAGATTTACCGGCTGGACGGCCTTGTCTGTGCTAACGGTCAAAACTTTTTCAACTTTATTATCAATGGCGCAATTAACCACATTAATGGCTCCGTCAACGTTTATTCTTACTGCTTCAATGGGATTATATTCGCAAATTGGTACGTGTTTTAAGGCGGCAGCGTGCACTACAATGTCCACTCCACTCATTGCCCTACCTAGTCTAACCCTGTCCCCCACGTCTCCAAGGAAAAATCTCAACTTTGGGTCGTTAAACTTTCTCTCCATCTCAACATGAGCTAATTCTCTGTTATCGTAAATTCTGATGCTTTTGGGATTGTGTTCCTTCAACAATATCTCTGTAAATTTTTGACCGAAAGAACCGCATCCGCCGGTTATTAAAATTGTTTTATTTTCTAATGACATAATTTAATTTTATTTTATTTTTTATTTAATATTTTAAACTTTTTCAATGGGTTGCGAGGCAATACTCATAATAGACATATCTGACGGGCCACCCTTTATATATATTTTTTTGTCTGTATAAATTAAACGGGGTTCATCAAGGAATGTTTCCTCTGGTGGCCTCTTTGCTCCCACAAATTCGGGTACTTCAATAAAAATTTTTTCTGATTTTTTGTTGCCTACAATTGACCACCCCTGCACGTCTCGCCCGACAATTCTGTAACGATCTGCAGATTCAAACCATGAATTTTGGTTACCTACCAACAAACCGTATTGTGGACATTTTTTTTCAGTTTCTTTCCAAAAAAATTCCGGGTTGTCAGCACAAAGACTGCTGAAAAAAAGCATATCATGAGAATGCCACGCAGTTGAGGGGGCGATATCATATTCAGATTCCCATCCGGTAGCCTGCACAAAAAAACCAAGAGGATGCTGATAGGTTGCATAAGTGTCTACACATTGCTCTAAGAAATTTTCCAGTTCAGGATCTTTTAGGTGCTTGTTTAATTCGCTGATGGCATACAGAGTCAATCCCATTCCAGAAATTAGCATAGGTTCTGTTGCTTTAATATATTCATCTTTAATTTTTCTGTATGATTGGTGAAACCTCGTGCATTTTTTTTGGTCTTTCCAAGAATTTCTAACAATATAGCGCGCCATGCCCAGGGCTAAATCTAAAAATTGCTTATCGCCATATTGTCTCCAGGCTAAAACATAGGGCTGTATAATTAACCCGTAATACTCCGCCGGCTCTATAAAACTACTATCATTCAACGAACGCACTACTCCAAAACATTCTTGGTCAGGAAGACCCGCAACAAAAAATGTTTTTGGCTTTGAAAGAAGAACCCAAGGAATCCTATCCTCCCATTCTTTAACCTGCCCAAAAGCTTTCTGATATGCCTGCATGGCCCATATTCTTGCATATTCCTGGTTAGAAACGCCTTGCCTTTTAGGATCATTCAAAGGATATTGCTTCTCTAAGTCACAGAGAACTGAATAGACTGTTTTCTTAATTTGCGTAAGCAGATCTTCGGGCAACTTTTCTTTTAAAATATATGCCGTTTCAGAAAGCATTATTAGGGGAACCGCATTATGTATTAAACCCCCGCACGGAAAAGATCCCATCTCAAAACCAATATCAAGAAACCTGTCATTATTTATTCTGGAACATTGGAAACGGATAGATGTCTCAATTTTTTTCAAAACTTCGTCATTTTTATGATTTTTTAGCAAAAAAGCGGCCGACATCAGCAAAGGCGATGCAAAAGTTGTATGTCCTGAATAGTTGTTTTGTACACGTACCGGATTCGTACCCCAAACCGGGTGGTTGTGGAAGCCGTGTATAGCACCACCGGGCATCCACCAGGTTAACATCCATTTCCAAAGCTTTGCACCAATAATTGGTGTGATCTGTTTCCTGTTGGATAAAACATTGCTCTCAATTGTCTCATTTGTTTCGTTCAACCCATTGGAGTTTTTAAATTTATAGTTATGGAGAAAGTGTGAATAATCAAATTTACTGCCCAAAATTAAAATAGGATTTAAGGCGGAATTAATAGCATACATTGATGTTTTTCTAAAAACAAAAAAGACACCCTCTGATTTGAGGTAATGCATTATAAGCCTTAAATTGTATATTATTTTTTTAAGCATGAAAATTTATAATATATTTCTCGTATGGATTTCTGGCGGGTTTTTTATTGACCCTATCCGGGTAGCCAATGGCAACCATACACATCAATTCGTATTGTGCAGGTATACCAAACTCCTTGTATAAATTTTCTCTATTAGTTTTTACCAAAGAATTTTTGCCTGCATTTATTAAACACCCCCCCAGGCCCAAATATTGAACGGCTAATAAAATATTTTCTGCCGCTACTGCTGCGTCCATACAAGGTGAGTATTCCTTTTCAATTGCAGGATAAAGCGATACATCGCAAAAAATTAATACAAGGGCGGGTGCAGCTGCTAAAAATTTTTCACCCCTAAAAATAGAAATTTGTTCAATTTTTTCTTTTTCGCTTAAAATTAAAAATTTCCAAGATTGCCTGTTACAAGAACAGGGCGCCTCGATTGCAACTTGAATGATTTGATGAAGCGCCTCTGTTGGGACATCCTTTTTAATCCAGGTCCTGACACTCCTTCTTTCTTTTACAAGTTTAAAAAAATCAAACTGCTTTTCATCCGGATCAATGACATTTTTAAATTGCTTTTCAGACACCAATTCCTTTGGAGCGGCTTCTAAGGGGCTTGTCGGTGCCGATCCTTTGTCAAACATCTCTTGGCACCATTTAATACTCTCATCAACCTCATTCATTTTTTTTAGTTTGTTCAAAATAATAACCAGGTTAGATTCTTCTGTTTTAGACAGATTACCTTTTAAATATCCATGGGCATAAGTTCTGGCAAGAGCCTTCAACTTATCTACACTGGAAAATTTACAGTAAATTCTGCAAAATAAAGGAGATAAAAGGCTATAACATTTCTTCTTCAACCACCTAAGAAAAGAAATCTTTCTTAAAATATTTATCATAATTAATTATGATCTTCGTACCATTTTATTGCCTCTTTTAGGCCTTCTTCTAAAGTAATTTTTGACTTAAAACCGAATTCTTTCGCTGCTCTGGAAACGTCAAGTCGGCGTTTTGGCTGGCCGTTAGGCTTTGTTTTATCCCAACGAATTTTACCCCTATAATCCATAAGACGGCAAAGCAAGCTCACTAAATCTTTAATTAATATAGTTTTCCCCGTCCCCAAATTTACAGGTTCTGCTTTATCATATTTTTCAGTTGCTGAAATAATTCCTTCGGCGCTGTCTTTAACATAAAAAAACTCTCTGCTGGCTGAGCCATTCCCCCACACCTCAATAAAATTTTCATTTGCTTTTTTCGCTTCATGAATTTTTTTTATCAGTGCGGCAATAACATGAGATTCGTTCGGATTAAAATTATCTCCGGGGCCATACATATTTACCGGCAACAAATAAATGGCGTTAAATCCATATTGCTGTCTGTAAGCCTGAGCCTGCACCAACATCATTTTTTTTGCAAAACCATATGGGGCATTAGTTTCCTCGGGATATCCGTCCCATAAGTTTTTTTCTCTAAAAGGCACGGGCGTAAATTTCGGATATGCGCAAACCGACCCCAAGGCCACAAATTTTTTTACCCCGGCCTGGCGAGCCGCCTCCATCAATTGAATCCCCATTATAATATTTTCATAAAACATTTCTCCGGGCACTGACCTGTTTAGGCCGATCCCCCCAACTTTTGCCGCCAAATGTATAACTATATCCTGGCCCTTTACGGCTTTTTGGCAATCTTCCCATTTTCGCAAGTCCAACTCTTTGAATGAAGGCAAAAATAAATTTTCCCGAGGAATCTTTCTTTTTTCCAGTAAATTTTTAATAAGATGCTTACCCAAAAATCCGTCGGCCCCCGTAACTAAAATTTTTTTTGTTTTAAGGTTGATCATAAAAAATTAATCAATTTTCCACCAACGATTTGGAAACTTTTCTTTTAATATTTTGTCTCCCTCTCCCGGCGGAGTTAATTTCAATGCTCTTAAATCGGAGTCCACCATTATCTTTACTAATTCTTTAAATTTTATTTTTGCCTCCCAATTTAAAACCTTTTTTGCTTTTGATGCATCTCCTATGAGACTTTCCACTTCTGCCGGCCTTAAATAATTTGGATCAAATTCAACATATTGTTGCCAATCACCCAAACCCGCATATTTAAAAGCTTCTTCTAAAAATTCTTTTACAGAACGGCTCTCTCCTGTTGCTATAACAAAATCATCAGGTTTGTCTTGCTGTAAAATTTGCCACATAGCTTCTACGTATTCTTGAGTAAATCCCCAATCACGTTTAGCCTCAAGATTTCCCATATAAATTTTTTTCTCCTGTCCGGATTTTATTTTTGCAACGGCCATGGTAATTTTTCTTGTCACAAAAGTTGGTCCCCGTCTGCATCCCTCATGATTAAATAAAATTCCATTGCAGGCAAAAATACCATAGGCTTCTCTATACAAGCGGGTTACGTCATATGAGAATACTTTAGCGCAAGAGTAAGGACTTCTTGGATGGAAAGGTGTATTCTCATTTTGAGGCGGAGGATTGCTTCCAAACATTTCGGAACTGGCTGCCATATAAAATTTTATTGGGAGCTTCGAATTTTTTATAGCCTCTAAAATTCTTAAGGTTCCCAAACCATCTGTATTGGCAGTAGATTCGGGCATATCAAAACTTACCCTTACATGAGACATTGCTCCCAAATGATATATTTCATCCGGCTTAATCTGATTAATTAGCCTTTCAATATTTCCGGTGTCCATCAAATCACCGTAATGTAAAAATAATTTAACCCCCGAGACGTGAGGATCTTTATATAAATGGTCAATTCTTTCTGTCGTATAAATACTATCCCATCTAATCATACCGTGAACTTCATAACCCTTAGACAATAAAAATTCCGTAAGATAAGATCCGTCTTGCCCGGCAATGCCGGTGATAAGAGCTTTTTTATTTTCCATGTTTTTTATATTTTAAAATTAAATCCAAGGCTTTACTTGCAATATGTTTTTTTAAAATTTCCGCATTGGGAACCACACAATGCCCTCCAATGGGCTTGTTGTCCACAAACAAAACCGGTCTGACAACATTTTTTTTCCCAAGTTTTGTATATCCTTCGTTATAAGTTTTGTTAAATTCCGTAACAGATTTTTCGAAATCAACTCCAAACTTATCACATATTTTTTTCATTTCCTTGTGCCAAGCAATAACGACCCCGTAATAAGTTGTGTCCAAAATTTTCCCTAATTCTGTCGTTACTGACGGGAAGAATAATTTTGTTTTAATGCCCAGACTGCCCAAGTGTTTTTTTGCCATTTCTCCGGCTCTTTTATTATCAGCTCCGATATATTTTATAAAAGTTTTAATACCTTCAAATAATTTCGGATGCACCCCCCTTACGGGACTATGAACAACCATTCCCAATTCCTTCGGCAAGCTCAGGACAAGTTTTTTTGTGGTTCCCGGAGCCACGGTTGAATGAATTATCGTAATTTGTGGTTTTATTTCTTTTATCTCCTTTTTTACAATATCCACAAATTTATCTGACCATGGAATACAAATATGTAAAATTTCTACTCCTTCAAGCTTATCATCTCTATTTATATCCTTGATTTTTACATGTGGTGAGTTTGTCGAACCATAAAACTTAGCAATTGCCTTGCCAATTTCTCCGTATCCTACTATTCCGATATTATTATGTTTTTGATTTTTATTCATAAATTAAAATTACCATTTTTCAATAGTTTTGCGGGTATTATCCCTTATTTTTGCATATGCTCTATATACCTTTGATTCTAATTTAGGAGATACCAATATCAATATCTCGCTACCCCAGATTCTGTATTGACCGGAAACCTTGTAGGCCTTAATAATGCCACCTTTGAGCATCCTTTTCATTGTGCTCTCAGATATTTTTAAAAAATCCCTTGCTTCTTTAGGGGTATATATTTTGTGTGGTTCTATTTTTTCTTCCATATTACAATAATAAACCCTCTTAGGACGGGTGTCAATAGGTGTCAAAAGGGTTCACCTACTTATTGCCATTATTAGCATTCTTTATAAGCCAAGAAGAACTCTGGATTTTACCACCGCCCACTCCATTGATTACTGTAATATCACAGTCCTGACAAGCTTTTGTTTCATTTTCTGGAATATTACCTGAATTTCTGTCACCGCCTTTAGCAAAAAACAATTTTGCACCCGGATATTTTTTAGAAATAGCAATTAAGCTTTTCGCTACAGTTTTGTCTTCATCAATTGACAGAATAACATCATCTGCATATCTTAATGCTTTAACTATTTCTATTCTTTCCTGCTCGGGCATAAAAGGAACGCTTCCTTTTAATTTTACTTGGCTGTCGCTGTTGACAATCACAACCAAAAAATCTCCGAGTTTTTTAGCTTCTCGTATCAAATTGATATGGCCAATGTGAATTGGATTAAAAAAACCCGAGGTTATTACGATTTTTTTACCTGCTTTGATTTGGTCGGGCAGGTTGCTTTTTTGTTCCATAGTTTGTATTATTGGGGAATAATATATATTTAATCTTTGTATCATAAACCATGCCCAAAATCAACGAAAAAAACGACAAACTTTACTGGCTGTATATATCAGGATTTTTTGTAATATTAGCTTTACCGGCGCTAAACATTCCACCGTGGTTTACTCCTCCCTCATACACTCAGGCCATAGTATTTAGGTCAATATTGGCAATCCTGGGCTTTGTTTATTTAGTTAAAGAGAAAACCCTTCGGCTCGGCTCAGGGCAGGTAAACTTTAAAGAGATATTTAATCCGCGCGCAAAAATATTTTTCCCTTTGTTTCCAATCTTGGCTTATTTTGTTGCAGTTTTTATATCAACATTACTTTCTCTTGATGTGTCCAATAGTCTTTGGGGAACTCCTGCAAGAGGGGCCGGATTCGTCAACTTTGCTTTTCTCATTCTTTTGTTCTTTATGAGTTTTATCATTGTAAAGGGTAAGGACTGGAAAAAGCTCCTTGATTTTTCTTTAATTATTGGATTTATAGTGGGATTGATAGCCATATTCCAGCGCTTTTCTATTTTATCACCAATTATTAAGGGCATGACTTACAGGCCGACCTCCACGCTGGGAAATACCATTATTCTTGCTGTTTATTTGTTGCCACTTATTTTCCTCTCTTTGTCGTTTTTCACATTAGAAAAAAACAGGTTTAAAAAGTATTCATATGCTTTTTTGGTTGTTTTTTATTCTTTTATAATTATTTTTATCACCCAAACAAGGGCAGCCCTATTAGGGTTGTTGGTTGGGCTTTTGTGGTTTTTAATTGCTTACCCTAAGAAAATGACAGCCATAAAAATAGGTGCCGTAGTCCTGCCAATTATATTTATAGTATTTATATTCTTTTTGGGTGCCAACACACAAATTTATGAAAACTGGCCTGTTTTTATAAAGGAGCCAATCACAAGAATAACCGGATTAACCCAGGGCATAAACGTTGACCAGTCAAGAACTTCTGCATGGGCAATATCAATTTCTGCTTTTTGGGAAAAGCCATACTTTGGGTATGGTCCGGAAAATTTTTACATTGCCTTCAACAAGCATTATGACCCCAATTTACCCTCAATGGAAATTATGCAAAATTTTGACAGAGCGCATAACTATTTAATACAAACTATGGTTGACTCCGGAGGATTTGCTTTGGTTTTCTATCTCATTTTTTTCTTTTCATTATTGTGGGGACTTCAAAAAATTAAAAATGAGCACCCGACTGCACACGGCCTTCAAGCAGGATTTATTGCTTTTTTCATTGCAGGATTAGCGTCCATTGAGGGGTTTGCAATAATGCTTATCTTCTTCTTTTTTTCAGCCTATTCCTTCCACTTAATGTCGGCAAATTCTGAAAAAAAACTTGGAAATATTGAGACAAAAGAGAACAAGTTAAAATTCTTCAAGGTTCCAGCTCTAATAATTTTATTTTTGGTTTTAATCATATTCCTTTGGCAATATAATTTTGTTCCCCTGCAAATTAACAGCCAGGTTGTTATTGCCCAAACATTACAAAACGCTGATTGGCCGACTTCTTCCAAAATTTTGGAGGAACAATCTAAGATAAAAACTCTTTTGCTACCCTATGTTAATTCTATTTATTTAAGTTTTCTTATAGACAGGGTTATTTATCACCCCGAAGAAAAGGATTCCATTTCGCAAACCGTTAATAAAATTTCAGAAGAAAATGTAAGGTTGCAACCGTATGACTACAGAAACTGGCTACGCTTAGGAGAATCTTTAGCAACAATCGCAAAAACAAACAAAGATCCGGAAATAATAAAAAAATCTGAAAATGCCTTCAATAAAGCCTTGGAGTTGAGCCCCAAAAACCCCTCAATTATTTTTAGCTCTTTTATGGCTGATGTTTCTTTAGGAAATTTAAAAAAGGCAAAAGAAAAAGCAGATTATTGCTTAAAAACATTCAGCAAAAACCGTGATTGCTTTTGGATATCTGCCTTAATTAATATCCATTTAGGTGACGTTAAAATGGGAAAGGAATTTATAGGAAAAGCAGAAAATGCCGGATATGACCTTAATGTAGATCAAATTGCTTTAAGACAACTGGTTGCCGCTTATTTGGAAACAAAAAATTATAAAGAGATGCTTCCCCTCTATCAAAGATTATCAGAGCTGGATAAGTCGCAAGTACAATATAAAACCTCTGTAATGCTTTGCTACAAAGGGATAGGAAACTACTCAGCAGCAAGACAATTGGCTTTAGAGGTTATTAAAACAAATCCTGAGCTAAAACCTTCTATTGACGAATTCCTACGCACTCTCTACCAATAAAGACTGTAACTAAATCAGTTCAGTGCAAGCAACAAAAAACCCCGCCGAAGCGGGGTTTTTTGATTTACTATCTGCCTTTCACAAGAAGGCATTTAGCAATAATTACTGAACGTTTGCATAAGGTGTCTTAAAGTCACCCAATCCCCATGTCTGGTTGATTGTTGCTCCACCTGTCCAGTCAATTTCGTAAATGCTGAAGTTCACGAAAGCTTGATAGGTATTAGCTGAATCGGCTGCTGATCCTCTTGGGATAGTGGCTGTGACTGTGACTATTGCTTCTCCACCATCGGCCAAGTTAGCGCCGTTGGTTCCTCCAACTGGTTGGAAATCAACACTTAATTTAGCTGATGCCATAACGGTAGTATTCCATTTTACTTTAACAGTGCTTGTGGTCAATGCTGTAACTGTTCCGCCACTGGCACGTACTTTGAAGGCAATTACGCCTGTTGTGTACCCCAATGATGCAGTTGTTGTGTTAAGAGAGTATGCGACTGTTGGTGTTCCATAAAGTGATATTACTGGAACAAAGTCGTCAAACACGTGCATGTAGTTTCCAACAACTTGTGCTCCTGAAGTTGGGTTTGTTGAAGCCAAGTTTGGCTTCTCATATGTAACATCCCTATTTGGAGCATCAATAATGACCCTTACACCTGTAGTGTCTGCTGCCACGTCGGATGCAAAATCAGCTTTTACGGTCAAATCCTTGTAAGCATCTTGTGCTACAACAATTGAAAGGTCTGTTAATGAAGCATATGCTCCAGATACTGTGCCAGTCAATGCTTTTGAAGCCAATAATGTTGTGCCGTCATACAACTTCAAGGAACTTACTTTTGCAACGTTTGCATCATCTCCAGTAACAATAAACTTCATGTCAGTTATTTTAGAAGCTCCTGTTGTTGAGTGAGCTGTGAAAACTGCCATTGGAACATCTATTGTTGCAACGGTTGAGCTTGTCTTAACTGAGCTTGAAAGAGGGGTTGCTGTTGCGGCTGTAACTGTCAAAACTGAAGTTCCGACTGTGTCGTAATTTAGCGTGAATACTCTTGTTGAAGCATTACCGCTAGTTCTGGTTGCACCAGCTCCGTCAACTGCTCCTACTCCGGTGGTTGTGTTGTAAATGCTAACTGTTAATTCTCTGTCGTATTCCATTGATGGAGTGAAGTCAGCAGAAACTGTTAAAATTTTTGTAGTGTTGACAGGAACAGTGAATCTGAATCCTGACAAAATTACATAGTAATAGTTGCTGCTGTCTTTAATGACAGTCGATGTGTTAACAGGGAATGTACCCAACAATGTGCTTCCATCATAAACATAAAGGTTTGTGACTGAAGTAGCTGGGTGTTCTGTAGCTGATGACTTTGTTGCTGCCAATTTCACTTGAATACTGTTAACAGTCATGTTAGAGCCAATAGCTTTAACGTTTACTCCTAATACAGGAATATTTGAGGTTGTTATAACGTTTGAGTTAGATGCTGGTGAAGCAGCTAATGTACCTGCGTCAATAAATCCTGTTGCTCCTGGTGTTCCTGGAACAACTGGTGCTCCTGGTGTTCCAGCTCCGGCTAATTGTGCATTTAATGCAGCAATTGTCATTGGACCGACCTGATTAGCAGGTGTCCATCCTTTTGTTGTTTGATATGCTCTTACTGCGGCCAAAGTCACATTACCAAACCATCCTGATGTTGGTGTTACAGACAATAATTGCTGTAAGCATTTTACATCTGTACCGGTTGATCCATATGCTAAGGTTCGAGTAAATGTTACTCCTGCGCATAATCCTGTTCCTGCTGCTGCTGGTGTGCCTCCTTGTAATGCAGCTATTTGAGCTTGCAATGAAGCTACCAAAGCCATTAAGTCTGATAATTGATCAGCTTGGGCTGGGGCAGGAGCAACTGTTGCAACCAAGGCTAAAGCCAATATGGTTGTTATAATTGTTCTTTTAATA
>Ga0247841_10010362_pt1 | contig 12716 bp, 9 predicted proteins | sample LaCruzMarch2015__2_FD_192410 | JGI IMG/M metagenome (GOLD analysis project Ga0247841, IMG submission 192410) | Freshwater microbial communities from meromictic Lake La Cruz, Castile-La Mancha, Spain - LaCruzMarch2015_18m | ecosystem: Environmental > Aquatic > Freshwater > Lake | place: Spain... | reverse complement strand
CCGGGTACCTGCAGGCGTTTTCAGCGGGGCAGGTGATCGACTACCCGCTGGCCATTCGCCATAGCTCGGGCGCGGTCACCGAGGTGCTCTACAACGCCTCCGTCTACCGCGATGAACAAGGCGTAGTCCTCGGTGTGTTCGCGGCGGCTCGCGACATCACTGCCCAGAAACGGGCGGGGGAAGAGATCCAGCAGCGCAACCAGGAGCTCGCCCGTCTCAACGCCGAGCTGGTGGCCGAGGCCGCCGCCCTCGCCGAGGCTCACACCACCATCACCCGCATCGCCGCGACGGACGATCTCACCGGCCTCGCCAACCGGCGCCACTTCTACGAGGCCCTGGAGAACGCGGTCTCGCTGGCGCGGCGCCACGGGTACCCCCTGGCTCTCGTGAGCCTCGATCTCGACGGCCTCAAGCGAGTGAACGACACCCTGGGTCACGAGGCCGGCGACGAGGTGCTCGCGAGCTTCGCCACGCTGCTCGCCGCGCTGTGCCGCGCCGAGGACCTGCCGGCCAGGCTCGGCGGCGACGAGCTCAGCGTGCTGCTGCCGGGCATGGAGCTCGACGGGGCGCAGGGGCTCGCCGAGCGGCTGCTCACGGCGGTGCGCGCCTGCGAGGCGCTTGTGCGGCGCGGCGTCACGGTCAGCGCCGGGGTCGTGCAGTGGGCGCCGGGCGAGCTCCCCGACGACCTCCTGCGGCGCGCCGACGAGGCGCTCTACGCCGCCAAGCGCGTCGGCGGCGACGCCGCGGCGGTCGATGGTTGACGGCGACTCTTCGCGGTTCAACGCCGCGCGCCTCCTCAGCGGCGCCGCGCCCTGCCGGCGCCGGCGGATCGGCTGATCAGCGCCGCCGCAGCCAGATCCCGCCGGTGGGGTAGCGCCCCTTGAGGACCAGTGGCATGTGCGCGGCGAACCACTCGCGGTGAAAGCGCTCGAGGAAGGTGTTGAACAGCACGATCTCGTAGGCCGCGCTGGACTGCAGCAGGGCGCGCAGCGCGTAGGCCTCGTTGACGGCGCAACCGGTGGCCAGCCAGGCGGGCGGGTACTCGAACGGGTAGAAGACGTCGTGTACGTGTACGTACACGCCCGCCGCCAGGCGGGGGACGACCTCGTCGAAGAGGTGCTGCACGTCGGAGCCGGCCTTGACCACGTGGCTGCTGTCGATGAACAGGATGTCGCCGGAGCGCAGCTCCTCGAAGCACGTCAGCGGCACGTCCTGGACAGGGCGCGCCTCGAGGCGGCCGTCCAGCTCCGCCGCCGGGACCAGCTCCCGCAGCCTCTCCGCGTCCGGTTCGATGAACGTGAAGCGGGTCTGCCCGCCGAGGAAGAGCTCGTCGATGTCGAGGGCGAGGGCCGAGCTGTAGCCCGCGCCGACCTCGATCACGCGGCGCGGCTGCAGCCGGCGCAGCACCAGCGCGTACCCGATGGCGTCCGCGTAGGTGAAGTAGAGGTTGTCGTAGTGGTAGCGGTGGCCGCTGGGGGCGTCCTGGAAGGGGAGGTCGCCGTAGAGCGGGAGCAGGCGCTGCAGAAGGTCGAGCTGCTGGGCTTCACGCAGGTCGATGCCCGGCAGCGTGCGGCCGGCGGCCTCCGCGCGGCGCAGGGCGCGGGCCACGTCGTCGGCGGAGGGGATGGGGGAGTAGGGGTGACCCGGAGGCACGTGCAGCGTGCGCGGGTCGCGGACGATGCGTTCGGCGAGGGCGCGCCGGTAGCGCTCGTCCGCCATCGGGTTCTCGCTCACGACGGCCTCCGGCGCCGGCGAGTCACGAGAGCGCACGGATGGGCGCGGCCGGCGAGCACGCGCGGCGCCACGTGGCGCAGCGTCCCTGGGCCCGTGGGGACGCGCGCCGTGAGCCGCGGCGGCAGGGCGTACCAGACGAGCGCGAAGAGCTCGGAGGCGAAGCGCGCCCGGTACAGGGCCGCGTCACGGGTCTCGGGCGTGGACGGCGGCGCCGACACCGTGACGCGCAGTCCCTGGCGGCGCGCCTCCGCGCGGATGCGCAGCGCATGGTACGGCGACGACACCGCGACGTAGCGCCGGTCTCCCAGGCCACGGAGTGTGCGCAGCGACTGCCGCGTGGTGGCTCCCGGCCGCGCCGCGGCGATGGCATCGCCGGGGACTCCCTTGCCGACGAGGTAGGCGGTCATGGCCTCCACTTCGTCGCGGCCGGCGTCGATGCCGCCGCTCACCACGATGAGCGGCGCCACGCCCAGCCGCCACAGCGCCAGGGCATGGTCGAGCCGCGCGCGCAGCTCCGCGCTCGGCCCGTCGGCGTACACGGCGGCGCCGAAGACCACGAGGGCGTCGGCCGGCGGCCGTGCGGCCGGATCCCCTGGGAGGAGATCCGCGGCGGCGCGCAGCGGCGCCGACGCGGCGCGCTCGGCGCGGCGCACGAGGAGGGCGAGAACGCTCGCCCCTGCCGCCGCGCCCACGACGAGCACGACCGCGGCCGTGAGGACGCCCGCCGCCGCGCGCGCGGCCGTCGTTCGGGGCGCGGCGCGCCGCCGCGCCGCCGGCCGCCTCACGCCAGGCTCCAGGTGCGGCGCACGGCGAGGCCCCACGCCTGCAGCAGGCCGCGTGTGCAGACGCCCATCTCGTAGCCGCTGACGAGGGTGTCGTGCTGCTCGTCGGTCAGAAAGGCGAGCGCGAGCGTCCCGCCGTCGCACTCGAGTACCGCGGCGTCGTTGGCCACTCCGAACAGCGAGCCGGTCTTGTGCGCGACGCGCACGTCGAGGTCGTTCGCTCCCAGAGGGATCCGGGAGTTGTACACGGTATGACGCAGGGCGTGCGCCGTGAGCGGGTAGCGGGCGGCATCCTGTGAAGCGGCGATCAGGCGCAGCGCGTCACGGGCCGTCGTGAGGCCGACGAGCGGACCGCCCACCTGTTCGCGGTCCTCGTTCACCGTGGTCGCGCCGCAGTTCAGATCGGCGACGACGTCGCGCACCGCGGCGACGCCCACGGCGTCGAGCAGCCATGTCGCGCAGGCGCGGTCGCTGAGGGAGAGACAGAGGCCGAGCACCTCCGCGGCGGTCAGGAGCAGGCCCGGGCGCAGCACGCGCAGCGGTTCGGGGCCCCGGCCGCCCGCATCCAGCCGCTCCACCGCGACCGTCGCCTCCGCGTCGAGGTCGCCGGCCGCGAAGGCGCGCTCCGCGGCCATCGCCAGCGGCACTTTGAGCAGGCTCGCCGCGGGATGCGGCTCGTCGGCCGCGACGCCGCCCTCCCAGGCTGCATCCGGCGTCTCGACGCGGGCCAGCACCGAGCGCCCGGGTTCGCGCGCGAAGGCGCGCAGCAGCCGGGCCGATTCGTCGCGGGGGTCCGCGGCCACGTCAGACCTCCTGCCGCCGGGCCAGGCGGGCGAAGTGACCGCCGGCGGCGAGCAGCTCCTTCGGGGTCCCTTCTTCGGCGATACCTCCGTCGGCGACGACCACGATCCTGTCGGCGTCGCGCACGGTGCTCATGCGGTGCGCGATGACCACCCGGGTCCCCGGGTACGACATGACGGTACGCATGACCACGGCCTGCGTCAGGTTGTCGAGGGCGCTGGTGGCCTCGTCCAGCAGGAGGATGCGCGGCCGGGCGGCGAGCGCGCCGGCGATCATCAGGCGCTGGCGCTGGCCGCCGCTGAGCGCCAATCCGTGGTCGCCGACCGGGGCGTGGAGCCGCTCGGGCATGCCGCGCACGTCGTCGCCGAGCCCGGCCTCCTCCAGCAGCGCCCAGACGTGGTCGTCGTCCATGCGGCGCGGGCCGGTGACGCACTCACGTACCGTGGTCCCCAGGGGGCGCGACGACTGGAGCACGACGCCGAGCTGTCGCCGGACCGCCGCCGGGTCGAGGCCGGCGAGGTCGCGGCCGTCGTAGGTGACCGAGCCCTCCCAGGGGTCCTCGAAGCCGAGCAGGAGTCGCAGCACGGTGGACTTGCCGCCGCCCGACGGTCCGACCACGGCGACGAGCTCCCCGGGTTCGACGGACAGGCTCAGTCCGTCGAGCAGCGGCGGCTGGTCGGCCCGGTAGCCGAACACGACCTGCGACAGCGCCACGGCGCCGCTCAGACGTCCCGGCGGTACGGCCGCCGCCGCGCGCTCGCGCGGCTGGGCGGCCAGCGGCTGCAGACGGCTGAGCACCGGCCCGAGCTCGGAGAGCGAGACCAACTGGCTGCTCAGCGCCATCACCGCCAGCGCAAGCTGGGCCACGGCCGCGTACAAGGCGAGGAAGGCGCCCGGCGCGCTGGTCGAGCCGGGCTGCAGGCGTTCGCCGGGCAGCAGGATCACGGCGACGGTGAAGGCCACCACGACCATCGCCGGCGCCGCCACGTCCACCGGGCCGGTGAGGGATATGGCCCGCAGCCGGGAGCTCAGGGCGGTCGTGCTCTCCCCCTGGTCGGTCGCCCAGCGGGCCAGCGCGCGATCCTCAGCGCCGGTGACGCGCCACGACACGAGGGAGCCCAGCAGGCTGAGCAGGGTCGCGTCGCTGTGACTGCGCGCCTCGAGCAGCCGCGGCAGCAGGGCGCGCGCGCGTAGCTGGACGCCGACGGATGCGCCGAGGGCGACCGCGGTGGCCACGGCGCTGACGAGTCCGATACGGGCGTCCGCGGCGATGAGATAGACGAGATTGACGAGCCCGAACGCCGCCGTGACCAGCGCGGCGAGCACGGAATCGTCCACCTGCTGACGGGCCGCGTCCACAGAGAGCGCGCGGTTCATCACGTCGCCCGTCGAGCGCGCGCGGAAGAACGTCGCCGGCAGCCGCAGGAGGTGGGCGATCACGGCGGGCGCGAGGACCGCGTCGCCGCGGTCGCGGATGCGCACCACCAGCAGGCCTCGGGCGAGCAACAGCACGCCCACCCCCGCGCTGCCGATGGCGAAGGCGACGAGGATGGCGACGATGCGTTCGACGTCGCCGTTGGGCACCGCGGACTCGAAGATGGCCCCCGTGGCCAGGGGGAGCAGCAGCCCCGCGAACCCGCCCACCACGCCGAGGGTGAGGAGCAGCCACATGTCCGACCAGCGCCCGCCCAGCGACCAGGTGACCAGGCGCCACCAGCGAGTGTCCGCGGGGAGGTCCCGGGCGAGCGCGAGCGCCTGCGCGTCGAGGTCGCGTGCGGACCTGCGCCCGAGTCGCCGGACGCGCCGCGTGACGGCCTCGACGATCTCGTTGCCGCCCGGGCCCGGGACCACGGCCGCCGGGCCGCTCGAGGTAAGGACCAGCAGCGGCCCGGTCACCGCCTTCCACCAGCGGCCCGTGAGGGCGACACCCCAGGCCATCAGCCCGGAGGCGGCGATGACCGCGTCCTCCGCGCCCAGCCCGGCCTCGACCTCGGGGTCTGCCGCGCGGGCCACGCCGCCGGTCGCCGCGGCCGCGAGAGCCACGGCGTCGAGCACGGGATCGTTGCGGCGCGGTATGTCCACGGCGCCTCTGTCACGGTCTCGAGCGAGCCTGTCGACGGCTTCGTCGAGTGCGCGCCGTGACTCAGCCATGGATCAGCTCCGCGAAGCGGCCGTACGTCTTGATCTCGTCGTAGGCGCCCTGCTGGACGATCCTGCCGCCGTCGAGGACCAGGATCAGGTCGGCGTCCCGCACGGTGCTCAGCCGGTGCGCGACCACGATGCAGGTGCAGTCCCGCCGGCGCAGGTTCTGTTCCACCTCGGCCTCCACCACTGGGTCCAGGGCGCTCGTCGCCTCGTCGAGCACGAGCAGGCGCGGGCGGCGGCACAGGGCGCGGGCGATGGCGAGGCGCTGCAGCTCGCCGCCGCTGAAGCCGTCGCTGGAACCGGTCACCTCCTCGTTCAGGCCGAGCGGTCGCGCCACGACAGCGTCCTCGATGCAGGCGTCGCGCAGGGCGGCCAAGACCTCCTCCGCGGGCACGCCGTCGTCGAAGAGGGTGATGTTGTCGCGGATCGTACCGGGCACCAGCACGGGCGCCTGCGGGACGTACGCGAGAGCCCCCGTGCGGACCTCGCGCGGCAGTTCGAGACGCGGGACGCCGGCGAGCTTCACCTGCCCTGACCACGGCTGCAGCTCGCCGATCACCAGACGCACGAGCGTCGACTTGCCGCTGCCGCTGCCGCCCACGAGGGCGACCCGGCTGCCGGCCGGCACGTCGAGGTCGACGCCCCGCAGGAGCGGCGCCGCATCGGGGTCGTACCCGAACGTGACGGCGCGCAGGCTCACGGCGACGGGGCCGTCAGCGGACGCCGTTGCGGGCGCGGCGCCGGCGACCGGGAGCACTTCGACGTCGATGGGCAGGTCGCGCACCACGGCCACCTGGCGCTCCACGCTCGTGACCGCGCTCAGCAGCACGCCGATCCAGACAAGCTGCCCGGCCGGGATCAGCACCTGCAGCAGCAGCGCCTGGGATGCGACCAGGGTCCCCAGCGAGAGCTGACCGGCGAGGACGAGCCACACCCCGACGGCGAGGACGACGCCCAGGCCGAGGCTCGGCGTCAGCGGCCCGACCGTCCCCAGGCGCTGCCCGCTGACCCCGAGGTCGGAGACCGCCCCCGCGACCACGTCGCGCGACTGGCTCCAGCGAGCGAAGAGCCACTGCTCGGCCGCTCCCGCTTTCACGGTCTCGATACTGGCGACGATCTCGCTGGTGAGGGCCGACTGGCCGACACGCCTGCGGTCGGCCTCCTGCTGGCGCCGCGCGCGCGTGCGCAGGAGTCGCGCCGAGATGCCCATCGACGTCACGACCACCGCGAGGGCGGTCGCCCCCAGGCGCAGGTCGAGGGCGAGCAGGGCGACGCTGAACACCACCACGGTCAGGATGCTCACCATCGCGAGAGGGACGAGCATGCCCGCCTGGAACGTCGAACGCTGGATCGCCGCTCCTCGGGCCATGACGTCGCCGGCGCCGAGGTCGTCGAGGTCCGGGATGGGGATGCGCAGGGCGTGCCAGACGAAGGCCGTGGAGCGCGTGGCGCTCAGGCGCACGGCGAACCTCGTCAGGACGCGGTACTGCAGCCAGCTCAGGACGCCGGAGAGGAGCGCCGCGGCCGTCAGGCCGATGACGATCGGCAGCGCCCACCCGGTCGCGCCGGCGATGAGGTACTGGTCGAGGAAGGTCTTGATGAGCAGCGGGACGGCCAGGCCGGGGACGAGAGCGACGATCCCGGCGACGCCCACGAACACGAACGCGGATGGCCCCGAACGGACGAGCCCGTGCAGGATAGCGCCGTTGCCGGGCCCTGAGCTCACTTCAGGATGTACTGCAGCGGCGCCGACTCCGACACGATCACGGCGACCTCCGTCAGCGTGCCCAGCGAGACCGCCGTCGGGGGCCCGTCACCTGTGGTCCAGCGGTAGCCGGTGGGGGTCGTGGCATCGCGATCCAGCGTCACGGTGACCTCGAGGACGGGACCACCGGTAAGGAAGTAGTCGGCGAGGCTCAGGTTGCCCCCCACGATCAGCGTGACGCGTTCGGGCGGGACGGGGACGGGGGACACGGCCTGCACGCGCCCCATCAGCGTGCCGAACTGCGAACGCGGCGCCGACGCCAGGCTGATACGCGCCGGCATGCCGGGCGCGATGCGCTTGCCCGGGCCGGCCGGGACGAAGGCCGCGACGACCGGTCTGGAGCCGCTGGGCGCCACCGTCAGCAGCGCGGTGCCCCGGTCGGTCACCCCGCCGGCGCGCACGAGCACCGTCGCGATCGTGCCCGCGAGCGGGCTGGTGACCGTGACGGATTCCCCCGCGACGGTCCGGATGCGCGCGACGACGGCTCCGGCCTCCACGAGGTCCCCCGGCAGCACATCGACGCTTTCGACGGTGCCCTGCAGCTCGGCGCCGACCTCCACGAACCCTTCCGAGGGGACGACCATCCCTGGGCCGGTGACGGCGTCGGGCGTGCGGCCGTAGACCGCCCACGCGATCCCCGCGGCCACCAGAAGCACGAGCGCGAAGAGGATGAGCCACGAGGGCCGGTCGGTGATGGGGAGCCTGCCGGCCACCTCCGCGCTGGGGTCGCGCGGGTCGCGCGGCGCGCTCGGGTCGCGCGGCGCGCGCCCGCGGCGCTCGCCGCTCACGCTCGCGCCCACGGCTGCGTCGGCGCTGGCCACGGGCTCACGCGGCGCCGGCTTCCCGCGGGGCCGACTCGGCGACGCAGCGCGCCGGCATGGTCACTCCCCCAGCGTTCGACATCCTCCGAGCCTCCCATGGTCGCGCCCCGCCGGCCGTCGGCCGGCGGCCCGGTCGCCGGTAGTCTATGCGTGCGCGGGGCCGGGGTACAGGCGCGTACCGCGGTCCGCCCCGGCCGCTCACCCAGAACCACGTGACGGTGTCATCCTCGAGACTGCCGAGGGCGCGATAGCCTCGAGAGACATCCTCGCCGACCAGATGTCCCGCTCGCGGTTGACGCACGTGAAACGCAGCGAGGGATGGAAGGGCTAGAGCCGGTCGGAGTCGAGCGCCGCCGCCTGTCCGGCGGCCATCTCCTGTTTGGCCTTGCGCGCCGCCTCGACCAGGCCGGGCCGAGTGCTCTGGATGAGCTCGTCCCAACGCACTTCATCCTGGAGGTCCGGCAGGTACTCGCGCAGGCGCTCCACGACCTGCTCCTGCGCCGGATCGGGCAGCGACTCGATCATCTTGACCAGCGTGGCGTTGGTCGCGGAAGACATCGTTCTCCCCCCGAGCTCGGGAACCGCCTCGACCGGGATCCTGGAGACCGCCCCAGCTCCTTTTCCGGAGTACCACGTGATGCGGACTCCGGCGAGGCTGCGCGCCGCCGCCAGAGCGCAGCGGCAGGTCGATGCTTGCCACGCGGCTCGCGGGGCGTCTCGAGAAGGATGTATGATGGTACCGATTCATCCATCACCCCCCCCCCCCCCCTATTACGGGCGTTGACGGTATGGCCGCCGGCGATCCGCGACACGGCCGAGGGAGAGGGGGGACGACGCGAGGGGGCGACGCGTGCAGACCGCTGAGCGCACCGTGACCGACCGGCTGAGGGTGCGGGCCAGGACGAAGAAGCTCCGTGACCGCGAGCTCGTGCGGGCCGCCGGGAGACGGCTCCTCATGCCGCTCACGGTCACCGGCGTCGACCCCTTCGCCTGATGGCCGGCGAACGACGACCGGGCAAGAAGAAGGCCGCGCCGGACGCGGCCGCCGAGCTGCGTCGGCAGGCCGAGGAGCGCCTCGACGCGCTCTCCGCCGCCGCGCCCTCCCTGCCGGCGCCCGAGGAGCTCAGCGCCGCCGTCCACGAGCTGCGCGTCCACCAGATCGAGCTCGAGATGCAGAACGAGGAGCTGCGCCGCGCCCAGCTCGCGCTCGAGGCGTCCCGCGCGAAGTACTCCGAGCTCTTCGACCTGGCGCCCGTGGGCTATCTCACTCTGAGCGGCAAGGGCATCGTCGGCGACGCCAACCTCACGGCCGCGCGCCTGCTCGGCGTGGAACGGCAGACGCTCGTCGGGCAGCCGTTCAGCGCCTTCGTCCTCGCCGCCGACCGGGACGCGTACTACCTGCACCAGCGGATGCTCCAGAAGACCGGCGCGCCGCAGACCTGCGAGCTGCGGCTGGAGCGCGTCGGCGGCGGAGCGGGTGGCGAAGCCGACGCCGACGCCGCCCACTTCTGGGCGCATCTCGAGAGCCGGCCGCGGCGTGAGGCCGACGGCGAGACGCTCTCCTCCGGGGTGACCTTCACCGACATCAGCGAGGGCAAGCGGGCGAGCGAAGAGCTGGCGCGCCACCGGGAGCGCCTGGAGCGACTGGTGGCCGAGCGCACCGATGAGCTCAGCGAGGCCAACCGCATCCTCGCGGCAGGGGCCGCCGAAGTGGCGCGCTGGCGACAGAACTTCGACGCCTTCTTCAATACGATCGACGATCTGCTCTTCGTCCTCGATGCTGACGGCGACATGATCCACGTCAACGAGACGGTCTGTCGCCGCCTGGGCTACAGCGAAGCGGAGCTCATCGGCCGGGCGGTCCTCGACGTGCACCCACCTGAGCGGCGCGACGAAGCGGGGCGCATCGTCGCGGCGATGCTCGCCGGGGAGGCCGCCTTCTGCCCGGTCCCCGTGGTCACCAGGGGCGGCGTCGAGATCCCCGTCGAGACGCGCGTGGTGCCCGGCGTGTGGGACGGCGAGCCGGCGCTCTTCGGGGTGACCAAGGATGTGTCGGCGCTGAATCTGTCGGAGGAGAAGTTCGATCGGCTGTTCCACGGCAACCCCGCCCTGATGGCGGTGAGCCGCCTGCCGGAGCGCCGGTATACCGACGTCAACGAGGCCTTCCTGAGCGCGCTCGGCTACTCTCGCGAGGAGGTTCTCGGCCGTACCGCCGCGGAGCTGGATCTCTTCGTCGAGCCGGAGCGGCAGCGGGCGTCGGCCGAGCAGCTGCAGGCGCAGGGCCGCGTCAGCGACTGCGAGCTCAAGGTCAGGCGCAAGGACGGCGCCATCCTCGACGGCCTCTTCTCCGCGGAGATCATCGAGAGCCAGGGCCGGCGGTACTTCCTCACCGTCATGAGCGACCAGACGGAGCGCAAGCGGGCGGCGGAGGCGCTGCGCGCGACGACGGAGCTTCTCTCCGGTCTGCTGACCTCCATCCCCGACATCGTCTTCTTCAAGGATCGGCAGGGCGTCTACCTGGGCTGCAATGCGGAGTTCGCGAGGTTCGTCGGCCGCGACGCGGCCGACATCGTCGGCGCCACGGACCACGAGCTGTTCGGCAAAGAGATCGCCGACTTCTTCCGCGAGCAGGACCGCATCATGATGGCTCTGGGCGAGCCTCGCCACAACGAGGAATGGATCGAGTACCCGGATGGCGCCCGTATTCTCATGGACACGCTCAAGGCTCCGTTGAGGGATGCTGACGGGCAGGTCATCGGTCTGCTCGGCGTGAGTCGCGACATCACCGCGCGCCAACAGGCCGAGGAGGCGCTGCGCGAAGCTGCGCTCTACTCACGCAATCTCATAGAGACCAGCCTTGATCCAATGGTCACGATCAGCGCAGAAGGGAGGATCACCGACGTCAACACGGCCACCGAGAAGATCACCGGCAGGAGCCGGGAACGGCTCATCGACAGTGACTTCGCGGAGTACTACACCGAACCAGAGATGGCGCGTGCCGGATACCTGCAGGCGTTTTCAGCGGGGCAGGTGATCGACTACCCGCTGGCCATTCGCCATAGCTCCGGCGCGATCACCGAGGTGCTCTACAACGCTTCCGTCTACCGCAACGAAAAGGGCGAAGTGCTCGGGGTCTTCGCGGCGGCTCGCGACATCACCGAGCGCAAGGAGGCCGAGCAGAATGCACGGCTGTTTGCCCAGGCGCAGACGGAGCTGAACGAGCGCAAGCAGGCGGAAGAGGCGCAGGCGCGTAGCGCCGCGCAGCTCCGCGAGCAGCTGCACGACACGGTGAAGGCGATGGGTGCGATCGTCAGCCTGCGCGACCCCTACACGGCCGCCCACGAGCGGCGCGTCACCGAGCTGGCCGTGGCGATCGCCGTGGAGCTGGGGCTGAGCGAGGAGGCGCGCGAAGGTCTCGCCTTCGCCGGCGAGGTGCACGACATCGGCAAGATCGGCGTGCCCGCCGAGATCCTCAGCAAGCCCGGGGCGCTCACCGAAATGGAGTACGCCCTCATCAAGCAGCACCCGCAGGCGGGCCGCGAGCTGCTCGGCGCCATCCGCTTTCGGCAGCCGGTCGCCGAGATCGTCGGCCAGCACCAGGAGCGCCTGGACGGCTCGGGCTACCCGGACGGGCTGCGCGGAGATGAGATCATGCTCGAGGCGCGCATCCTCGCGGTCGCCGACGTCGTCGAGGCGATGGCCAGCCACCGGCCCTACCGGGCCGCGCTGGGCCTCGAGGCCGCCCTCGTCGAGGTGCGCGGCGGCGCCGACGCGCGCTACGACGCCGCCGTCGTGGCCGCCTGCGAGCGCGTGTTCGCGGCAGGCTTCGTCTTCAGCGATTCGTGAGCCGGGGAGGAGGGCGTTGCGGTTCTCCCATCTTCTTCGGTCGGCGTGCTCAGTGCGCCTGACGCCGCGACGCTCTGGAGCCGGGGTTCAACGCAGTGCGACACCGCTTGGCGCAGGTCATGCGCCCGACGATCACTCCCATGTGCACCCAAGGGACGCCCATGTTTGAGCCCTTGGGACAGGGAGGGGGGCGACGCAGACGCAGGGCAGAGGGTAGGATTCCCGCCACGCAGCCAGGCGAGCGCCGCGCCCTTGAAGGGGACGTGACCGGCTGCCGTGCGTGTGGCTCGGGCGCGGGCGGCGCCGCCGGTCACAGACCGGCGCAGACCCGGCGGGACAGGCCCCAAGCTTTGCGTGCCCCGCCGGCCGTCGTCCGACAGAGAGTCCGCCGTCAGGAGCACAGGAGGAGCCCGCCATGGAATGGTCCTGCTACAATCGACTGTTTGAGTCCGAGCGCTTCGGCCTCTTCCTCTACAACGCGCTCTCCAACACGCTGTTGGAGCTTGACGAGGCGCACTACCGCGCCCTCGAGGGCATGCGCGAGCGCGGCGGCGCGGGCGCGCCTGGCGAGGGCGCGAGTGCGCCCGGCGGCGCAGCCGCCCCGGGCGCTGAGGCCGCCGCCGGCCCCGCCGCGGACCCCGACTTCCTCGCCCTGCTGCGCGCCAACAGGGTGCTCGTCGAGGCGGGCGAGGAGCAGCGCCTCCTGCTCGCCCGCCACTACGAGCGCCATGCGCGCTGCTTCGACGGCTCTCATCTGGGGCTCACCATCTGCCCGACCCTGAAGTGCAACTTCCGCTGCCCCTACTGCTTCGAGCACGACCA
>Ga0247841_10010361_pt1 | contig 12717 bp, 13 predicted proteins | sample LaCruzMarch2015__2_FD_192410 | JGI IMG/M metagenome (GOLD analysis project Ga0247841, IMG submission 192410) | Freshwater microbial communities from meromictic Lake La Cruz, Castile-La Mancha, Spain - LaCruzMarch2015_18m | ecosystem: Environmental > Aquatic > Freshwater > Lake | place: Spain... | reverse complement strand
GAAATGAATGCAGCGATTATTGAGAAGGGGTGTGCTCGCGCGAGTAGTGCTCCAAGGGCAGAGAGCCCCCCAGTAATTAGTACCCAATAAACTAGCATGTTAAGAGTGGTATCAAATCCTTTAACCCAAAATCCCCAAAGGATTAGCACTAAAAATATTGCCGGCAAAAATGCCCCAACCCATTTTAAGTAATTCGTTTTGTGGGGGGTATTATTTAGTTGTTGTATATCAGTTTTTTTCTCTTTCTTTAAATAATCAATAATCCCTTCAAGGTGCCCAGCTCCAACAACCGCAACAATTTTTTTTCCAGGGCTGTGTTTTACCATCTCCGCGATGTAAGTGTCCCTCTCATCAACAAGAACTTTTTTTATTGAAGGGAATTGTTTTCCAAGTTCCTTCATCAAACTATTAATTAGGTCCTCTTTTTTTAGTTCCTCAATCTTTTCAACAGTTACTTTTTCCCCTACTCCAAAGAATCCCCCGACAATTGAGGCCCCGAGTTTTGCTTTTTCAATAAAACCCATTGCGTTAAAAGCGCGTTTGAGGGTCACTCTCACATCCCTGTCAAGTAATTGCACTGGGAGTTTTTTGTCCTGAGCTTTTTTTAATGCAGCAAGCATTTCTGCCCCTGGTTGCACACCTACATGCGCCCCGAGTTGGCGTTGCATGTTTGAAAGCAGAACGTTAAGTAAAAATAAATATGTTTTTCCTGTTTGGATTATTTCAACAAGATTAGTTTCTTGCCATTTTTTTCCTGACATTAATTGGTAAAGTCTATCCTTATCAAGCTCCACCCCAATAACATCAGGAGCTTCCTCTTCAATTGTTTTTTCAACTAGCTCGATTGATTCTTTTGAGATGTGCGCCGTTCCAACAAGGATTATTTCTTTTTTTGCTTCCCCTTCTCCAATAAACAGGCGCTTAATCATTTACCATTTATAAGAAAATAGTGTTTATAAGGATTGAGTTTTTGTTTTGTTTTAAGCAAAGAATATTTTTTGGAGAGAGTTTTGCGTTTTGAGCTTTAATTTCCGCTTTTAATTATCAAAAACATCCCAAGCAGGATTAATATGAACCAGCTAATCCAAAAAAATCCTCTTATTGGCTCTCCGAGTTGAGGGAAAATGAATTGGGTCATTGCTACTCCTAGTCCGATTCCTACCACAAACAGTCCTGCTGATTTATCCATATGACACAGATTATAGCAAACAGGTATAAAAATCTAATTATTCCTTGTTTCTTTCATGAAAAGGCTTTGCTTTATCGAAATGGAGGGAGTTTTGGCCCCATTTGCTTCCTACAAGCCGGATTTGGAAAAAGTGAAACATTTTTTGAGCCAGCTCACCTCTTTTTCAAAAAAGAACAAAATTGAGTTATTCCTTATTTCGGGTTACAACGAACCGGTGGCAAAAAAGATTTTTGCTGAAAATTCTTTTGAGAGTTATTTTGATTCAGCTCATTTCTTGTTTGTTGATGAAACTTATATTGGTAAAAAAGTTGATACTGACAAAAAGATGCATAAGGATGCTCTTGTAAAGGATCCAAAATTCAATGACACTTTCTTTAAACAACCAACCATTTCAGCTTTATTAAAAGAGAAGGATTTGAATGAAAAGGATGCGCTTTTGCTTGGGTGCGATGTTTGGTCTGACGGGTATTATACTACACGGTTTTCAAAGATCGATTTTGCTATTTTTGAAGGTAATGTGATGGACCGAGGAAAACCAATAGAGCGGCTTTGTGGGCTTGCTTATTACAATTTTGGTTTTGATTCAGTTAAACAGTTGTTAGAAAAATTTCCTCAAGTGAATAATAGTTCGCTTGACAAGTACGTTTTTGAAGTAATGAAAGCGGCTCTTATTGGAGAGGATTTTAAAGAATCTGTCAAGCAGAGCCTTTTGAAAAGGATGCAAAATAATTAGGGGGCGGGTATTTTGAGGGGTTTGAGATTTTTTAAAAAAAGATTTTTGCCTCAAACTTTTTCTTTGAGTGAAAAACCTTCTGGGTTAATTGTTCCACTAATTACTCCGTTTAATGAGGATAATTCTATTGATGAACTTTCTCTAAAAACTCTTACTGCGCGTTTAATGAATAAGGGGGTGCGTAACTTTTTTGTTTTCGCTTCTTCCTCAGAGTACGAGTTTCTCTCTCTTGAGCAAAAACAAAAAGTTCTCCAGACGGTTTTGATGGAGGTGGGCGGGAAGGGAATGGTTATCGCTGGTTGTTTTGGCTCTACTAACGATGAAATAATTTCTAGTGTTCTTGCGACCCAAAAATTTACTAACATTTGTGTGGTGAATGTTCCCCCTCAAGCGCTTGAGAGGGAGCTTGAATTCATTGATTTTTTTGATTCATTATTCACTCAAACAAGCGCGAATATTTTGCTTTACAATAATTCCACTCTGTTCAAAAAATCAATTCCCCCGCTTTGGCTTGATAATATTATTAATTGGGAGAGGTTGATTGGGGTTATTGATTATTCAAGGAACCCTGATTATTTGGATGAGCTTGGAAAATATTACCAGTTCACAAAATTATTTGAGGAGAACGAGGAGCTTTCATTTGATGCGCTAAGAAGGGGGTTCTCTGGCGTATCTTGTCTTTCTTCAATTGCTTTTCCTTCTTATTATATTTCACTAATTGAGAATTTTTCTGAGATTGATTTTGCAAAAATGATGCGTCAGGAGGCAAGAATTAGTTCAATGCTTAAGCTTCTCCCATCAAACAAAAAGATTCAGGCGTTTAAGTATGCCCTTTCCCTTCAGCACTTAATTCAGCCTTTCTACTCGAAAAGTCTTGAGCCTCTTTTGGAAAAAGAGAAACGCTTAGTGGAGCAGGCTTTTGGAGTAAAGCAGGAAGTTGTTCATAATTAAAAATTGTGTTTTGGTTATTTACTTATTGAGCAGCTTTTTATTAATTTTGGCTCTTTGTATTAGGGAGGTTTTTTTATGGCACACACAATAGGTTCGTTCGCTTTTCTTATAGGGATTCTTGTGGCGGTAATTGTTGGAATAATTATGGCGGGAATGCCCGCAGTTCTTTCTGGCGCTTCAGGAGTAATTCTTTTAGTTCTGATAATCCTTGGTTTGATTGTAGGATTATTGAACGTTAAGGAAGAGCACAAATCCGATTTCCTTGTTGCAATTATTGCTGTTGCGATGGTTGGCAGTCTTACTGTTCAGCAATCAGGGGAACTAATTCCTCAAATAGCTCCAATTGTTTCAATAGTTTTCCAAAACATTGTGGCTTTTTCTGCTCCTGCGGCGCTAATAGTCGGTCTTAGGCAGATTTGGTCGCTTGGGTATACAAAAACGCTCAAGAAATAAAATATATCCTCATAACCTTTGCAGTCTTTTTGCCTGCAAGGGTTTCTTTTTTATTCTCTCTTTTTGAAGAATTACTTGTGGATAGAATGGTTGATTTGAAAGATTTGTTAAAGCGGGAGGAGGAGTTGTTTCATGAGCTAATTTTTCGTGATAAAATAAAATCCGCGGAGTACCATTATGCGATTAGTTTTGATTTTGACGGTTTCTTTGAGGACGAAATTATTGATAGGGTGGTTGAGAAAATAAAGTTCCTTTCAAAAGAGGTGGAGTTTGAAACTTTCAAGCTTGGGTGTTCTTGGTCTAAAGTTGATGAGGATGAGCGGGCTCATTTAAAACTATCCATCCAAACTCCGTTGTTGCAAAGAATTGAGCAGGTGTTAAAAAAGAAAGTGAGTTTTGCAACTTCTGATGTTGAGTTCTTGGTGGATTTTTGCAAAAACCTTGTAATGATTCGTCTCTATCCGGTTTTTGTTGTTGGAAATTACTGCAAGTACTCCCGCGAAATCGCTCAAACGGAATTCTTTTGTAATAAATGCAGGGGGAGGGGTTGTTGGTATTGCAACAACACTGGTCACTTTTCTAGCGAGAGTGTTGAACAATTGATTGGAAAAATACTTGCCCCCCACTTTGAGGCGAAGTTAATGATTATGCACGGAGCGGGAAGGGAGGACATGGATGTTTTGATGCTCGGGCGGGGAAGGCCGTTTATTGCTGAACTCCTCTTGCCAAAAAAAAGGAGTGCAAATCTAAAATTAATTGAAAAGGAAATTAATTCTAAATTTAAAGGAAAAATATCTGTTAATTCGCTTGCAATGTGCACTCAAAAAGACGTTTCTCCACTTAAAGAAACACATCATGATAAGATTTATGCGGCGCTCGTGGTTTCGGACAAAGAAATTGATTTTGGAAAAATAAAGCTTGGGGAAGTTATTAATGTGGTTCAAAAAACTCCCACTCGCGTGGCAAAAAGAAGGGCGGATTTGGATAGGGAAAAGAAAGTTACTCTTATTCGGGTCGGGGCGATTTCAAAAAACGCACTAGTTTTGATTCTAAAAACCAGTCATGGGACTTACGTTAAGGAGTTCATTTCAGGGGATGGGGCGAAAACAATTCCCAGTCTTTCTTCAATTCTTGAAGTGAATTGTTCTTGCGTGTTGCTTGATGTTTTAGAGATTTGTTAGTGAATTTTTTTAATTTAATTTGTTTTTTTTAGAATTATTTTCGGATTAGGGATTTTCAAATAGTGTGCTTACACTTCTATCCTCATTAATGCATTTTATTGCATCAGCGAGATACTTGGCGATGCTGATGACCTCTATTTTTTCGCTTTTTTCTTTTAGCGGGAGTGAATTAGTAATAAACAATTTGTCTATTTGCGAGGAATTAATTTTTTCTACCGCATTATTACTTAGCACTCCGTGCGTAACAAACGCATAAACCTTATTTGCCCCTTCTTTTTTCAATAGTTCCGCAGCGTTGCATATGCTCCCGCCCGTGTCAACCATGTCATCAAACATTAAGCAATCTTTTCCTTTAATTTCGTCCCCGATAATGTTTAGCGCTGTGCACTTGTTGTGTTCGCAGGAAGCATAACTTCTAACCTTGTTTATTATTGCGAGTCCGCAACACATTTTTGAAGCGATTTTTGTTGATTCTTTAGCTGCACCCGCATCAGGGGAAACTATAACAAAATTATTGCTGAGCTCTTTCGCTTTTCTTATCATCATTGTTCTTGCAGGCAAATTATCAAGCGGGATATTAAAGAATCCTTGAATTTGTTCTGAGTGCAAGTCAATTGCGAGCACCCTTTGTGCTCCTGCCGCTGTTAGGAGGTCCGCAACTAGTTTTGCGGTGATTGGTTCCCTTGAAGCAGCTTTTCGATCCTGCCTTGCGTAAAAGTAATTTGGGATTACCGCCGTGATTCTTCCTGCAGAGGAGCGTTTTGCCGCATCAATCATTATCAAAAGTTCAACTAAATTATCATTAATTGGGTTCGCTCCTGTTTGAAGAAGGAAAACATCTTTTGCTCTCACATTTTCGAGATACTGCACGTAGGTTTCTCCGTTAGAGAATTTTTTTATTGTCATTAGGCCTTTTTGGATTCCCAGTTCTTGAGTAATTTTTTCTCCAAGTAGGGGGTTGCTTGTTCCGTAAAACAATTTAAGTTCGTGCGTTCCTTCCAATTAGTCTCACCAGCGATTTTTGGTTAAGGAGTTTTTTTAACACAATCGGTTAGCGTTTGGGTTTTTTTATTTGTCACACTTAGTAGTATTTTGAAGTATTAACAGTGTTTGGTTTATTTGTACTCGTCGCTTAGTTTCATCTGTGATTTTCCGATTCCTTTTATTTTGCTTCGCTCGCCCATTTCAAAATCGTAGCTGAAGAATTCAAGCCCGTATTGTTTGAGTAGTGTTAGCGCGGTTTTTCTAATGCTTGGGGCGAGGAGGATTCCGCGTGTTTCAATTCCCTTCATTTTTTTTACTTCTTCCGCGTACCTTTTGAGTTGGGTTACGGAGTTGTAATCCGCCTGTCTTCTCTTTAGTTCAATTACTACAAGTCTGCCTTTTGCGTCCTCTGCAACAATATCACAAATTCCTGTTTTGAAGTATTGTTGCTGGTTTATTGGTTTGAGTCCAGGCTCTAGGAAGGAGAGGTCATCCATTAGCGCTTCATTTAGTTCGCGCTCTGATCCGCTTAATCGAAGGTCATTGCTTTCGGGAAGGTCGTAAGAGTTAATGTCATCCACGTTCGTAAAAGTCACGGTAATGGTTTCTTTTGGCTTGAGTTTTTTTGCAGTGAGGAGTAAAACTTTTTCTCCGTTTTCTTTCTCGCTTTGTTCGCAAGAGATTTGTGCGTCCATCATGTAATTAGTGGGTCTAATTAATCTGTTCTCGTGTATCGAAACTGAAGAATCTGCTTTAATTATTACTAACCTTTTTCCGATTGGAAGGGTGGAGGAGGCTCTTCCAACATATTTCACTTCAAAGTCTCCGATAATTATGCAAAGGTGCCTATTTTTTAACGCTGAAAGAATTTTTTCCCTAGCTTCGTGGAGGTACATAGGATCACTATTTTTGAATATCTAGTTGGCTTCCTCTGCTTTTGTTTTCAACTTCTCGGTCAACTTTGTTAAAAGTTCTATAAAATATTCTCTCCGCAAGTCTTCCCCCGAGAGTTTTCCTTATTTTTTCATTAAGTCTATTCACTTCAGCATCTTCGCTTTTTACTATTCCGTTAAAATGGGTGGTTCTCACTCTGAATGCTTTCTCCGTTAAAAGTCTCATTACTTCTTCGCGTTTTTTTGTATCAATAATTCCCATTCTGTTCAGTGCGATTCTTGCTCTAAGTCTTATTTCTGTTTTGACAAATTTTAATTGCTTTTGGGGAGTGTCTGCTTCCCCAAGTTGTCGCCTTAATCCTTTGTAGGTTCTTCTTAGCCTTTCTCCAGAGGGTTCTTCGAGCCCGCGCAGTATTGTTTTCCCGTGTTCTCGCATTTTTCCTAGTAAAGTTTTTTTTGGTTGGTTCATACTATCACAATTTTTTAAACCCTTTTTTCTTTATTAAGTAAGTGTCCTCAATTCTTATTCCAAATTTCTTTTTGTAGGAGGCTGGTTCGATTGCGAGCACCATCCCTTCTTTTAGGATCCAGTTGCATTTTTTTCCTATACCGCTTGGAAAATCATGCACTTCCACTCCGACTCCGTGTCCCAGCGAGTGGGGAAGCTCTCCAAGTATTTTTGTGCAATCCCATAATTGTTTTGCTTTTGTTCCTTCTTTTAGGATTGATTCAACATTATTGAGGCACTCTCTTACTTTTTCCCATTCTCTTGCAAATTCTTCATATTCTTTTCCTTTTTTTTCTCCAAACCAAAGTGTAATGCTTTGATCCGCAGAGTATCCTTTGTATTTTGCCCCTGTATCAATTAGTATTGCTCCGCGTGAGAGTTTTTTGTTTGTTGCGGTGTGGTGAATGTGGGAAGAGTTTTCATTAAACGCGACAATACAAAAGGAGGTTTCAAACCCATCTTTTCTAAATTGGCCTCTTATTTTTTCTTCAATTTCTTTTTCAGTAATTCCTTTCTTTAACCATCGCGGGATTAGTTTCATTACTTTTCTTGTTTCCTTTGCCGCCTTAGAAAGTCTTTGCACCTCATTTTTAGTTTTTATTTCTCGCTCTCCCTCAAGTTCGCTTTCAGCATCAACAAGTTTTTTTCCTTTAAGGAATTTTTTAAGATTTCTAAAACTGAGTACGGTTTGGTGGCGGGGGTTATATCCAACAACTTTTCCGGTTTCTTTTTTGAGGATTTTTGATATGTCATCCATTCGGTTGTAGGTTTTAACAATAGAGTTTTTTGAGAAGAGTTCTTTCGCTTGTTCGAAGTTGAATGGGTGGGAAATCCAAATTTGTTTCTTGTTTTTTCTAAGGATTAGTATTCCTTCAAAGTGCTTGCTCGCTTCTTCTCCTAAGTACTTGTTTATTAGAGGGTCTTCCCAGTAGTCATGGAAGTTTCTCAGAATGAGCGAGTCCATTTTGTCCCAAATCATGCTTCTTCCTCGTATAAAGCGCCTTTGGTAGGGTTAAAAAAGCCTCCTTCAAAGGCGCCTTTTTAGCCTCTACTTTGTGGTTTAAAATAGTTATTGGTGTTAATGGGTTTATTTTTTCTCGTAGAACGCTTTGTATGCTAAAAATGTTGCGTAGAGATCAATTTTGCTTACAAGTTCAAACGGGGAGTGCATTGCGAGCACTGGGGTTCCCATGTCCACTATTTCCATGTTGTACTTTGCGAGGATGTATGCGATTGTTCCCCCTCCTCCTTGATCAACTTTCCCTAGTTCTCCGTGTTGCCAAGGAATTTTTGCTTCTTCCATCATTGTTCTTATCCATGAAATGTATTCCGCGTTAGCGTCGCTTCCGTAAGATTTTCCTCCAGCGCCCGTGTATTTTTCTACTGCTACTCCGTAACCGAGTTTGTTCATGTTCATGGTGTCCATCTTGTCCGCGAATTTTGGATCAAATCCGCTTGTAACATCCGCTGAGATTGCTTTTGAGTTTGCGAGAACCTCTCTTGCGCTTGTGTTTTCTTTCTTTAGTTTAATTATTTTTTCCAAAACGTTTTCTAGGAAGAAGGATTCCATTGAGGTGTTTCCCACGCTTCCAATTTCTTCTTTATCCACCCAGAGGAGCATTTTTGCTTTTGTTCCTTTGCTCGCGAGGAAGGAAGTGAATCCCAAGTAGGAGCATATCCTATCATCGTGTGCGGGTGCGCCGATTATTCCTGCATCTATTCCAACGTCCCTTGATCTTATTGCTGGGTAGAGGGAGAGTTCTGCGCTAGCAAAATCGTTCTCAGTTATTTTGTACTTGTCGTTCATTGCTTTTAGGAAGGTCGCTTTAACTTTCTCTTTAACTTTCTTGTCTTCAATAGGAACTGATGCTGCGATTGCGTCAAGCTCTTCTCCTTTGATAATGTCTTTAGCAAGTTTTTCTCTTCCTTCCGTTCCCTCTAAGTGTGGGAGGAGGTCAGAGATTACAAATACTGGCTCGTCTTCTTTCTCCCCGATAATGATTTCAACTTTTTCTCCTTTCTTGTTGAATACTACTCCGTGCATTGCTAGCGGTACATCCAGCCACTGGTATTTTTTTATTCCGCCGTAATAGTGGAGGTTTAGCATCATGAATGGTTCTGACTCGTAAGCCGGGCTCATTTTGAGGTCAAGTCTTAGCGTGTCAATGTGTGAACCGATTATTCTAATTCCGTTTGAGAGTTTCTCGTTTTCCAGGTCAATCATTAAAAAATTCTTTGAGTGGTTTGTTGCGTAAATCTTTTTTGTGTTGGCGGTGGCTTCGTTTAGTGGAACGTAACCATTTTTCTTTGCATTTTTTTCAGCCCAAGAAACTATTTCCCTTTCGCTCTTGTAAGTATCAATAAATTCCCTATAATCCTCACTCATTCTGTACGCGAGTTTTTTATCTGCAGCCATTAATTCCCAAGCTGATTTGTGTTCAGAGAAAAGCTCTTTCTCGAGCTTGCTCTTTTCATCTTTCTCGCCTTTTTCAGCTTTTTTTATTTCTTTTTCCTTAGCCTCAATTCCACTCATAAAACCACCCGCATTACTCTCTAACTTAACTTAATTTTAAGAAAAAAGGCTTAAAAATGGAGTTTGTTGGCGAAGAGGGGATAGAGGTCAATTTAATCCATGGTTACTATTGCTTCGTTAATATCTGCGTGTTTATTTACTTCGGGGTAAATAAGTTCCATTCCTTCAGCGTAAGCATCCGTCCAGTTTTTTTGTTGAGTCCTTTCTCTGACATCTGCATAGATTGATGCAGCCACGCAAATATCAAGGGCTCTTGCCCTGGCCAGGGTAAGTATTCCAATGTTGTGGTACTCAGACCTTGGTCTGTTTATTATTCTTCTCACTTCAGACAGAAGATTTTGTTCAGGGTTTTGATTTTGACCCGTTAGTCTTCTTGCTATTTTCTCAAATTCTCTACCGTGGGTTTTTCTTAATTTAAATATTTTTTCAGGCACCCCAGTAAATCTTTCTATTTCAACAACTTTATCATAAATTTCTTGTCTTCCTTTTACTCTCGAATCTTGTGAAAAGCATTCAATAAACCCGTTGAAATAGTATTCCCAAACCCTGTCTTCCTTCTTTGGATCATTTGGGTTGACCTTCATTGCTTGTAAAAACTCTTTATCCTCAATTCCAATAAACGGTGCCTCTCCTTCTTTCCTTTTTATAGGGTTTTTTAATCCAATTAAACCGTGATCAGCATAAATACTCGCTTTCCTATGAACAAATTCAGCCAATGCAAGTAAAGTGTCAGCAGGGGTTTTATTTTTGTAAGTCCACATGCTTTGTATTCTTGGAAGTGTTTTGAGCATTTGAGAGTAGAGTTTCAAATTATGCCCTTTTCTTTGGGGATCATTGTGGATTCGTTTTAGGATTTCTTCCCGCGGAAGCCACTTTTTATCTGTCGGGGCAAATTGTTTTCGGCGTTTATTCGCAGTACTTATGTCCGGGAAATGTCTGTTTCCTCTTGGTTGAACCAACAATAATCACCGTTTTGTGTCTTCGTTAGTTTTACTCTTTCTTTATCATTGGAAGTCCGGTTGTTACATTCTCTACAACTTTGTATCCTGCTGGTAAATCTATTCCTTCTTCAGCTTTTTTTGAGAAAAAGAATAAGTGTCCTCTTGAGTGCAAGTAGTACTTGTTTCCTTTTGAATTTGTGTGTTCATATGCCATTTAATCACCGTATAAAGTATTCTTTCTCGGATTTAAATTCCTTTGGATTGGGGAGAGAATTAATAAACATGAACGCAATTGATTTAATTGATTAGTATGCCTGGTAAAGCAAAGAAGAGCAAGAGTAGTTCTAAAACAAGCAAAAGAAAGGGTATTTCAAGAAAATCCACTAAAGGGGCGAAGTCTCTTTCGCTTAATCCCCAGCTTGAGGTAATTAAGAAGAAGGTTATTGAGTTTCTCAGCCTTAAGGACACGAAGAGGGTTGCAATTGTTGCGGATAATGACCAGGATGGAATGACTTCCGCAATACAGATGCAGAAGTTCTTATTATCAAAAAGAGTGGATACGCATGTTTTCTTTTATGATCATTACTCAAGGAGTTTTAGTTTCCCTCAAGGAACTTTTCATAATTTTTCTCCAGAGAAAACAATTTTCCTTGACCTCAACGAGGGCTTCATTTCTGATATTTTGCTCCAAATAGGAAAAGCAACAGGTCCTTTTTTGGTTATTGATCACCACCAAGGGGATGTTATTAGAAATAATTCGTACCGATGTCTTGTGATTAAGCCGAAGAGTTTTTCAGAGGTTGAGCCCTCACGCTATCCTGTAACAAAAATGGTTTATGATTTGTTTGGAGGGGTTGATTGGATTTGTTGCGTTGGGATAATTGGAGACTTCGCTTTCGAACAGTGGGCTGATTTTTTAAAAGAAACTGAAAAAAAGTATAAGATTACTAATTCAAGAATGAGGGAAGTGGACGATTTGGTTGCGTGCGTTACTGCGCAGTATCCTGAAAAGATTAATTCTTTGTTTGAGTTTCTTTGCAAGGCAAAATCTCCTAAAGAAGTTATTTCTTCCGAGTTTTTTGCTTTAAAGAAATTGTTTGATTCAAAGATTGCTGTGCAAAAAAAATTGTATTACGAAACAGCGGAGTGTTATGAGGACGTTGGAGCGTGTTTCTTTCATTGCGATCATAGGATTTCATCAAAACTCAGTAACATTATTTCCATAGAGAATCCTCACAAGGTTATTCTAATTTTTGAGCAACCGGGAAACAAAATTAAGTGCTCGATTAGGCGACAGGATTTCAAAGTTAATTGCGGAGATTTGGCAAAAATCGGGGTTGCCGGCACCACTCAAGGCAAAGGCGGGGGCCACATCCCTGCTGCTGGAGCAACTTTCCCCGCAGAGTACTTGGAAGAGTTCAAGAAAAGAGTAAGATTATCCCTCCTACAAAACCCTCCTAAAGCGTAAAACTTTTTTCTAGTTTCCTTTCCCAAAAATTAAGGATTTTGAGGCTTCAGGATTTGTTGTTTGGGTTGTAATTCCGAGGGCTTTGGAAAGCTTTTATAAACCTATAGAAAACAACATTATTTACCTAGAAGAGCTTGGTGGACAGAAAATGTTCAGAAGTAAAACCTCTGAGAATTAGCTGTTTGTCAGGTTCAAGCGCGAATACCGAAAAATAGATGATTGCCTTGGTAGCTCAGACAAAGAAGAGTCTTATATTAACAGATTCGCTTTGGGGCTGCAGGTAGAGCGCCCGACTGTTAATCGGAAGGTCGAAAGTTCAAGTCTTTCCCAAGGCGTCATCATTAATTTTTCTTCTTCGCTAGGCGCTCAAGAATGCGGGGTTTTTAGTTTCTTTTTTAATCTTTTTGTAAACTCAGAAACTTCTCCGGATTTGTTCCTGAAAAATTCACTTTCTTCTTGTTTTTGCGCTGCTTAGCGCGCGAATAGATTTTGATACTCCTTTGCTTTGGGGTATTTTAATCCATTTTTCCATTTCTGCAGGACCGTGAAAATCTGCGCCTCCGGTTTTGTTTAATGCGAAAATGGTTGCCACCCCATGAAGAAATCCGCGCTCAAATCTGGAGTGGTCGCTGTGCTGGACTTCAAGCCCGCCAAGCCCTGCTCTTTTCAGCGTGAATGCTCTGAGGGGGAATGTAAAATATTTGCTCCTTTTTTTATTTCCTAATAGTGGGTGGGCGAGAACTGGACAGCCTTGGGCTGCGCGGACTAGCATAATGGCTTCTTTTTCGGTGACAGTGTTCGAGCTTCTTGTTCCAACCGATTCAGTTTTTTTCCAAGGAACTTTCCCGACAAGGGCCCTGGCAGCTTTTTCGTTTTTTACCAT
>Ga0247841_10010360_pt1 | contig 12717 bp, 12 predicted proteins | sample LaCruzMarch2015__2_FD_192410 | JGI IMG/M metagenome (GOLD analysis project Ga0247841, IMG submission 192410) | Freshwater microbial communities from meromictic Lake La Cruz, Castile-La Mancha, Spain - LaCruzMarch2015_18m | ecosystem: Environmental > Aquatic > Freshwater > Lake | place: Spain... | reverse complement strand
CGCGCTGGAGGCCTGCCGGTCCTCGGTAGACCTGGCAAGGGACCGGGGTTCATTCCCGGTCTACAGCGCCGAAAGAGAGAAGAATAATCCTTTCATCCTCCGTATTAAGGAAGCCGATCCGGAATTGTACGAAGATATGACCCGGTACGGCCGCCGCAATATCGCCATGCTCACCATTGCCCCGACAGGCAGCGTAAGCATCTGCACGCGCACCACTTCCGGCATCGAACCGGTGTTTTCGATCAGGTACAACAGGAGAAGAAAAGTAAACCCGAACGATATTGATGTCAAGATTGATTTCGTGGATAAACAGGGAGATTCATGGGAAGAATACCTGGTAATCCACCCCAAATTCGAAGAATGGCTCACCATCAACGGCTACGATACGCAAGCCGTTATAGAATATTCCGATGAGGAACTCGGGCATATAATCGCTAAATCACCTTACCACCAGGCAACCTCCAACGATATCGACTGGCTCAGCAAAGTCAAGATGCAAGGCGCTATCCAGAAATGGGTCGACCATTCCATAAGCGTGACGGTAAACGTGCCGAAAGAAACGACGGAGGACCTGATCAGCCGGATTTACATGACTGCCTGGGAGAGCGGCTGCAAAGGCATGACCATTTACCGCGACGGCTCGCGCGAAGGGGTGCTGTTTAAGGATGAAACCAAAAAAGAAACGGAAGGCCAGGCATTGTCATTCCACGAGACCTCGGCCCCGAAGCGTCCGAAGGTGCTCGATGCCGAAGTGCTGCATTTCCAGAACGACAGCCAGAAATGGGTAGCTGTTCTCGGTTTGCTTGATAACAGGCCATACGAAATATTCACCGGTGAAGCCGAAGGCTTTTTTGTTCCGGAATGGGTAAAGACCGGGCAGATCATCAAGAACAAGCTGGATGAAACGCACTCCCGTTACGATTTCCAGTACGTAAATAAATACGGCTACAAAGTAACGATGGAAGGCTTGTCGGCGCAGTTCAACACCGAGTTCTGGAATTACGCCAAACTGATCTCGGGCATTTTACGGCACGGCATGCCGATCCCCTTTGTCGTGCATTTAGTAGATAATCTACAGTTTGAAATGGTATCTATCAACACCTGGAAGAATGGGGTCGTCCGCGCCCTGAAGAAATACATTCCCGACGGCATGAAGGTAGCCAGGGAAAAGTGCCCGGGCTGCGGCGCCAAAAACACGCTTGAATACAAGGAAGGCTGCGTGACCTGTAACGCATGCGGATATTCGGAGTGCGGGTAGGATAAAGGGATAGGGACCGAAAAGGGACTCCATCGCGAATTATAATCTCGTTCCAGAAAATAGTAAATCCATCAAAGTAAACAGCAATAATTGAACTATCAAGTAATCCTTGACAGTTGGATTTCCACCAATTTTGAGGGAATTGTTAATAAAATTCTTCATTGATTTTTATTTATTTTAAAATAAGTAGTAATTTAGACAAATAATGTCAAGTCAAATTAATTCCATTATGGAAAGTTTTGGAAATAAAATTCGAAGTTTTAGGGAATCAAAAGGATTACTTTTACGGCAAGTTGCTTCAGTTATCGAAATAGATCAGGCATTATTGAGCAAAATAGAAAGATGTGAAAGATCTGCGACAAGGAATCAGGTTCTAGCTATTGCCAGACTTTATGAGATGGAAGAAAATGAATTGTTATCTCTTTGGATGGGAGAAAAGATCGCCCATGAGTTAAAAGATGAAGTTTTTGCCAATGATGCTTTAAAAGTAGCTGAGAAAACAATTGAATATTTGAATAATCCTCAAAGCCAGATAGCTCATGTATAGGAAACCTTTGATAATTGATAGTGCTGAAGAGGCTTTGGGAATTTTCCCAAACGAAGTTAGTATTAAGCCTTTTCTGAAATGGGCTGGTGGTAAGACACAGCTTATACCTACCTTATCAGAATATATTCCTCTTCAATACAACAAATATATTGAACCATTCGTCGGTGGTGGAGCATTTTTCTTTTACCTAAATCCATCGCAAGCCGTTATTTCAGATTCAAACGAAGAACTAATAATTACTTATAAAGCTGTTCGTGATCATGTCGAAGATATCATTAAAATTCTTGAAATCCATGAAAACAATGAAAATTACTTCTATGAAATAAGATCGCTTGCCCCCAGTAAAATGATAGACGCTGAAAGAGCGGCACGCTTAATCTATTTGAATAAAACTTGTTTCAACGGGTTATACAGAGTAAATAAAAAAGGCCAGTTTAATGTCCCTTTTGGTAAAGGCAATACTGAATTTTTGAACAAGGAATTACTACGAAACGCGAGTGAATTTTTACAAAATACCGTAATTTTGCACGCTGATTACCTTGAAACGCTTCATCAATATGCAGAAAAGGAAGATTTTATCTTTCTTGATCCGCCATATTACCCAGTTGGTCAGTATTCGGATTTTAAACGGTATACCAAAGAGTTTTTTTATCATGATGATCATGTGAAATTAAAATCGGAATTTGACCGGCTAGTGAATTTGGGATGTTATGTGATTTTAACAAATTCAGATCATCCAGTAGCTCTTGACCTGTATCGTGATTATGAAATAAGGATTATTGAAACTAAAAGGCTGATAAGTAGCAATCCTGAAACCAGAAATGGGAAGGACATCATCGTAATTGGAGCGAAATGAGAAATTCTCAGTTAGAAATAAAAGGTTTTTCAGATCAGTTTTTAAGTTTCCCTGGGACAAGATTAATGGGTAGTAAAAATAAAATTATTTACAATATCTGGGAAATCCTTAAAGATTACGAATTCAACACATTTTTTGATGCATTTGCAGGTAGTAATGTGGTCGGATATTTTATGAAGACAAAAGGTAAACAGGTTATTACCAATGATTTCATGAAAATCAGTTACCTAATGTCAAAAGCGGTTGTTGAAAATTCTGGTATACAGTTAGATTCGAAAGACTTGGATTTCCTGTTGTCAAATAAGAATAACAATGATTACATTTCTAATCAGTTTAAAGATCTTTATTTCTCAGATGTAGATAATAGCTTCTTAGATAGCATAAGATTTAATATTTCGATGCTTGATAATGAATATAAACAAGCTATTGCACTGTCCTCATTAATCAAAGCGTGTATGAAGAAGCGCCCGAGAGGCATTTTTACTTTTGTCGGACATCGTTACGATGATGGCAGAAAAGATATAAAAATATCATTGGAGAATCATTTTATTGATAATGTCCGGATTTTCAATAATGCCGTTTTCGACAATGAAACTCATTGCAATGCTTACAACGCTTTTACGCAGGATTTGATGGTAGGTGCAGATATGGTTTATTTCGACCCACCTTATTTTACACTAAACTCAGACAATGACTATGTAAGAAGATATCATTTTGTTGAAGGACTAGCGAAAAATTGGGAGGGTTTGGAAATTCAGGAACATACTTTGACAAAAAAATTTAAGAGCTATGAATCACCATTTGCAAAAAAGGAACAAACTTACTTAGCTTTTGAAAGTCTGATAAAACAATATAAAGATTCCACGATAGCAATTTCTTATTCTTCTAATTCTTTGCCGAACAAAGAAGAGATGATTTCAATTCTCAAAAGGTATAAGAATAAAGTGATTACACATGAAATTGATCATTTATACTCATTCGGTAATCAGAACCACAAATCCGGAAACGGATTTAATCGCGTTAAAGAATATTTATTTATAGGGAGCTAGCAAATGAGAATTCAAAGTAATGATTTACCACAAGCGGATATAATTGAATCAGTTGTACTTGCAACTGTTGCCGTAGCAAATGGTGCCCGAACTGATATTGAGATTGCCAACCAAGTGCCTGGAATTGAAGGTGATGCTAGACAAGGGCGTTATTACAGGAGGGCATCGGAATTATTAGGATTTATTGTTAATGATTGGAATCATGCATCTATTACTACAAAAGGAGCTTTGATAGTTACAAATCCGATTATTTCAAACCCGACACTCATTTCCTCAGTTTTAAATCTCAATCTGTATCAAAAGCTTATTCCATATTTAGAATTGCATCCGGAAGGTTTGACACGAACGCAAATTATAGAATATCTTCAATTAATTTCTATAGAAAGAATTGGCCCTTCTATGATTCCAAGAAGGATTTCCACAATCTTAACTTGGATTAGGACTCTTGGGATCATTGAACAAATAGGGGACAGATATCGTATAGTGGATGCAATTATTCCGATTATTCCTTTGTTAGATCTAAATGACATTGAACAACCTATTTTACCATCAACTGGTGACTTATCAGAATATGAATCAATAGAACAAAGAATTTCTAATGCCCGTGAAGTAATTATTGTTTATAAAAATCAAGCACGAGTTGATCGTGCAATCAGGTCACATTTAGAACTCGTCAATTTAGTAGCCCAAAGAATCAGAACAGCAGGTGGAATTCCAAAATCAAATCAATATATAGACTTAGCAACTACTCTTAATAATGACTATATTTTTGAAATGAAATCTACTACAGAAGAGAATGTTAAGACTCAAGTTAGAAAAGGAATAAGTCAATTGTATGAATACAGATATTTTCAGAATAAACCTGATGCAACATTAGTCTTAGTTGTTGAAAGACCATTAAGAGGTGATTGTTCTTGGATGTTGGACTATTTAGAGAATGATAGAAATATACATTTAGTTTGGGATGGTGATTCAAATCTTTACGGCACAGATAGAACCAGAAATGAACTGAATTTCCTAAACTTAATAGGTTAAAGTCAAGTCTTTAAATTGGGTCTAAAATTTTTGATAAAAAAATAGACAGAAAAATCAATAATTTTCCTGATCGACAATGAACAATAAACTACCTGCAGCGGAGGATTTCAGAAGATTTGCGAAGGGGAAGAAGTTTGCAACCATCCTTGCAGATCCACCCTGGCAATTTACAAACAGAACCGGGAAAATGGCGCCGGAACATAAACGGTTGTCAAGGTATTCTACCTTAACCCTGGAAGAAATAAAGAAAATTCCTGTTCATGAGGCAGCGGCAGATTCAGCCCACTTGTATCTTTGGGTTCCCAATGCATTACTCTCTGAAGGCCTGGAAGTGATGAAAGCATGGGGATTCACCTATAAAACCAATTTAATCTGGTATAAAGTCAGGAAAGACGGTGGTCCCGACCGCAGAGGAGTCGGCTTTTACTTCAGGAATGTAACAGAAATGATTTTGTTTGGCGTCCGCGGCAAAAATGCCAGAACACTTAAGCCAGGCAGAACGCAGGAAAATATGATCATTAAACAGAAAAGGGAACACAGCCGCAAACCGGATGAACAATATGATCTCATCGAAGCCTGCAGTTGGGGTCCGTTTCTCGAAATGTTTGCCAGAGGTTCCCGTCCAGATTGGATCTGCTGGGGAAACCAGGCGGAGGATTATTTTCCGGAATGGGAGACTTATAAAAATCATTCTCAGAAAGAAAAAATCGACAGGCCTGTTCTTCCTTTAAAGGTAATAAAGCCAAAACCGGCTGAGCAACTTAGATTATTGGAGGGGAAAGGGAGGTATCAGAAGAAAGTAAAAAAGGAAATTTGACGATTCGTAGATGTGATTCATCAGTGCCCCTCCCCTTAATCCCCTCCCCATGAAAGGATTGGTAATACGAACAAAGATTTTCAAGGGGAGGGGAAATTATCCCGGCTAATGCTTCCTGCTATTCATATTGAACTCCTTCGGAGTTCTTCCGACATTGATTTGGAAGTTTTTCGGGGATCCTCGAAATATCATTAAAATTTCATCGAAATTTTGGATATTTAGGGATTAGCCAGTTGGTAGTTAATTTTCAAGTGTTACGTTGAATTGAATATTAGCTTTCAATGCTTTGAACACTTTAATAATAGTATCAATTGTTGCGCTATTTGCACTACTCTCCAATTTTGAAATCTGTGCTTTTTGAACCCCAACAAGTTTTCCTAATTGTTCTTGTGTCAATTTGCGTTCAAGTCTGGCCTTTTTGATCATATAGCTTAATACCTCCATATTCAATTCATGCTCATATTCATCTCTTGCTTCTGTTCCTGCTTTGCCAAGGTATTTGTCTTTCATTTCGCCTAACGAAAAAGATTTCATTGCTGACTTTGTCATATTATTATTTGTATTTGCTTTCAAGATATTTTGTTCTGATATTAATTGCTCTTCCAATTTCGTTTGAAGGCACTTTGTCAATTTTTTTTATAAAGCCGTGTGTGGCAAATACCAATGTTTCGTTCCCATCAGTTTTGTCCCAAAATGCAAGTAACCTGATTTGTTGTCCACCATATCGCGTCCTAAACTCCCAAATATCTTTTTGTAATTTTTTAAATATTTTTGGATTATTCGTTTGTTCAGCAAGGTCTATGTTATAAAACACTTTTTTTACCGCTTTCGGATCAAGACTTGCAATGAACCCGTCAGCTTCTTCTAAAAATCGTGTTTGAAAGTAATGCAATTGTATTTTATTTCTGCAAAGATAATCAAAGTTTCCAAATGTAGAAACAAATATTTATTTAAATCTTGAAATACAGGCCTCTTCGTGCCTTCTTCGCGGAACATCGTATAATAAACTTTTTCTATCGGTGTTCACCGGTAATTTGACGATTCGAGAATATGACGCATCAGTTCCCCCCTCCCCTTAATCCCCTCCCCATGAAAGGATTGGTAATACGAACAAAGATTTTCAAGGGGAGGGGAAATTATCCCGGCTAATGCTTCCTGCTATTCATATTGAACTCCTTCGGAGTTCTTCTGACCACCCAATGACTACTTAATGACCACTCAATGACCACCTAATGACCACCTAATGACCACCTAATGACTACTTAATGACCACCTACTGACCACTTAATGACTAAAGCGCATTTACATCTGATGCAGGGTAAACTTGACATTAAAAATATACTGAACCCTTACAGGAACGTTTCTTTGCAGGCCGGGTCTCCATATAGGCATATTCTGTACAACCCTCATGGCTTCTTCGTCACATCCGCCACCGATGCCGCGCAATAATCGCACATCAGTGATGGATCCGTCTTTTTCCACTACAAACGTAAGGTAAACCTTTCCCGAAATGCCGGCACTTTTCGCCATTTCCGGGTATTTCATGTTCGTTTCCAGGAAGGCATACAATGCTGCATCTCCGCCGGGGAATTCCGGTACGGATTCAACCACCGTGAAAATCTCTTCCTCAGCAGGATTTTCTTCTTCTTTCATTGCAGGTAAAGCTAAATAGACCGGAACGGTATCCATAGGGTCAATCTCTGCACTGACCAGATAATCATCATCAACAGGCGACTCATCATCGACAATGTTAATGGTAAGTACCACAACCGGAGCCGGGATCTTAGGCTCCGGCGGTTTTTGCACCGTGACCGGCACCAGTTCGACAGGGATATCGTCGAAGGTTCTTTGATTAATCTGGGTAAGCTGTTTTTCGTAAGTCTTCCAGTTGAAGGCAAGAAAAACAAGGCTCAGCGCGATAATCATACCGATTTCCAGGAAAATCGTACGCTTGTTTTCAAGGTTGGCGCTTTCTGATTTTTTCAAGATCATGGCTGTAATTTTAAGGGTTTAACATCATAACTATAAATTTAGTTAGAATAAACCGAATATGCAAGAGGCAAAAAGGTAATGGAGGGATTGGGAAAGGTAACGGCGGACGGCGGTCGGCTATTTCGAGTACAATTTGATTTCCCCGTCCCAGTTTTCAGGTGGAGGGTCGATTAAAAAACTTTTTGCTTTGGCTCCCAGGAACTCATAGCCTTTCACCCTTGGAGAGTTATGATATTGATGGCACATTTTCTCAAAGCCTGCACATACTTCCGGAAATTCCCTCTTTTGAAACATAAGCAGGCATTTTGAAACCTCACCAATTTCCTCTCTAACCTGTTCAGCTTGGGAAGTATGATCATCTATTCCCATAAGCTCGGAAACAACGAGCGAAATTTCTTTGCCTTTCGGGTTGAATTTGCCGGCTGGTCTGAGCAAGAAATTATCCTGATCTTCAAGCCGGCAGGCAACCTGTTCGGAAATAAGGATACCTGCGCCAAGTAACTTGGCAAGTCCTTCGATGCGGGAGGCCGTGTTAACCGTGTCGCCCATAAAAGTATAGGATCGTTTCTGCGGCGACCCGATCAGGCCCGCAACGCACTCGCCGGTATGGATGCCAGTGCTTATTTTTATAGAAGGGATACCGGGTTTCAGTTTCCGGTTGAACCGTTCCAGTTCGCTCATCATCATCAATGCGGCCATGCAGGACTGGTGACTGATCCTCTTCTCTTCCTGCGGGCTTTGGTCCGATGCGACAAACACAGCCATGACCGCATCACCGATGAATTTATCGACAAAGCCGTCATAATGCTCTATACTCCTGGTCATTAATCTGAAAAATTCATTTAGAAAGCGGATCAGGTCTTCGGGATTAAATTTTTCGGAAATGGAAGTGAAATCATTGATATCGCAAAACAGCACAGCGGCGGTTTTAAGCTCACCCCTGAATCCCTCCTCACCGGCTTCATCCAGCAAGTTGTCGATCTGGTTGTGCCCGATAAACCTGCCGGCAGAATGCAATACCCAGGAATCTTTATTTTCAGCTAAAAGTTCATTTTCAATTTTATTCCTTAATTTAAATGCCTCCGTGGTATCCAGGTATTGCAGCGATTTCCGGTAATATTGGCTGGCTTCGGTTTTATTGCCCTGTTTTTTTAATACTTCTGCAAAACCGTAAATAAGCTTTGCTTTTTCCACCGGTGAAAATGACGTGGAATTGCAATACACCTCAACCGCCAGCCTGTAGGATTTTACCGCCTCAGACAGTTCACCCCCGTAATGCAGGGATTCTGCATACAGCTTCATTCTCTCCGCTTCAATTTCACCCAGGAAAAATGATGAAATCTCTTGTTTTCCAATGATATCACTGACATTTTCAAGGTATTCAGACGCAAAGGATAAATGGTTTGATTGCAGGTTCAAAGAGGTGAAAGTGAGGTAATTATAACACAGACCCGTTAAGTTATTACTTTTTGTGTTCAGTTCTAAGCTTTCGAGCAATAACTTTTCTGCTTCAGTGAAATCGCCTGTTTCCATCAGGCACCTGGCCATGGTGTTCAATAACTGGGCTTCTACTGTTTCATTCTTTATGGATTTTTTAGCGATTTCCAGGTCCCTGGCAAGATAATCGGCAGCTTTTTGAAAGTTACCCAGTTCGAAGTTCAGTCTTCCAAGATTACCAAGGGTAATGGCTGTTCCGAAATCATCGCCCGAGCCTTCTCTGAGCAGGAGGGAAGTTTCGTATTCATCCCGGGCGTCATTCAGCAGTCCCTGGCTTTTCAGGATCTGACCGTAGGTGTCATGCACCCTGGCCCGGTACAATTTTGCCTCACCGGATCTTTCCCCGGTAAGTATCCTGAGGCTTGTATTTAGCCCATCACATGCCAGGTAGAGGGAATTATTAACCCGCCAGTCAATGTAAGCCTTAATATGAAACAACCTGCCCCTGTCAAATTCAGTCAGCAGGCCTTCTTCCTTAATAAGGCTGTTCAGCAGTATAAAAGCATCTTCTTTAAATCTTTTCAGGTCGGTTGAGAGGATGATCAGGATGTTGAGAACAATGGCCTGTTCTGTTAATTTGACTCTTTCGTCAATACCTGTGCTTCCGGGAGGAGGTTCCTTGATATAATCCAGGATGGGAGGAAGCTGTTCAGGGCTGATCCCGGCTTTTGAAAGGATATTTTGGATTTTTTCAATCATTAATATCGGATTTTCTTAAAGACTTTCCTGAGAAGCATATTTTCAATAGATTTTTCATAATCCTTGTAATCTAAACCAGAAGTAAATCCTGATCCTAAATTTCTCAATTAATAAGTATTGCATCAAGCTACTCTAAGCCTGATAACTTCAAGTTCAGTTCCCTTTGAAAGCGATTCCTGCCCTCTTTTTAAAACTTCCCGGGCAATATCTTCATCCAAAAAATAATGCTCACAAACATCACAGATATGTGCCGGGACATCTTTGACCAGGATGATGGCACCATTATTTTCAAGGGTAACGGTGACTTTTCCTTTATGAGTCTCTCCGTTTTTACAAATTACGCAGTTCATTTTACTTAATTTTAGATTTAAAATCTAATGACCATGCTTTCTTATCTGGTTCATAAACAGTTACCATAATACATTGCCCTGTCTGATTATCTTTACCAACTACTAAATGTAATGGCCTTTTACTTCGAAAACCGAGTATCAGATAACTTGGATAAGGCTTATCATCAGGATATGTCGTGATAATTTCACCATCTTCAAGTAATGCAATGATATCATCTACTGAAATATTGCGTTTAAACATTTGGGAAATAATATGTTCACTGAAAGCCAGCTTATTGCATTTCATGGAAACTCAATTAAATACAAAAGTAAATATTTTTGCAGGAATTTGTTATTAATGCTATAAAAGCTCATATATGACACAGTACCAGAAACAAAGACTTGAGCTGAAAATCCTGCCGCAGGCAGAAATGCCGTCGAGCGAACCCGTGAGCATGATCAGGAGGTATCCAATATTAGAATTTATTTTTTTATGATCATGAAACCCTGATTAATATAAAAAGGTTATATTTATCCTGCCAAATTTATAGGGATCATGTTCAATAAAATTAAACTCATTTCTAAAAAGGTTCTGCTGGTAATGTTTCTTTTGTCTTACCTGGCTTATGTTTTTTTAAATATAGGAATGATGAGATTTGGCACTGAGTTTAATGAAATACTACAATATATTATTTTGTCTATAATCTTATTATATGTTATTTTATCCCCATTGAGAACTATATCCAATATAGTACTATTCTTAATTATTGCAGAAGTTACAGTAATTCTGGCTTGTTTACTGACCCCGCTTATTTTATTTAACTTCACAATATTCAATATTACAGTGATTGCATTTATTTACGTGTTGGTTTTTGTAAAGTCTTTAATGTTTGTAAAAAACAATGTCTTTCTCAAGTGGCTGCTTTCGATTGCATCGCTGTTCACAGTATTTTATTTGTTGTGTTTTTATAATGCTTTGGTAGATAATGAAGGAATAATTCTTTTTATATATAATTTTTCTTATGTGCTTTTCTTCATTGCATCACTGGCCATGATTTTTGGAATACCTAATTCAGATTTACCGGATTGGGAAAAGGAACATCGTCAGTTTTTTGGCAAATTGATTCTACCGGTTTGGATTTTTATTTTTTTCATTTCAACGTTGAAAATCTTTATGCCTTTTGAGCGTTTTAAAGAAATCATCACCCCTGAATCGAAAGAAAAATGGGGTATGACGAACTATTCAGTTGAGCAAAAACCGGGATTAGCAGAATATTAAGAAAAATCGAAGTGAGGACTTTGATCGTTTAGTATTTTGTCAAAGTTTTCCAAAAATCTTTATCCTCCTGGTTAAACGAATAATTTCGGTCTCATTGACCGGATAAAACCTGAGCATGTTGTCGTCAATCCCAAACATGTAATCATTGTTTGCTGAGAAACTTGTGAAATGTTCTTTAAAAGTATAATACTTAGACTTTTTACTATTAGATGATATTAACCTGGTTTCACCTGCTAATGTTTTATAAATGACTGTTGAAGATGAGAACCTGACCTGCTGGGCAGTAAAATAGCAACCTTTGAAACTTTCATTTAAAGTCAGAGCATTCCATGAAATACAAATACTCTTAATAGTATCCGGATCTGAAATACCTTTATATTTGAATATAATATAATCTTCCAGGGGGCTGAAAAAGGCATCTGAATATTTTGATTTAAAACTATTAAATAACGAATCAAAGGTTGTCATGGAAATATGCAGCCCTTGAAAAACAGGTTTGAGGACATCTTTTCCTTTATAGTCCCAGATCCTGATGGTGCTATCTTCAGATGCACTGATTATGTATTTGTTATTATTTGCAAATTCTACTGACCAGACAATATCCCGGTGGTCTTTAATAATTGAGTAAACCTCATATAATTTCTTTTCATGGTTTAAATAATATATAACAATAGTATTGTCTTTGGAAGCAGAGGCTAAAAACTGCCCGTTGTTTGAAAAATCAATAGCAGTAACTGGTTGGGTGTGTTCTCTTATTTCTTGAAAATCACTACCTTCAGTATAAAAGATTTTTATTTTATTACTGTCCGTGGAATATGCTACGAGCTTGCTGTCAGGGGAAAAAGCCATCACCCTTTTAGGATTAATAAGGTCAAAGGATATTTTAGTACGAAGTATCTCCACCCCTTCAATGGAACATAAATAAGCGATACTGTCTGATTGTAAACATGATAGGTAGTTATTATCATTCGACATCTTTAGCTGCAGAACTGGTTTGTCCGAAATTCTGTAATGAAATAACTCTTTACCGAATTGTGACCAGATCATTATCGAAGTATCTGCCAGATAACCATATATATATGTTCCATCGCTTGAATAATCAGCATAAAGAATTTTAGATTTGCAGGGTTTGAAGTCAATAACCTTGTTGTAAGGGGATTCTTCGTTACCAAGCGAATCTGTTTGTGAACCTTCATTCCAGAGGTTGTAGAATGATTCAAACATGACCCTGCTTGCCAATCTATGCTGAGAATTCCTATAACTATCAATAGCAGTTGTCAGACTCAATTTCGGTTCATCATCCTTATAAAAAATAGTTTTTGCTGCTGCTTTGAACCATATGTCATCAAGTACTTCATA
>Ga0247841_10010359_pt1 | contig 12719 bp, 9 predicted proteins | sample LaCruzMarch2015__2_FD_192410 | JGI IMG/M metagenome (GOLD analysis project Ga0247841, IMG submission 192410) | Freshwater microbial communities from meromictic Lake La Cruz, Castile-La Mancha, Spain - LaCruzMarch2015_18m | ecosystem: Environmental > Aquatic > Freshwater > Lake | place: Spain... | reverse complement strand
TTTGCGTGTGCAGCCGGTTCTCGGCCTGATCGAGAATCCACGACAGCTTGTTGTCGCACACCTCGGGGTCGGCCTCGTTGCCGCGGTCGACGGGCATGCACTGGAGCAGATGCCCCGGCGCGCCGAGTTTCTTCTGGCGCTCCGCCGAATACTTCCACCCCGTGTACTTCTTCGCGATCTCCGCCTCTTTCTCCTTCCCGTTCTGATAGCGGCCCATGGTGAACCAGTTGCGCGGGAAGACGACGGTCGCCCCGTCGAGGGCGCGATCGAGATCGTGCGAGATCTCGAACGACCCGCCGGACGCCGTGGCGAGCTCACGACACTGCTTCGTCACATTCGGGTCAAAGTCGTACTCGGGCGGATTCGCCACGACGACATCCATCCCGTACATCGCCGAGATGAGCGCCGTGCCCTGCACCGAGCACAGCCCCCGAATCCACGGCGACCACGCCCACATGATGACGATCTTCTTCCCCTTGACGCTCCCATCGAGTTTCTCGTGCATCGTGTAGATGTCGGTCAGCGACTGACACGGGTGGTTGATGTCCGACGCCATATTGATGACCGGCACGCGACAGTGTTTGGCGAACTTCTGCATCACTTCGTCCGCCTCGCCGTAGTACCGGATCTTGTCATCGAGGAGGCGGATGCCGATTCCGTCGCAGTAGCGATCCATCGCCTCGGCCGTATCCTTCACCGTCTCCCCTGCGCCCGGCTTATCCTCGAGCGATAGGCGCGTCGTCTGCGGGTCGATGAACTGCGAGTGCCCGCCGAGTTGCGTCATCGCCGTTTCGAACGACATCCGCGTTCGCGTCGAGCCGGCAAAGAACTTCATCGCGATGTCGTACTCTTCCTTCGTCCAGTCGACTTCGCTGATGAGGTCGCGGCCGGCAAGATCAAACCAGCTCATCGTTCCTCCTTGTTCGAAGAGGCCCTAGCCCATGAGGAGGGCCATCATGCCCTTCTGGCCGTGCATACGATTGGCCGCCTGCTCGACAATGACCGAATTCGGGCCATCGATGACCTCGTCGGTGACCTCCATATCGCGGTCGGCGGGCAAGCAGTGCATGTAGATCGCGTTGTTGGTCAGCGCCATCTTGTCGCTCGTCGTGATCCAGTGTTTGTTCGCCTCGAACGCCGCCTTCGCCTTGTCCGGATCCATCGCTGTCTTGCCGTCCGTCGGTTGCACGGTCCACGCCTTGGGGTAGACGACGTCGGCGCCCTTGAACGCCTGGTCCATGTCATTCACGATGCGGAATCCGCCGCCGTGCTTCTTGGCGAGGTCCTTCGACGCCTGGAGGATCTTGGGGTCAAGATCGAAACCCTTCGGGTGGGCGAGCGTCACGTCCATGCCCATCATCGACGCAGCGATGATGCAGCTCTGCGGCACCGCCAGCGGCTTCTCCACCGAGCCCGAGTAGGCCCAGCTCATGACGAACTTCTTCCCTTGCAGGTTGTGACCTAGCTTCTCCTGCATGGTCATCACGTCGGCGAGATCCTGGCACGGGTGGTACATGTCATCCTCCATATTGATGACCGGCACCTTCGACCAGTGCGCGAACTCGCGGACGATCTGGTTCCCTTTGCCATACTTCCAGTCGGTGTACTTGCCGTAGATGCGGATGGCGATCGCGTCGCCCATCTCCGCGAGGACGCGAGCCACGTCGCTGATGCGCTCCGTCGAGTACGCCTTCTCGTCGCCCTTCAGGGCCGGCGTGTAGACAGCGCCAGGCTGCAGGAAGTGGGCGTGCCCGCCGAGCTGCGTCATCGCCGCCTCGAACGAGTTCCGGGTGCGGAGCGACGTGTTGTAGAACATCATGTGCAACGTCTGCCCGTCGAGGATCTTGTGCGGCTCGCGGCGGATGAACTTCAGCTTCAAATCGTGGGCCGTGTCGAGTATGGCCTCCATCTCGTCGCGGCTGAACTCAAGCCAGGTGATGAAGTCTCGTCCCCTCAGTGTCGTGTTGGACATTTTCCTCCTCGGTCTCTACTCCCGTGTAATCGTTGTGCCGGCTTTCCCGTCGAGCGCGTCCGTCGCCTTGTCGAGCGACGTGATGATCGCCCTTTCTCCGCCCGACTCGATGAACCGAATGGCGGCACGCACCTTCGGCTCCATCGACCCTTTCGCAAAGTGCCCCTCAGCGTGGTACTTCTTCGCTTCGGCCACCGTGATGTGAGTCAGGCCCTTCTCCTGCGGCGTCTTGTAGTGAAGCTTCACCTGGCTGATGTCGGTGAGGATCACGAGGATCGAAGCGCCGACGTCAACGGCCAGTCGCTCCCCGGCCAGATCCTTGTCGATGACGGCGTCGACGCCGCGCAGTTGCCCGTTCTCCCGAAGGACGGGAATGCCGCCGCCGCCGGAGGCGATGACAATCGAACGCGCTGCAACCAGCTGGCGGATCGCCTCCTTCTCGAAGATCTCGACCGGATCGGGGGACGCGACCACTCGGCGCCAGCCTCGGCCGGCGTCTTCCTTCACGTCGTACCCTTTCTCCGTCTTCAGCCGCTGGGCCTCTTCCGCGCTGTAGAACGGGCCGACGGGCTTCGTCGGGTGAGTGAACGCTTCGTCCTTCGCGTCAACGACAACCTGCGTCACGATCGTGGCGACCGGGATATCGCCCCTCCCTTTCTTCGCAAGGAGGTTCGTCAGCGTCTGCTGGATCATGTAGCCAATGAGCCCCTGGCTCTCGGCGCCGCAGACATAGAGCGGCATCGGCGCCGCCACGTCCTTGCCGACCTCGTTCTGCAGGAGGATGTTCCCCACCTGCGGACCGTTGCCGTGCGTTACCACGACCTTGTACTTGCCCGACTCGACCATGTGCACCAGCTGCTCGCAGGTCACATGGACGTTCTTCATCTGCTCCTCGAACGTCCCGCGCTGGCCGGGCTGCAGAATTGCGTTCCCGCCCAGAGCTACGACGACGAGCTTCTTCTCGACTGTCATCCCATCACCTTTCCTGGATCCGGCCTCGTCCTGCTCCGACGGCGGCCCCGCTAGGCTTCCCAGATCTCGCGCATGCGAGTCCAGTGCTCGACCATCTTCGAGCGCGCCGTGGCCCCGTCCTCTTCCTCCACCGCGTCGAGGATCTGACGATGAAGATCGACGACGTGCTGGAGATCGCTCACGTTCTTCAAGTAGTAGTGCCGCGTGAATTCTCGGTACACTTTCTGGTCCATCGTGTCGATCAGCGGCGCGACCGCCGACGACACGAGCGGATTGCCGGCCGCGTCCGCCAACGCGCGATGGAACGCCTTGTCGGCCTGGAAGTACTCCTCGAAGTCGTTCTTCGCGGCGAACTTCCCCATCCGCTTGAGCGCTTCCTTCAGCTTCGTTACGGACGCTCTGGCCTTGGCCGCCTTCACCGCCGCCAAGGCGGCGACCGCCGGCTCGAGCGCCTCGCGCGCCTCCATCACCTCGAGGCAGCCAGCCTCACTCTCGATCAACCCGACGGCATTTCGTTCGTCCAGCGGAGACGGCGCCCGCAAGACGTAGTTCCCGCTCCCCGGCCTCGACTCGATGATGGCCATCGCTTGGAGAGCCGACAGCGCCTCGCGAATCGACGGACGACTCACGCCCATCTGCTCGGCAAGCTCGAACTCGGACGGAAGCCGTCCACCCACGGGGAAGTCGCCGCGCTGAATGGCCTCGACGATTTGCTCGGCGGCAATCGCCGAAACCTTGCGCGGTCTCACCCTTTCGAACGGCACGGATCCCCCTCAGGTTCAAGCAGTCTGACAGCATGATAGCCTGACGGGTTCTAGTGAGCAACCGCCCACCCCGCGGCATTTCCTCGCGTCACGAATCGCCCGCGGCCGGCGCGCGCGCACGGCTCCCCGTCCTCGACAATCGTCTCACCTCGCGAGATCGTGGTCGTGACGCGGCCCGTCATCGGCCAGCTCTCGTAGGGCGAGAAGTCCGTCGCCATGTGGAGTCGCGCCGCCTCCATGCGCCACGTCGCGCTCGGGTCGAACAGGACCAGATCGGCGTCCGCTCCCACCTCGATCGCGCCCTTGCGCGGAGCAAGGCCGTAGGTCATCGCCGGCCCCTCGCACGCGAGGCGCGCAATGTCATGCACCGCCAACCGTCCCGTGGCTACCCCCTCGGAGTAGAGGAGGGGAAGCAGCGTCTCCACGCCCGGAAGACCGTAGGGTAGGTCGTCGAACGCACCGCACCACGCCTTCTGATCCCGCGTGAACGGACAATGGTCGGTGGCGACGAGGTCGATATCGTGGCTGCGCAGTCCGGCCCACAGCGCCGCACGATCGGCGTCCTCGCGGAGCGGCGGCGACGCCGCGAACAGGTGCCCATCGTCGCGGTCGTAGACCTCGCGCGTCAAGAGCAAGTACTGCGGACAGGTCTCCACGGTCACCGCGCAACGCTCGGCCCGCGCCGCCCGCACAGCGTCAAGCCCGATGCGTGAGCTGACGTGGACGATGTGAACTCGGCACACCGCGTCGCGCGCCAGGCGAGTGACGGTCGAAATCGCCGTCTGCTCGGCAAGATCGGGTCGCGCGGCCGCAAGCGTCCTCATCCTCGCCCGCTCGTCCGCGGTGAGGCGTGCGGCAATCGAACGAATCAAACCCTCATCCTCGGCGTGAACGACGGCCACGGCGTCGAGAAGCGAGATCTCGCGGAATGACGCGCGCAGACCGTCCGATCCCGTGTGCCGTCCCGACGCCTCGTACGTCGTGTAGAACTTGAAGCTGGTCACGCCGCGAGCCGCCGCCTCGTGCAGCTCGCGTTCGCGCCCGGGGCGCCATCCGACAACTTCGCCGTGCAACGCGTAGTCGACGACTGCGTCCTTGGCCTCGGCCAGCCGCTCGTCTAGCGCCTGCACGATCGTTCGATCCGCCGAGCCGACGGTGAAATCGATGATTGTCGTCACGCCACCGCAGGCCGCGGCGCGGGTTCCAGAGAGGAAGTCGTCGCTCGACCACGTTCCCCCCACCGGAAGCGCCATGTGCGTGTGCGCGTCGATGAGTCCCGGGAACACAAGCAGGCCACGAGCGTCGATCTCTCGTCGGCCGGAGAGGCCGGGAGCGACCGCGGCGATCGTCTCGCCGACGATGCCGACGTCGGCCGAGATCGTCGAGCTCGACGTAACGACCGTCCCGCCGCGAATCACGAGATCCAGCATGTCTCGCTTCCTCCGTCGCCGCGGCCTGCGCAACACAGGCCGCGCACCGTCTTGCGAACCGGTCTGGCTGCATGATAGCATTGCCTTTGCGAAGCCTCAACGCGGTTTCCGCATCGAGGCACCCAGGAGGAGAAGCGATGATTGACCTCGAACTGCATCCAGATCGTCTCCAACGAGCCGTGCGGCGGGCCCGCGAGCGGGGCATCATCGTCCCCACCTTCGCCCAGATGAAGGATCCCCAGTCGATTCCGGCGCCCATCGTCGATCGACTGGCCGACGTCGGTCTGTGGGACCTCCACCCGCTTAACCTCTTCCGCATCACGTGGAAGAACGAGCCGGTGAAGACGGGTGGCCGCTTCGGCGACGTGAACGTGTTCGAGTTCCCCTCCGAGCTGACCGGAGTGCCGGCCCGCATCCTGGCTCTGGTCGGCAAGTGGTTCCCCACGGGAGCACACAAGGTCGGGGCCACCTTCGGGTGTCTCGTCCCGCGGCTCGTGACCGGCCAGTTCGACCCGACCTACCACAAGGCCGTGTGGCCCTCCACCGGCAACTACTGCCGCGGCGGCGCATTCAACTCCAACCTCCTCGGCTGCGAGTCGATCGCCATCCTTCCCGAAGGCATGTCGCGCGAGCGGTTCGAGTGGCTGGCCAAGGTCGCCGGTGAAGTCATCGCCACGCCGGGCTCCGAATCGAACGTCTGGGAGATCTTCCAGAAGTGCAAGGAGCTTGAAGCCACGCGGTCGAACATCATGATCTTCAACCAGTTCGACGAACCGGGGAACCACCTCTGGCACTACGATGTCACCGGCCACGCCATGGCCGAAGTGCTGACCAGCGAGCTGGGCGGCGGAACCTACGCCGGCGTCGTCTTGACCTCCGGGTCGTCGGGCACCATGGGGTGCGGCGACTTCCTCAAGGAAGAGGCGCCGGACAGCAAGCTCGTCGTCTCCGAGGCGCTGCAGTGTCCGACGCTCCTCGAGAACGGCTTCGGCGCTCATCGGATCGAGGGCATCGGCGACAAGCACGTCCCTTGGATCCACAACGTCCGCAACACCGACATGGTCGTCGGCATCGACGACGCCGACCCGATGGCCCTCATCCGCCTGTTCAACGACCCGGCGGGGCGCGCCTTCCTCAAGAAACAGGGGGTGCCCGCCGACGTCGTCGATCGCCTCGACCTGCTTGGCATTTCGGGCGTCGCCAACCTGCTCACGGCGATCAAGTTCGCCAAGTTCTACAACCTCGGAAGCGAGGACATCGTTCTCACCGTCCTAACCGACTCGATGGAGCTGTACCGAACGCGGCTCACCGAGCTCAACGAGATGCACGGCGCCTACTCCGAGCGACAGGCCGCCGTCGACTTCGAGGCCCGTCTGCACGGGCAGAAGACGGACAACGTCCTTGAGCTCGGAACTCGCGAGCGCAAACGCATCCACAACCTGAAGTACTTCACGTGGGTCGAGCAGATGGGCCATTCGGTCGACGAGTTGAACGCACAATGGGACGACTTCCCGGGCTACTGGGATCGCATCCACGATTCGGTCGACGCGATCGACAAGCGCATCGAGGCGTTCAACGACGAGGTCGGGCTCTTGAAGGAGCTGACGCGGTGACAGCGCCCGCCGGCCCGGGCAGCGTGCGACGCACGGACGCCCGCCGCGAGGCGTTCGCCGACGAGCTGTTCGACGCGGTCACGCGCCACGTGCCGCTCTCTCCGCGAAGCCCCCGCACGCCGGTGATTGTGTCGGGCGGGGTGGGGGCAGGAAAGACGGAGGCCGGACTGCGCCTAGTGCAGCGCCTGCGTGACGCCGGCGTCGCGGTCGGCGGCATCCTCGCGCCGCGGCTCATCGAACGCGGCGAGACGGTGGGCTACAACGTCCTCGACGTCTCCACCGGAGAGGACGTCGCCTTCGCCCGAGCCGATCCGCCCGGCCAGGCCGTCGGCCGATTCTTCGTGCGACCCGCCGGCCTCGCGTTCGCCGAACGCGCGCTGCGTCACGGCATCGAGCGCGCCGACGTCGTCCTCGTCGACGAAGTCGGCCGCTGGGAACTCGGCGGCGGCGGCCACGCAACGGCGTTGACCGACCTCCTGCGATCGCGTGCCCTTGCCGTCCTGTTCGTGCGCACGGAACTCGCTCAGGCCGTGGTCGATCGCTTCGAGTTGCAGGCCGCGAAGGTCCTGCGCCTGGCAGAGTCGGCCGAGCGAGAGCCCGCGGGCGGACGCCGCGCGTTCTGGTCGATCGTCGACTCCATGCCGCACCCACTCTTCCTCACCGTCGCTGCAGACGGGTTCCCGCAGTCGCGACCGATGAGCCTCATCGAGCACGATGAGCACACCCTGTGGTTCCCCACGTCGCGCGCCTCGCGCAAGGTCGAGCAGATCGGCGCTCACGCCGAGGTGACCGTGTTGTTCGTCGACACCGACCGCTACAACTACGCCTCGTTCCACGGGCTCGCGTCGCTCGACGCCGATCGAGAGCGCGCCCGCCGCCTGTGGCACAACGAGTGGCGCGACGACTGGCCCGCCGGCCCCGACGACGCGGACTACGCACTCCTTCGCGTCGACGGCGCCCGCGGCTTCTACCTGCACGGAACCACCGGCGAGGCCGGGGAGATCGACTTGCGCGCCGACGTCGAACGTCTCTAGGGTTCATAGAGCTCGTCGGGTTCATTGGGTTGCGAGTGGAGATCCGTCAGGACGGCGGGTTTGGCGAGGTAGCGCGGCGGACTCAAGGAACTCACCGAACTCAACGAGCCGCGGACGACGCGTTCGCCTTCCCTTTTTGCCCGCGGTAGGATCTGCCCACACCTCGGAAGCGTGGGTTCATCAAGGAGCGCGCATGGAGTGGATTCTTCTCGCCGTCGGCCTTGCCATCGGCCTCGTCGTCGGCGCCGGACTCGGCGCCGTGCTGGCACACGCCCGCGCTCAGGTGCGCACAGCCGCACTGGACGCCGAGCTGCGCGCCAAAACGGAAGAGCTCGCGACCCTCGAACCGCTCCGTGCCAACAACGAGCGGTTGCGAATCGATGCCGCCCGCAGTGACTCCGAGCGTGCCGCGGCAACGGAACGCGTCCAGTGGGTAGAGAAGGCACAGGAGTCGCTGCGCGAGGCATTCACTGCCCTCGCCTCGGACGCCCTGACCTCGAACGCTGAACAGTACCTGGCGCGTTCGCGCGATCAACTTGCATCCCTCTTGAACCAAGTGCGCGGCGACTGGGGCACCCACAAGGAAGAGCTGAAGGGCCTCGTCGCCCCGCTCGAAAGATCGCTCGTGACGCTCGACGGGCAGATCCGAACGTTGGAAGAGAAGCGCGAGGGCGCCTACGCCAGCATTGGCGAACAGATCCGCACGCTCGGCCTGGCCGAGGCGCAACTACAGACCACGACCACGACGCTTGCCGAGGCGATGAAGTCGTCGACAGCGCGAGGGCGATGGGGCGAACTCCAGCTGCGGCGAGTCGCCGAGCTGGCCGGCATGGAAGACCACGTCGACTTCGACGAGCAGACAGTCACCGACGAAGGCCGCCCGGACATGGTTGTCTACCTCCCGGATGGGGGGGTCCTGCCCGTGGACGCCAAGGCGTCCGCCAGCGCCTATCTGGATGCCATGCAACTCGACGGCGACGCGCGACGCGCCCGGCTCGCCGACCACGCCAAGGCCATGCGATTGCGCATCCAAGACCTGGCGAAGAAGCAGTACTGGGCGCAGTTCGCACGCGCTCCCGAGCTTGTCGTCATGTTCGTCCCAATCGAATCCGCGCTCGCCGCGGCGTTTGAAGAAGACCCGGAGCTGCTCGAGTATGGTCTGAAGCAGAAGATTCTCTTCGCGTCCCCCATCACACTCTTGGCGCTCCTGCGCACCGTCGCGTTCGGCTGGAACCAACTCCACATTACCGAGAACGCGCGCGCCATCGCAGACCAAGGCCGCGAACTCTACGATCGCGTGATCAACGTCCTCGACCCGATCGGCGATGTCGGCAAGCACCTGAAGAAGAGCGTCGACGCCTACAACCAGGCCATCGCCTCCCTCGAAGGACGGCTCCTGCCCGCCGCGCGCCGACTCAAAGAACAGACAGCGTCCGACAAGGAGCTACCGCCACTCGAACCCATCGACCGCGCGCCGCGGCTGCCGCTCGACAGCGGACCGTAGACTCGGCTCGGGGGCATCGTAGCGTCGCCGCAGCGAGTCACTGTAGCGCCGTGAGCTTGGCTCCCGACGGTTCGCTAGCGCCGTGAGCTTACCTGCCTGTCGCAGATGTCGGGCAGACAGGTCTTCGACGTCGTGTTCGACACGATCCAAGATGCCAATCGATGCGGCTTTCATGTCAATCGCTGGGAGTTCGGAAGTTGTCCACTAGGGTGGGCCCGCGGTGGACTCCTCTCCGATCGACCTCTTCTGCGCGCCGAGGTACGCGGGAGCAGTGCGATTTGTGTCGATCCGCCTTCGCCTCGACACTGCTGTAGAATACGGACGGGGCGGGGAAAGCCATGGAGAAAGACACTCGGCAGCTCGCAGCGATCCTACTGACTGACCTCGTCGGCTACACGGCAATGACCCAGACCGACGAGGCCCCCTGACGCTTGCCCTTCTTGAGGAACACACGGCACTGCTCCGTCCCCTCTTTGCTGAGCACGGAGGCCGCGAGGTGAAGTGCACGGGGGACGGTTTCCTCGTTGAGTTCTCCAGCGCCCTGCAGGCTGTGCGCTGCGCCGTCGAGATTCAGAGAGCACTGCATGAACGCAACGCAGCAGTTCCCCTCGACCGCGTGATCCACTTGCGCATCGGCATCCACGTCGGAGATGTCGTGCACCGGGGCGGCGATATCTTTGGCGACGGGGTGAACATCACGGCACGCATCGAGCCGCTGGCCCAGCCTGGTGGAATCTGTCTCTCTCGTCAGGTTTACGACCAAGTCTGGAACAAGACAGACCTCCGCATGGCGAGCCTTGGCAAGAAGGAACTGAAGAACGTCAAGGTTCCGGTCGAGGTCTACGAGATGCTCCTTCCCTGGATGGAGAACGTAGTGCTGGCATCGAGAGCGGAAGACCGGTCGCGTCTTGCCGTCCTTCCTCTTGTGAGCATGAGCCCTGAGCCCGGGGACGAGTACTTCGCGGACGGGCTGACCGAGGAGCTGATCTTCACTCTGTCGAAGGTGAGCGGACTACAGGTGATCGCTCTGACCTCGGTCATGAAGTACCAGGGCGCGAAGAAGGCGGTGTCGGAGATCGGGAGCGAGCTGGCCGTCGGCTCGGTTCTGGAGGGGAGTGTTCGCAAGGCGGGAAATCGTCTTCGGATCACGCTTCAGTTGATTGATGTGGCGACGGAATCGCACCTGTGGGCAGAGGAGTACGATCGCACCCTAAGAGAACGTGTTTGCGGTCCAGAGCGAGGTTGCCCACAGCGTCGCTTCCGCCTTGGAGGTCCGTCTAGCTCCAAGGCCTGCGCGGGTGGCCGACGACCTGGAGAAAGCGAACCCGGAGGCCTATGTCGCCTACCTAAAGGGTCGCGGCCTCGTGAGTCGACGGACCGCCACCAACATTCGAAACGCCATCCAATGTTTTGAGCGAGCGATCGAGCTCAATCCAGGGCACGCTGCATCGTACGCCGCACTGTCTGCGGCGTACGCAGTCTTGCCAAACTACACGCTCGCGGTGCCCACTGACGTGAAGGCCAAGGCGAAAGCAAGCGCCCTCAAGGCACTGGCCATCGATCCCGACCTACCGGAGGCCCATGCTGCACTCGGGCTTGCGCTGAATGGAGAGCTCGACGTCAAGGGCGCGGAGAGGGAATTGCGCAAGGCGATCGACCTTGCGCCGAGCTACGCTCCGGCCTACCACTGGCTCGGGTTGCGCCTTGCGACGCGCGGGCGCTTCGATGAGGCCATCGCGGCCCTGAAGACAGCTCTGATCCTGGATCCCCTATCCGCCGTTCAGCACGGTGCGCTGGGAAACGTCTACCAGGTGGCGGGTCAGACAGACCTGGCCCTCGCTGAGTACGAAATGCAGCTTGCACTAGGAGAAGACAATCCCGTTCTGCGAGGGTACCGCACCATGATCTATCTTGAGCAAGGACGGTTCGATCTTGCCCGGATCGACCTGGAGAGGGCTCAGGAACTGACAGGTTCCTTCTCCCCAGAGCTTGAACTCGACTTCGCCAGACTCCAGGAGGCAATGGGAGAGAAGGGGGCCGTCGAGGTATCACTCGGCCAGGCTCTTGAACATGCACAGCGGGAAGCGGTTTCTCCCTACGTGCTGTCACTCTTCTACTTCACGCTCGGCAGGAAAGACGAGGGGTTCACGCTTCTCGAGCGTGCATACGCCGAGTGTGACGACAACTTCGCCATGATGAAGGTAGACCCACGGCTTGCCTCGGCCCGGTCGGATCCTCGGTACGCCAGCCTTCTTGGGCGGCTGGGCCTCGCGGACTAGGCTACCAATCGAGTAAGGGTGATCGTCCGGGCAAGCGCGAGGACGTTAGGAACCGCCGTATCCGCCTGCCTTTCTCACAACAGGCTCGTGTCCAGACGGGGCTTGACCCAGGGCATGGCTCCAGACTCATCCACTAGGGGTACCAGACGGCAACCTCGCGGCCCGTGGCAGGCCAGCGCATTCGTTGTGGAGGCGAGCGGATTCGAACCGCCATCCTCCCGCGTGCAAGGCGGGCGCTCTCCTAGTTAGAGCCGCGTCGACCGTTCCGAACCGGGACCGGCCCCAGATGATGGTTCGCGTCTCTTGACATACGTCCACCATGGGTGGACAATGGTATGGAATAGTGAACTGGAACGCAGGCACGGCTTGAGGTGACTCTAACATGTCAACCGCGGGTAGTCCTGGTGATAGAAAACTGAACCTCCTCCTTCGGGAGTGGCCATACGGCGCGGTCGTCACCCAGCGCCGCCTCAATGAACTGGGCGTCTACCGGCAGCTCGTCAGCAAGTACGCACGTTATGCTTGGGTCGAGAAGATCGGTACCGGGGCGTACGTACGGGCCGGCGACGCGGTCGACTGGCGTGGCGGACTGTTCGCTCTCCAGACGGAGCTCCGAATGACGGCCCATATAGGAGCGGAAACCGCCCTGACCTATCTCGGGTTCGCGCACTTCATTCCCCTCGGCGCTCGTCAGCGAGTTCTTCTCATCAGCAATCAATCGGAGCAACTGCCTGCATGGTTCAGACAGCATCCCTGGGAGGCGGATCTCATCCACCATTGTCTAGCGCTGTTCGAAAAGATCCCCAACGACGCGTCTTCGCACCTCGACTGCCACGGATTCCGCGTGACGATGTCGAGCGCCGAGCGCGCGATCATGGAACAGCTGCGGCTTGCGCAGACAAACGACGAGATCAGTCACGCGATCGAACTGATGAGTGGACTCGTATTGCTTCGCCCGCACGTGGTGCAGGCCCTGCTTGAAGCCTGCCGTTCCATCAAGGTCAAACGCCTCTTCCTCTGGTCAGCCGAAGCTGCCGGCCACTCGTGGCTTGACCGGCTTGATCTTCGCAAGGTGACGCTTGGAGCCGGAAAGCGACTTCTCTACAAGGGCGGACGCCTCGACACCAAGTACGGGATCACCGTCCCTCGGA
>Ga0247841_10010358_pt1 | contig 12720 bp, 12 predicted proteins | sample LaCruzMarch2015__2_FD_192410 | JGI IMG/M metagenome (GOLD analysis project Ga0247841, IMG submission 192410) | Freshwater microbial communities from meromictic Lake La Cruz, Castile-La Mancha, Spain - LaCruzMarch2015_18m | ecosystem: Environmental > Aquatic > Freshwater > Lake | place: Spain... | reverse complement strand
AAAACAGATTGAATTTCCTTTTAGATGTTGGGCTGGGATATTTAACTATCAATAGGTTGTCCAACTCACTTTCTGGCGGTGAAAGTCAGCGGATTAATTTGGCGACTTCGCTTGGTAGCAGCTTAGTAGGTTCGCTCTATATTCTTGACGAACCAAGCATTGGGCTTCATGCTCGCGATACGCATTTATTGATAAAAGTATTGAAACAACTTCGCGACTTAGGTAATACGGTAGTAGTGGTTGAACACGATGAAGAGATTATGCGGGCTGCCGATTATATAATTGATATTGGTCCTAATGCCGGTCGATTGGGTGGCAAAGTGGTGTATCAGGGGTTACCAAATCTAACAAAAGGAACAGTTGAAAAGTCATTGGCTTCGAAAATTGAAAATTCATATACACTTAAATATCTATTAGGATTAGAAAAAATTGAAGTTCCCATTCAACGTCGAAAATGGAACAATTACATTGAAGTAATTGGAGCTCGAGAAAACAATTTGAAAGGTATTAATGTGAAATTTCCACTGAATGTAATGACGGTTGTTACCGGAGTGAGTGGTTCGGGAAAATCTTCTTTGGTACGCAATGTTTTTTATGCCGCTTTGAAAAAACATTATGGCGGTGTTGCAGACCGAACAGGTCAGTTTGGAACACTCAAAGGCAGCATGTTGCTGGCAAAAGACATTGAATTTGTTGATCAAAATCCAATTGGAAGGTCATCGCGATCAAACCCGGTAACGTACATAAAAGCGTACGATGAAATACGCAAACTGTTTTCCGACCAGCAACTTTCGAAGCAAATGAACTTTAGTGCTTCACATTTTTCGTTCAATACGCAAGGTGGTCGTTGTGAAGAATGTCAGGGTGAAGGTAGCGTTACAGTGGAAATGCAATTTATGGCTGATTTAGTACTGGAGTGTGAACATTGTCATGGAAAACGCTTCAAACAAGATGTATTAGATGTTCAGTACAAAGGAGTAAACATTTACGACGTGCTTGAAATGACAGTAAATCAAGCCATTGAATTTTTTACAGAACATACAGGGCATACCGAAAAGAAAATTGTGAAACGAATGAAGCCGCTTCAGGATGTAGGAGTCGGCTATGTAAAACTGGGTCAATCATCTAGTACACTTTCGGGTGGTGAAAGTCAGCGTGTAAAGTTAGCATCATTTTTAGCCAACGAAAAATCGGAACCAACCATTTTTGTATTCGATGAACCAACGACAGGTTTACATTTTCATGATATAAAAACATTACTGAAAGCATTTGATGCACTGATAACAAAGGGTCATACTGTTATTATCATTGAGCACAATCTGGAGGTTATTAAGTGTGCCGACCATATTATCGACATTGGGCCCGAAGGTGGTAATAAAGGTGGAAATCTGGTTTTTGAAGGTACTCCCGAAGAAATTGTAAAATGTAAATCGTCGTATACCGGAAAGTTTCTGAAGGAGAAAATGATAAGCTAGACGATTGAAAAAGGAGAAATAGCTTCTTACTAAACAACAATTAAAACCAAAATGTCCGAAGAATTAAATTCTCGGACATTTTTATTATATCGGCATAACATATACCTCAAGCAGAGTTACAACGTTATCAGGAATCAGACTTAACTCATCGATGCAGGCCGGAATCAAAATAGTATCACCTTTATTTACAATAGTTTTCTCACCTTCAAACTCTATGACAAAATTTCCTTCCAAACACATGTATGCAACAAACGAATCAATTGTGGCATAGTGTCGTGTTAAATTCTGATTGAACCGCAACATATTAGTCGTAAAATAATCGCAGCTTACCAATGTTGTAATTTCATTTAACAACGGGATATAGGCTGTTGCAGGATTTTTTGATGCTTCGAAATTTATAACATCCAATGCTTGTTCAGTATGTAATTCGCGTTCATTTCCCTTATCATCTGTCCGTTTATAATCGTATATGCGATAAGTTATGTCGCTGCTTTGTTGAATTTCGGCTACCACCACACCTTTACCAATTGCATGAACCAATCCGGCAGGAATAAAAAACACATCACCTTTCTTTACAGGAACTTTTTGAAGTAAATTTTCAACTACTCCCTCTTCAAGTGCATCAAGATATTCATCTCTTGAACAGTTTTCAGAAAACCCAATAATTAACTCTGCTCCTGCTTCGGCATCCACAACATACCACATCTCTGTTTTACCATAAGAATTGTGTCGTTCTGAAGCAATTTCATCTCCAGGATGCACTTGAATAGACAGATTCTCGTTAGCATCAATTAATTTAAATAACAATGGAAAAGACAAGCCATATTCGTCATAAATGTTGTCGCCCACCAATTCTCCCATATATATTTCAATCAGCTCAGATAAGCTATTTCCGGCAAGAAAACCATTCGTTACAACTGATTCATCGTTTTCGTAACCCGACAGTTCCCAACTTTCACCCAATTTATCGGTTGTAGCAGCTTTATTAAAAATACTTTTCAGTTTCGTTCCACCCCAAATTTTATCTTTCAGAATGGGTTCAAATTTTAATGGATATAACATAATGATAATTGATTAATGATAATTGATAATTTTTTATTCACCATCAATTACTGTGTGGTTATAAAAAAACGAACAATTAATAACTGATAATCAGAGATATTAATTGTTCATTTTACAATGTTGTTATTAAATTTTATTCAGGTTTTTGACGCTGAGCAAGATTTTGCTCCCAAACCCACGAACTTCTTAGCGTTTCTTCTACGGTTTCAACAGCTGTCCATCCCAATTCATTATTAGCATAAGTTGGATCGGCCCAAACTTTTTCGATATCACCTTCGCGACGGGCAACAATTTTAAATGGAACTTTAATATTGTTTACTTTTTCGAAAGTATCGATTATCTCTAAAACCGACAAACCAACTCCGGTACCTAAATTGAAAGTTTCAACATTACTTTTACCTTTATTATTAAGTAATCTTTGTACAGCAATAACATGTGCTCTGGCCAAATCAACTACATGAATATAATCCCTGATACAAGAACCATCAGGTGTATTATAATCGTCACCAAAAACTTGCAATTGCTTGCGCAAACCTATTGCAGTTTGAGTAACAAAAGGCAGCAAATTATTTGGAACTCCATTAGGCAATTCACCTATTTCGGCTGAAGCATGTGCACCAATTGGATTAAAATAACGAAGTATTATACTCTGATAAAAAGAGTTGGCATGAATGGTATCGCGAATTATCTCTTCACCAATTTGTTTTGTATTGCCGTAAGGCGACATGGCAACTTTTATAGGAGCATTTTCTGTAACCGGAAGTTCATCTGGCTGACCATAAACTGTACATGACGATGAAAAAACAATATTTTTTACCTTATGTATTGGCATTAATTGTAGTAAATTAATGAGTGATACAAGGTTATTTCGATAATACATCAATGGTTTTTCAACAGATTCGCCTACAGCCTTAAAAGCTGCAAAGTGAATTATTGCGTCGATATTACTATGTTTTTCAAACATGCGATCCATGCTCACATAATCAACACAATCAATATTTTCGAATGCTGGACGAATACCTGTTATCTTTTCAATACCATTTAATACATCAATATTCGAATTGGAAAGATTATCAACAATTACTACTTCGTAGCCTTCTTTAATCAATTCAACAACTGTGTGTGAACCAATATAACCAGTACCGCCGGTTACTAAAATTTTTGTCATAATTTTTTTGATATTATTTGAATAGTTTTGCAGGATAAACTCCTTTTCGAACTAATTCATTAAGTTTTAGTACTACCTGCGAACGATCTTCTGCATAAGTTACACCAAACCATTTTGAAGGTGTATCCAGCACTTTACATGTAGCAATTTTTTGAGTAATTAAATTGTTAACAGCCAAAGGAATATAAAACTCAGATTTCAATTTTTGTCCATTTTCAGCCAAAAATTGTTTGAAGAATTCTTCAGAATAATCAAAATAATCTGGTGTAAATCCCCACATATTCATTGATACAGGAGTGTTGGGGTGAATTGGAACTTCTTCGCCTTTTTCATCCAAATAGCTGATTTCGCCACCTTTTTCTTCAATATGTGTACGTTCTACAACAGTTTTCAACATATTGTTTTCATCAACTACACATACTCCACGACTTACTGCGCCGCTTTCTGATAGTGTATTACCTACGCGATACCCTACCATACAATATGCATTAGTTTTACCATCTACACTTCGAAGAAAATCCGCCAAAATACCAAACGATTCCTGACCGTAAAAGTCATCAGCATTGATTACTGCAAAAGGTTCTTTGATGGCACCTTTTCCCATTAATACTGCGTGATTTGTACCCCATGGTTTTTCACGTTCTGCAATATAAGTGGAACCTGCCGGAACTTTGTCTATTTCTTGAAATACAATATCAGTTTCGACTAAATCCTTAAATTTATCAACTACTACAGCCTTGAAATCTTGTTCAAAACTTGGACGAATAACAAAAACGATCTTTCCAAATCCTGCTTTGATGGCATCATAGATTGAGTAATCCATAATGGTTTCGCCGTTTGGGCCTAATCCATCTAATTGTTTCAAACCGCCATAGCGACTGCCCATTCCTGCAGCTAATACAAATAAAGTTGGTTTCATATAGTTTTTTATGTTTTGAGGTGCAAAGTTAATTAATACTTTTGAATTGAAGAATTATTCTGCTTTCATTTTATCAACTATTATTCAATTTTATGCAAACGATTGAATTCTTGATTTTTAAACAATATTGTTGATAACTTAATCTTAATATTGATTGTCTAATATTCTCAAAAAGATTATCTTTGTACTTTACATTTACAAATCACTGACTAAAACAAGCATGATAATATCCATAAAAAAACGATATATTTTTATTGGAATACTTTCAATAATTCTCATCGGAATAACTTATTTTATAACCAATAATCAAAAAAAACACAAATCAATTAGTTATTCTGACTGTAATCCCAGTCGCTTTGCCAATTCTCCAATTAGTCCAAGTAGTGTATTAAATGATAAAAATGACATCCATTTAATTCACGCGATGAAGAACGGACTAAAAAAAACCTTTGAAACGAAAGATGAGTTTTATAAAAGAAAAGATGAAATGGTTCGCAAATCAATTCTTGTAGAGGTTAACGATAATTGTTTTTATCAATTAAAATCATTATCACACTCCGAGCCATATTTAATTCCCGAAGCAATAGATTTGTTGAATGAAATTGGGTATCGGTTTCAAAATAGATTGCTCGAAAAAAAATACAATAACTATCGTTTTCGAATTACATCACTTCTACGAACAGAAGAAGGTCAGAATTCACTGAGCCATAGAAATGGTAATGCAGCAGGTCATTCGTCACACTTATATGGTACAACTGTTGATATTTCGTATAAAAATTTTTACAATATTGCCACTGACAGTATTGAAAGCAGTTATGAAGCCGTGCAGACATTAACAAATGTATTAGTTGAAATGCGTAAAGAGTGTAAACTACTTGCAGTTCGGGAGCGTCATCAGTCTTGTTTTCATATTTCGGTAGTTTTGTGCCGACCAATAGATTAAATCTAATTTTTGAATCAAAAGCACATAAATATCAACACCTTATAATTATTTTAAAAATAAGAAAAGTAAAACTGCAATAATTTTTAGTAAATAATTAAAAAGCAGTGACTTTTTTGATTAACTTTGTCGCCGTTTTAGAATTAAAACAAAAAACACTTTTTCTGACTTAGTAGCTCAGCTGGTAGAGCAACAGACTCTTAATCTGTGGGTCGAGGGTTCGAACCCCTCCTGGGTCACAATATAAAAAGCTACTCATCTGGTATTTAGATGATTAGCTTTTTTATTTTATGTATTCGCACAACGCTTGCAAAACAAACAAACAAAAAAGGAGAACTTACTTTCATTTGAATAGATGTTGTTTTTTTAATTGGCACTTAATCAAAGACATATTATCAAAATTAATTATAATTCATAAATAATTTTTATGATATCTTATCCTGTTTTCCGCAATGATATTATTTGTTTATATATATACTTGATTATCAATAATATAAAATCTTAAAACTCAAAATTAAGGTGTCCCACCCTAATTTTCGAGCTATTTTTAATAATATTTTATTCGTTTTAAATTCATGAGAATCACACAAAGAATAAAAAAAACATTATCGTTTCAAATATGAGAACCTCAAGAGTCAATTTTTGTGGTTGAATTTTAAATCTAGATTTATAAAATTCTCCGAAATATGATTGTTGATTATGAGCTCTTTACAAAATATTTGTATTCAAATTTACTGGGTGTCCCAACGCTGAAAACAAGAAACAAACAAAAAAGGTGAACTTACTTTCATTTGAATAGATGTTGTTTTTTTAATTGGCACTTAATCAAAGACATATTATCAAAATTAATTATAATTCATAAATAATTTTTATGATATCTTATTTTTGAATATTAATTTCAATTGACGGATAATATCAATTCTGATGCTGTATATAATCTCTGTGGTGATGAACATAATTCTTTGAAATTTTAATGATGACATAACCCAAAACAAATCACTTCATGTATCAGTTAAAATGAATAGTCTACTCAAAGTTTTCAAAACTGCAAAAGGCGCTAAGTATACGAACGCAATAAATATCAACGGGGAGTATCTTTAAATACACTGATTTGGACGTGGTAAATGTATAAGAGCCATAGTTACTCATCAATAAATCCTAATAGAATAATTAATCAAGTATTCGTCAAATTCAACTTTATAAACTCCTTCAATTCGGTCACTAATTCTGTTCATATCTTTATGATTTTTTTTATGCTCCTCATTACTATGAAAGAATCAAATATCATTTCTGATAAAGACTCTTTCATTTTTTATATATAGATAAAAAAAAGAAAAGTTTATGATGATTTACAACGAATTTATAAAAGACCGGAATGAGATTAATGAGAAGTCAAAAATAAGTAAAAAAGAACTTTTATTAAAAAACAAGAAACTGGCTTTGAAGCTTATACAGTTTAAAAAAGAAAGAATTTTGAAATCGATGAATAAATTTGTTGCTGGACCTTCTGTTTGGGATCACAGGTAATGTATTTACACACAATATATTTAATTGTATTTTAGATATCTATATAGTTAATTATTGGGAATGATTAAAAAAAATATCTGCAATCAAAACTAAATTTCAGCAGAGAAAAATAAATTATTTACTTTTAAAATACGTATTCTATTGATATACAAACTTATAACGCACAGAAACTCTAAGTTTTCTTGATATAGTTTAATAAAAACATAAATATAACACTGTTTTATTTTAAACAAACCCTACTTTTTTAATATATAAATAAAAAAGTAAGTGTATGATTAAAAAGTTAAATAGAAAGGTTTATTTCGAATTCAATGGATTCGAGGGGTTAGAAAATGGGGAAACAATAATTAATGGAAAATCTGTAAAACTCTACAGCAGAAATTTTGATAAGATATTAAATCTACTAATCAGTAAGATTCATAGTAAAGGAATAGACCTTCGCAATGGATTTGTTGACATTCCATCTGTAGCTTTAAAATCGACTCTTGATAATTACAAGCCTTATATACAATTTCTGATAATGAATGGTTATCTTGAAAGGAGTTATTTTGTATATAAAGTCATAGGTAAAAAGAATCCCATGTATCTACATAAAGACTATTCCAAATCCAAACCTTTTGGCTATCGTTTCACAGAACATTTTAAACAATGTATCACAATAAAAAGAATAATATTCGTACCTATAAATGACAAAAAAACCATTCCAACAAATGCAAATGCCAAAATAATCAAAAGGAATTACACTAACCGGCTGCATATCAATCCCACAATCATTAAACGATTAAAGAAGGATTTTAAAAGTTGTCAGATACTTCATACTGAGATTGAAAAGACCAATTTCCAGAATAGTAAATTTATTGATATCGGCAAATGGTTCTACAATCAAGCTGAATTATTCAAGTTTGAAAAAGGAGATAAAATTTTTAAATTTACTTCGAACAGATTATATACCAATTTTACCATGCTATCCTCTCATGTGCGGTCAAACAATATACAACTCAGCAATGAATATTTAAACTTCAAAGACATTGGTAATTCTTTTCCTTTGATGCTTGCTATTCACTGTGTAAAACAAAATCCAGAACTAGCTAATGATGCAGATTTTATTGAATACTGCTCTTGGGTAACTACAGGCACCTTTTATGAAAAACTTACCAAAGGTTTAAATGACAACAGGAATTCAGATGAGAAAAATAGGTTAGCTCGTAGCAATAAAAAGAATCCTCAGAATAATTCTACTGAAATAACCGGTGTTAAGTCCAAAAGAGTATTTTCCAAATCCATTGTTAAAGTTCTCTTTCAGAAGTATTTAAATGGAAGTGTTGAGGGTACTCCTTATATACAAGGTTACAGCAATTCACTGATTACTGATTATATGTGGATTAAGTTTCCTTGCATTTATGAGCAAGTTGTAAAAATAAAGGAGAGGCAACAATGTGTTTATGATGTTTTGGTAAAAATTGAATCCAATTTTATATTTAGAGTGGTTGATGAGCTTTATAAAAAATATGATTCAATAAAACTTCTAACAGTTCATGATTCTATTTACACGAATGTATCTGATTTTGAGAAATTAGAAAATGAATGGAATTTGCAATTTCAGGAATTGATTGCTGGGTTACCTACCGAAGAGTTGTCTGTATTAGACAATCAAAGTGAGCAGAAACTGGTAGAAATTGAGGAGCTTGATTTGGATGAGGATGATGAAATAGAAATCAGCACTGGTTATCGTTCACAAAGAAATATGTATAATGATTTTTTAAAAGAAGATGATTTTTTTTTATTGATATACAAAAAGTAAATTACAGACATTCATTGAATTTAAAAAATTGTGGTATATATTTGAACAAAACAGAGCCAGTTTTGCCTCTGTTTTGAGCAATAATAAAAAATGCTTTGCCTAATGTACTTTCACCAACTTCATTTTCGACAATTCTGAAAAATTCTGGACGATAGATGTAGCATAGTGTATCAATGAGATATCGATTGAATTTAAGTTTTACAAATTGTGTGCAAAATTCGGAAGTTTTGCTGACTTGAAAGTTACAATCATAAAGTACTAATACCGGGATATTAAATCTTCTGGCAATGGCCTTTAATTCTATCAATTTCTTGTTTGTGTTCTTTTCTGTTGTCATTTTTTCCGAAGTATTCAGTTCAAAATAGTTCAAATTATCGATAATAATAAAATCAGGCAAATTATCTGTGTTGAAAGCAGCAAGAATTTGATTTATTTTTTTGACGTTAAGATTTGGATTATCGTAAAAATAAAAGTCATGGGTTATGAATACTTCATTAATCTCGGAAATTAGCTTTTGATCGATTTTTCCAAGATTGATTTCTTCAATTTTAATTTCTGCGTAATGACTGATAAACATACGAGTAAATTGATTTTTTGAAAGAAATGTTGAGAACCATATAACAGACGAGTTTTCCAGCAACAAATTATTGTGCATGATGGACAATGCAAATGCAGTTTTGCCCATTCTGAAAGGTGCTGCAATCATAATTAGATTTCCTCTTAGCCAGCCTCCAGTTATCTTATCCAATTCAGTAAAACCTGAAGGAACATAATTCAACAACAAGTCATTTTCGGAGAAATTAAATGCTTTCATTAATTTAATGACTATTGTTGGATTATTTAAAAGATATTTATTGTAAAGTTGAATTTAACTGAGTAACTATTCCACGACAAGTGTGGCACCTTTATTTCCAATAAGATTAATTTCGTCCAAGATATTATTAACAGGAACACCGATAATTAGAAGCTGATCTAACTTGCTATTTTTTATATAATTGTAAAAATCTGTTTTGTAAGCATTTTTGTGAGTAAAAAGTTGCCAGTTTTTATAATCACTTGAATAATAAGACATAAAATGCTCATGCATTAAAAAATCGAATAAAATCATATTTTGATTTCTAATTTTGTAATGAAGATTTTTATTTTGGTTTATGATAGTAAATTTATTGTAAATACGAAAATAATTGAAATTGAGTACCCTTTTGAAGAAAGGAAAAGAGAATAGGTTGTAAGAATGAGCAACGGCTAGTTTCTCTTCTATTGAAATGTCAAATTGTGAACCAGTCAATTGCCTTTTGTAATCACAGTAGTGGTGAAATCCTTCATGACTTAACAAATCCGACATTACAAAATAATGAATGAAAAGAGCAGTATTTAAACCAACTGGAGATGGTAAGTTTAAGCAATTTATTATTGAAGTGATATATAGTTCTATTGCGTCACTATAAAAAGCAATAATACCCTGTGATCTTTCCATAAGTGGCTCAGTTAGCTCCGGAAGATTCATTAATGTGTATGATGCTAGGATGATTTCATTTTGATCAATTTCATTATTTTCATTACCTCCATTATTAATAGTGTCACCAATATTAAATTGCTTTTCAAAGTATTTATCGATTGGCAAGTTCAAAATATTATCACTTTCTGACAAATCAATTGCAATCATTTCTTCAATCTTTTCTGGTGTGAATATGTTTTTGAAAATTTCTATAGTGGCATCCTGAAATTTTTTTATCATTCTCTTACTCATTTAAATTTCAAACTAATATTTTAAAAATGGGGGCCAAATGTAAAACTTAAGTTTGAATTGGTCTCAATACAAATGTTTAAGGTGGGTTAAATGATCTGGATTTATAAAAAAATAATCAGATAAATTGAAAGATTAAAAAAAGAGGTGAAAAATGAGATTAAAAACATTCATTAGGACGGAAAAAATGATTGAAACATAGATGTTATTATAGATTTTCAATAAAAAATGATTAGAATTTCTCTAAAATCTTGATATTCGAGAATGAGAAAACCTTGACCAGAACTGACGGTCAAGGTTTTTATTAATGATCCTAGATGATGTGTCAATACAGTTTGAGTATTTACATAAAAAAATTTTATTACTTCTTTGGGGGTTTGGTACTATAGGCGTACTTTAGCCTTCATTTTCATTATAAAAAGCTATAGATATGATAGTTAACAAAAGAATGGCTGAGTATATATACTCGATTTTACTATTACAACCCACAATATTAATGAGTTGGGGGTTTCAGAGTCCAAGAATTACTAATAACGGACTATCATTTCATGTAAATGGGTTTAAACATAAAGGAAGAATCATTATTAAATATAATGACGGACAAGATTTATTTGATATTTATCTATTGGATGGAAATGACAAAACAGTGGAAACCATAAATATGGTCTATTTCGACCAACTTGTAGAAGTCATTGATGAAAGAGTTGAAAAAACGGATGACTATAATGAAAGGATTAATAATGAATACTTTAAATAATATGACGATGGAAATATTTTATAAATTGACTATTGAAGATGTTCAGAAAGTAGCTATGGAAACTATTCACAGAAAGCTAACTCCCTCTGAAATTGAAAAGATATCATTAAAGATAGCTGACCAGATTGATTGGTATGAAACTATTTCAATTACAATCAGAGAAAATTTTGAATAATAAAATCATTGAATTATATGGATGCATTTGAATTTATCAGTAATTACAAGAAATTCCTTGAGGAAATTGAAACTGTAATAAAACCCGAATTATTGCCGATTCTCGAAGAATTAAAAGAAACAGACCCGCATGACCTTATTACTCCTGTAACATGGTTTATAAATGAGAACAATGCCAGAGAATTTGTATGGAGTTTATTTTTGAAAAATGTCATAGAAACTCAAGAGTAAAATATTCACTTATACAGAAAGTGAATTTATTCTTGATTATCAACAATTTAAATCACATTTCAATTTAAAACTAAAATTGAATATTCACTTTTGATATTTTTAAATATAAGTGAATGTTTTCAATCAACGAATAAATACATAAAAGAAACATACATGTCGAAGAAATTTTCAACTACTACCGCAGATTATTTGGAATGGGATCAAATGTTGAATTTGATTCATAAACTATTCAAAGACGAAAAGTACAAGATGTCATTACTAATTGCACTTGGTTGTTTTTGGGGTTTGCGTATTTCAGATCTAACGTCATTAAAATGGGATCAGATTTTAAATGTCGATGAAATTACACTTATTGAAAAGAAGACGGGCAAGAAAAGAGTAATTAGTGTCAATGCTCAGTTGAAACAACATATATTAGATTGTCATAAGAAAATAAATCCAATAGGATTTCAGCATGTGTTTGTCAGTCAGAAGAAAGGTGTTTTTACTACCCAACGAATTAATGTAATGTTGAAAGAAATTAAAGCAACTTATAAACTCAACATTAAGAATTATTCTAGTCATAGTTTTCGTAAAACTTTCGGACGTCAGGTTTTTAATATGAGTGGCGAAAATTCGGAAATGGCATTGATTAAACTCATGGAAATTTTTAATCATTCCAATATGGGAATAACTAAAAGATATTTAGGACTTAAGGATGAGGAAATTAAAGAAGCGTATGATTTGTTGAAGTTTTAATCTGTAATTGAAATAAATATCACGAAATTTGCTCAACAATTCCAGGAAAATACACTCCCACAGAATGCAATAGAGCTTTTTTGCTTTTTGTAAAACTGTATTTTGAACTTTTTCTTAGCTGTATTTTTCTATCACCTTTTCCAATACACAAACGTAATAAAAGGGAACATTTATTAGTTTA